>Ga0209006_10005629_pt1 | contig 11375 bp, 11 predicted proteins | sample JacPin_JW_Ref_O2_FD_188567 | JGI IMG/M metagenome (GOLD analysis project Ga0209006, IMG submission 188567) | Forest soil microbial communities from Algoma, Ontario, Canada - Jack Pine, Ontario site 1_JW_Ref_O2 (SPAdes) (version 2) | ecosystem: Environmental > Terrestrial > Soil > Boreal... | reverse complement strand
CGATGATGGTGGCGCGGATGTCGCGCAGGAACAGCAGCACGATGATGACGGCGAGGATGGCGCCCTCGAACAAGGTCGAGATTGCGGCTTCATAGTTGCCTTTGGTGAATTCGACCGAGGTGTCGATCAGTTTGAGATCGACCTCGGGGTTGGCTATCTTGAGCGCGTCGATGCGCTTTTGCACGGCGGCTGCGACGACCACGTCGCTGGCGCCCTTGGAACGCTTGATGCCGAGCGCCACGACCGGTTCGCCGTTGAAGCGGGCGAAGGTCCGCCGGTCGGCGATGGTGTCGGTGACGGTACCGAGATCGTCCAGCCGCACCTCGCCGCCACCGAACAACGGAATCATGGTTCCGGCCAGTTCGTTGAGGGTTTTGGCGCCGGCCAGCGTGCGGATCGCCTGGTCGTTCTTGCCGATCTCCGCCCGGCCGCCGGCGAGGTCGACATTGGTGGCGTAAAGGCTCTGGCTGACGTTGACGGCGGTGAGGCCGGCGGCCTGCAGCCGGTCGGGATCGAGCGACACCAGAATCTCGCGCTCGACACCGCCGATACGCTCGACCTGGGCGACGTTGCGCACGCCCTGCAGCGCGCGTTTGACGACGTCGTCGACGAAATACGAGAGCTGCTCGGGCGTCTTGCCGGGCGATATCGCGGCATAGGTGACGATCGGCAGGCCGATCACGTCGACGCGCTGAATCAGCGGTTCGGTGACGTTCTGCGGCAGGTTGGCGCGAACCCGCGTGACGGCGTCCTTGACGTCATTGAGCGCCCGGTCGGTGTTGGTCTCCAGCGCGAACTGGATCGTCGTCACCGACAATCCGTCGGTGATCGAGGAAGAAATATGCCGCACGCCCTCGACGCCGGATACGCCGTCCTCGATGGTCTTGGTGACCTGGGCCTCCAGTTCGGCCGGGGCGGCGCCGAATTGCGACACCGCGACCGAGATCACGGGAATGTCGGCGCTGGGCAGGCGGGTGACCGCGAGCTTGGTAAAACTGACATAGCCCAGCACGAGCAGAATGATCGAAAATACAACGGATGGAAGCGGGTTCCGGATCGACCATGCCGAGATATTCAGTGCCATCAGCGCACCCGCGTCCGATCGAGGTCCTCGGCGAACATGGTCTTGATCTGGTCGCCGTCGTGCAACGAGGAGCCGGCGTCGGCCACGACGGTTTCGCCGACGTCGAGGCCTTCAAGGATTTCCGTCGCGTTGTCGGACACCAGCCCAACCCGGACTTTGCGCGTTTCAATCGTGTTTCCTTTGACCACCTGAACGGTCAGATGGTCAATGGCCGTATGCGGGATGGCGACACCGCAACTGCGCTTGGCATCGATGCTGGCGCGGGCAAACATGCCGACCTTGAGCGATGGATTGCTGGTCAGCGATACCCGGACGTGGCCGAGCTGGGTAGCACGATCGACCTGCGGTGAGACCAGCCGGACGCGTCCGACAAGGTCGGGCGCACCGTCGCGGCTGATCCGTGCCGGGGCTCCCGGATTGAGTTTCAGCATCTGGATGCTCGGTACCTCGGCATCCAGTTCGAGCTCGTTATTGATGGAAATCCGAAACATCGGCCCCGCCTGCGGCGAGGCCGGCGCTCCGACGGCGGTATGGACCTCGGTGACGAGGCCGGCGGCCGGCGCACGCAATGAGGTCGGCGGCTTGGAGCCTCCGCTGGGAGCTCCGGGCTGGGAGGGCGGCGGAGTCAGCCGGGCCAGTTCCTGGTTATCGGTAACCATCTCGCCTTCGCGGACCAGAACGTCGGAAACCTTCGACCCTTCCTGGTCGACGCCGACCACCGCTTCCCGGCGCGGCACCACAAACCCGGTGACCCGCACCAGGTCGGAGAAGCAGGCATTGGTGGATTTGGTTACAACGACAAGGGCTTGGTTGGGGCTCTCGGTCTCCTCGGGGCGCGGACGGTGCTCGAACCAGTAATACCCGCCGACGAGCGCGGCGATGAAGACGGCAATCAGCACAGGCTTTGCGGATTCGGGGAGCGTCATCGGGCGATCCATCCAGACCAGTGTCGTGGGGCAGTGGCAGCTAGCGCAGGATGATAATAGACCGAAGCGGCCGACTCAAACCATCCCCATCATTTCCCCGATCGACGCGATCCCGTTCGACGGATTGGAGGTGAGTGTGCCGGCTGGGTTCAAGGCCGAGGGGCGGCGCCTTCGGCCGTCCGAAAAGTCGGAATGGAAACCGCAACGAGCAAGCGTCCCGCAAGGTTGCGGGACGCCCTGTAGCTGCCAAACTGCTCTCGGCGCCACGACCCGATTACGCTACCGGCTCGAGCCGCCGCTCACTTGGCTGCGGTGCTCTTGTTCGCCATGTTGACGACCTGCACGCGGCGGTTCACGTCCGCCATCGGCTGGTTCGGGTCCTTCAGCTTGGTCTTGCCGTAGCCGACGGTTACGAGGTCGGCGGCGGCAATGTGGTATTTGTCGGTCAGATAGCGCTTGATCGCGTCCGCGCGCCGATCGGACAGGTCCTGATTGTAGGCATCGCCGCCGGCCGCATCGGTGTGACCTGCCACGATGAAGGTCGAGCCCTTCAGGTCAGGATTGGTAAGTGCTTTTCCCAGCGCCTGAACCGAGGGCAGGGATTTTGGGCTGATCTCGGCCGAATTATATTCGAAATTGATCTCCAGATCGATATTCGGCTTGTCCTTGGCGATGGTGGCGATTTCCTCGCGCTCGGTGTTCGTGAGCGAACGGGTCGCCCGGCCACGGATGCCCTCGACAAACTTGCCCTCGGCCGCGACGGCCGCCGGATCAGCCGGCGGACCTACCGACAGACCCCTGGTCAGCGGCTTCTTCTCCGGGGTCAGCGCCTTGAGGATCTGACTCTCGGTGACGTCATCGCCGGCGACGGCTTTTGTCACGCCAAAAGAAAGCGCGGCGCCGATTGCCGCGATCGAAAGGATCGCGGTAATATTCTTCCTTCCAAACATCTTCGACATTGCCAGTCCCTCCTGCGCTGTCTCGCGCTGTTCAATTTCCAAACCAGCCGCCGGGCAATCGACCACGGCTGAATGTTACTTCCGGTTTGTCTTTGGCGCCCGCCCTGGGGTTCGGGGCAGCGCCGGTTCTCAACTCAAATTATCGTCAACGTACCCCGTAATCGTCGAATTCCTTAACAATATTTGGATCCATGGCCTTGGCATTGGCGATATCCAGGTCGCCTTCCGCAATCGCGCCATTGCGCCGCTTGGCAAGGCCGCGGCCGTACAGCGACGAGGTCAATCTCGGATTGATCTTAAGCGCGGCGTCGAAATCGGCAATCGCGTTTTTGGTCTGTCCGCTCTTGAGGTTAACCAGGCCGCGGCTGTCCAGCGCATCGACGAAATTGGGGCGCAGCCGAAGCGCCTCGTTGCAATCCTTCAACGCAGCCTGCAGGTCGCCGACCACGGTGCGGGTCCAGCAACGGTTATTATAGGCTTCGACGTCCTTCGGGTTCAGCCGCAGCGAGTCGTCGAAATCCTGGATCGCCAGGTTATACGCGCCCTTGCTCGCATAGACCTGGCCGCGCCGGTAGAGCGCGTTGGCGTCGTCGGGGTTGTCGGCGAGCTTGGTGTTCAGGCTCTTGATGGTCGGGTCATTGGCCAGCGCCGACGCGTCATTTTTGGTGTCCTTGTTGTCGTCCTTGGCTGTTGTGTCACTCTTGGCCAGCCTGTCCACGTCCAGCGGCGGCGCAATCGGCTTTTCGACCGAAGGAACCGGCTTGTCGATCGGAAGCGGCCTCTCGACCGGAGCGACGGGGAGCGGCGGCGGCGGGGGTGGAGGCGGCGGGGGAAGCGATGCCGTCGGGCCGGGCGGCGGGCGGACCCCCGGAATGAACGAAAAATCTTCGGCGAGCGAGGACGAAAGCGAGGGCACCTGCTCGCCGCGGGATGCGCGGGTGACGCCGAGACGGGTCCGGTTCAGCGTCTCTTCGCCGCTCAGGCCGGGAACGCGAATTTCCTTCAGCAATTCCTGCACGAACAGGCTGTGGTCGCTGCCATTGTCGCCGACGACCGACCCCGGTGCCGCCGAATACATCACCAGCGTTCCGTTCGGCGCGATCACCGGCGCAAGGCCGGCGGAATAGCTGCGGAACCGGCGCTCGAACGGATTGCGCCTGGAGGCATCGAGCAACGCGATCTTGACGCCCGCGCCGCGGTTGTTCATTTCGCCCAGTATCGTTTCCAGGGGGAAACCATCGTGGCGCACATCCGGCTCGGTCCAGATCCCCGCGTCGACCGGGATCATGTAGCTCTGGCGGTTGGACTGGATGGCAAAACCGCTGAAGAAAATCAGCGCCGTGGAACCGGGCTTGATCCGCCCGTAAAGCCGATCGAGGGCCTTGCGCATCCCGTCGCCGTTAAGGTTTTCTCCGACGTCGACGTTAAACCCGTCGCGCTTGAGCTCGTCGGCGATTTCGCGGGCGTCGTTGATGGGTTCCTTGAGGGGCGCCTCGGCGTCGGGGTATTTGGCGTTACCGATCACCAGCGCGAACCGATCGCCACGGTCCGCTGCAACCGAGGGAAAAACCGGTGCGACCGCCCAAATCAGTATCAGGAATAGAAGGCGCATTCTCATTTCGACGGCAGTCCAGCAAATACGGCGACAAATCAACGATTAGGGCGCCGACACCAGCTTGCGCCTCGGCGACCTTACTCTAGGCAAACCGCATTATCAAACCGGGCTCGAAAGCCTGTCAACTGTCTGCAAGGCCGTGACAATCGAACGCCGCCGAGTTTTCCAATCGCCAACGAGCCTTCGAATTTCCAAGTGGATCGGATTTCAAAATTGTGTCGCCGCGACGGCAGCACAGCATCGTCGCAAACGCGGCTTCAGTAATGTGACTTATCTCACATTTGGTCGTGAGAAGCGCGAACCGACCGGCATGGCGCGTCGCGGTTTGACCTTTGCGCGCGCCGGTGGCTTGCTGCAGCCAAACTGCTGCCCGCGTCTTCAAAAACCCGCGCCATCAAAAAAAGTGAAACCAAATGGGAAACGCCTACGAAATCTATGCCCTCCGCTATGCGAGGATGTCGCCGCGCACGCCGCACATGAATTACCTGGTGCCCGATCCCCACGAGACGTCTGCCGCCGACCTCGACTATTTCGTCTGGCTGATTCGTGGGGCGGGACGCGACATCCTGGTCGATACCGGTTTCAACGCCGAAGAAGCGACGTTGCGAAGCCGCAAGCTCACGCTCAATCCGGTCGACGTGCTTTCGGCCTTCGGAGTCCGGGCCGAGGACATCAAGGATGTCGTCGTCACCCATCTGCACTACGATCACGCCGGCAATCTCGATCGGTTTCCAGCCGCGCGGTTTCATCTGCAGGATCGCGAGATGAGCTACGCCACCGGCCGCTGCATGTGTTTTGGGATGCTGCGTCATCCATTTTCAGTCGAGCATGTCACGCTGATGGTGCGCCATGTCTATGGCGAACGGGTCACGTTTCATTCCGGCGACGGCGAGGTCGCGCCTGGGGTGACGGTGCACCGCGTCGGCGGCCATTCCGACGGCCTGCAGGTGGTGCGGGTCGAGACCGCGCGCGGTCCGGTCGTGCTGGCCTCGGACGCCGCGCATTACTACGGCAACCTGCATCGCCGCAGCCCGTTTCCGATCGTCTACAACATCGGCGACATGTGCCAGGGCTGGGAAACCGTCGAACGCCTTGCCGGCCATCCCGATCGCATCATTCCCGGGCACGATCCGCTGGTCGCCGAGCTCTATCCGCGCGCCCACGACAAGGCAGATGCATTTGCGCTGCATCTGCCGCCGTCTCGTTCATTCGCGAAATAGCCGAAAGGCAAGCAGACGAGTGGCTCAGCCGAAATTCATCGGCTTTATCGGCCTCAGAGTGATGGGCGAGCCGATCTGCCCCGCGGCAACGATTGCTCCCGCTCCCGCTCCAAACGAGCTATAATGCAGCATGTCGAACGTGTTTGCGCCCCGCCTCGATATCCTGCCCGAGTCTCAGCGACGGCTTTGGCCGGAACTGGCCAGCACCCCCGATGATTTTGTTCTTTACGGCGGCACGGCAATCGCACTGCGTCTGGGACATCGCCAGTCGGTTGATTTCGACTTCTTTTCTCCGCTGACTTTCGAGCCACAGTTCCTGCTGGGAACCGTGCCCTACCTGAAAGGTGCCACAGTCCGCAAATCGGCGCCTGATGATCTCACGGTGACCGTGGACCGCGGCGGTCCCGTCCAGCTTTCTTTCTTCGGAAATCTCAACCTTGGGCAGGTGGCTGAACCTGAACTGGCGGAGGGCCCACGGTTCAAGGTCGCCCCGCTGATCGACCTTGCCGGCATGAAAGCAGCCGTGGTGACGCAGCGGGCCGAGGTAAGGGATTATCTGGACATCGATGCTTTGCTAACGAAATCAAGTATACCGTTGGCGAACATGCTTGCCGCCGGAGCGATCATTTACGGAGGCCAGTTCAATCCGCTGCTCTCGCTTAAAGCCATTTCCTATCATAAGGACGCAAATTTAGTGGGGCTTCCGATGTCCGTTCGCAACCGGCTGAGCGAGGCCGTACAAAAGACCGACCCGTCGAAGTTGCCTTCGTTGAAAGCCATCAAGGTGCGCGGAGAATAATGAAGCCGCTTCCCCTCAACCCCGATCTGCTGCACGTCGCGCCGCGCGTGATTTGGTTCGAGCCGGCTGAACAGGCCTTGGCGAATCCGATCCGCTTTGTGGCGTATGTGATGACGTACGGGACCCTGGAGGATATCCAAGCGGTGAAGCGCTATCTCGATCTGGATGATTTCCGCGAAGCGTTGGACCGGGCGCCTCCCGGCATTATCGATGAGCGTTCCTGGTCGTACTGGAATACGGTCGTCGGCCGCTACCCCGCGCCACCCATGCCGCGCCGCGTCATCCCCGGGTACGAAGAAAACGCGTCAAGCAAAAAAGCGAACCAAAAATGACCCGATACAAATCCATCGGCTTTATCGGCCTCGGGGTTATGGGCGAGCCGATCTGCCGCAACCTCGTGAAGAGAAGCGGCGCGCGCGTGATTGCGTTCGACCTTGCGCCGGAACCGCTTCAGCGGCTCGCGGCGGAAGGCGCGGTCGTGGCTGGCTCCGTTGACGAAGTCATCGGCGGCAGTGACCTCGTGTTCCTCTGCCTGCCCAGCTCGAAACATGTGCGCGCGGTGTTCGAAGGCGACGGTATCCAGAAAAATATTCGCAAAGGGCAGATCGTCATCGATCTCGGAACCTCGTCGGTGAAGCTGACGCGCGATTTCGCGGCGCGGTTGGGGGTCGGCGGCGCGATCTGGGTCGATGCGCCGATCGCGCGCACGCGTCAGGCGGCGCAGGACGGCACGCTCAGCGTCATGGTTGGGGCCTCGAGCAAGATATTCGCCGATATCGAGCCGCTGATTCGCTGCTTTGCCACCGACGTGACACGCTGCGGCGCTGTTGGCGCAGGACAGGTGACAAAAATCCTCAACAACATGGTGCTGTTTCAAACCGTGAATGCGCTCGCCGAAGCAGTTGCGCTCGCCAAACGCAACGGCGTCGGGCCGGCACTACTGCTCGACACCTTGTCGAAAGGCTCGGCCGACAGCTTTGCGCTGCGCAATCACGGTATCAAGGCGATCGTGCCGGGCAATTTTCCCGAACGCGCATTCTCGACCGAATATGCCCTGAAGGATTTGTCCTACGCGCTGGAACTGGCTGAAGACGCCGGAATCAAAATCCGCGGCGCCGAACTGATCGGCAGGATTTTGCAGGAAGCGATCGATGCCGGCTCGGGAGATGCATATTTTCCGGTGATCGCGAAACATATCGGAGCGGCGTAGCCGTCGTACATACGGGCGATGAAGTTTTGATCCAACGGGAGGCAACCTTGATCGATCGCTTTACCGGATTGACGCCGACCCGCAGCCGCGCGGTCGTTCACGGCGATCTTGTGTTCACGGTGGCGGTCGCGCCCGATCCGGTTACACCATCGATGTACGAGCAGAGTGCAAAGGCGCTTGCGCGCATCGACGAGAGCCTCGCGCTGTGCGGCACCGACAAAAGCAGGATCCTGTCGGCCATCGTCTATATCACCGACATGAAACAGAAAGGCGAGATGAACCGCGCCTGGGACGAATGGGTCGACACCAAAAATCCGCCGATGCGCGCCTGCATCGGGGTCGAACTCGAGGCGCCGCATATTGTGGAGATCGTGGTGACGGCGGCGAAGTGAGCGGATCGGCTCAATAAGCCTGTTTATCGGCGTCACGAGCGGTCTGCACCAGGTCGAGGCTGTTCTCGATCTTGCCAAGCATCGCGGCAAAATCCTTGCGCTGCTGCGCGGAAAGGCAGGACATGATCTCGCTCTCCTTCGCCAGCAGCCGGGGGATCAATTCCTCGTACAGCGCCTTGCCCTTGCGCGTCATGCGCAAGGCGAACTCGCGTCGGTCGTCCCGGTTTTCGACGCGTTCGACCAGTTGCCGCTTCATCAGCGCGGTGACGGCGCGGCTGATGGTGGATTTGTGGGTGCGGGTGCAATGCGAAATATATTGCGCGCTGCAGGCATCGTCGCGGAAGCCGAGCGTCGCCAGCACCCGCCATTCCGGAATGTCGAGCCCGTAGCGTTCCTGATATTCGCTCGACAGCTCAGCACTGACCTCGGCCGCCAGCCGGTTCAGCCGGAACGGGACGAACTTGAAGAGGTCCAGCCGTGACGGCGCTTTGGGCAAAAAATCGCTCCAATTTGAGTTGACGGGCGAACCCGTCGGGAGTTTAGATAGTTGCAGATGAGACTATCTTAGGCCGCTGGCCGCCGCTTGGCCAGAGCCACCTCAGAGCAACATTAGAAATCATGGTGTCGTCCAAAACCCAGTACGGCTATCGCCGCCATCCCGATCAGGATCGCCCCGCCGCCAATACGGCCGAGTACCCCGTTGTGGTGGTCGGCGCCGGGCCGGTGGGGCTGTCGCTGGCGATCGATCTGGCGCAGCGCGGGCAGAACGTGGTGCTGCTCGACGATGCCGACCGGATCGGCGAAGGCTCGCGCGCGATCTGCTTCTCCAAACGATCGCTCGAATTCTGGGACCGGCTCGGTATCGGCCAGCGCATGGTCGACAAGGGGGTGGTGTGGAGCGTCGGCAGGATCTTTCACGGTGCATCGCAGCTCTACGAGTTTAACCTGCTGCCGGAGCAGGGCCACAAGCGGCCGGCTTTCATCAACCTGCAGCAATTTTATGCCGAGGCCTATCTGGTGGACCGGGTGCAGGAACTGCCGGCGATCGATCTGCGCTGGCGCAACAAGGTGGTCGGGATCGAGGCGCGCAACGATCACGCTGTTCTGAGCATCGAGACGCCGGAGGGACCCTATCGGCTGCGCGCCGATTATGTGGTGGCTTGCGACGGCGCCCGTTCCTCGCTGCGGCGCATGGTCGGCGCCGATTTCGCCGGCCAGGTGTTCGAGGACCAGTTCCTGATTGCTGACGTCAGGATGACGGCGGAGTTTCCGACCGAGCGCTGGTTCTGGTTCGATCCGCCGTTTCATGCCGGGCGATCGGCGCTGCTGCACAAGCAGCCCGACGATATCTGGCGGATCGACCTCCAATTGAGCCGGGACGCCGACCCAGTCGTCGAGAAGTTGCCTGAAAACGTGCGGCCGAGGATCGCACGCATGCTCGGGCACGAGAAATTCGAATTCGAGTGGATCTCGCTCTACAAGTTCCAGTGCCGCCGGATGGACAAGTTCATCCATGGCCGGGTGATCTTTGCCGGCGATGCGGCCCATCAAGTCTCGCCGTTCGGCGCACGCGGCGCCAATTCCGGGCTTGAAGATGCCGAGAACATCGCCTGGAAACTTGATCGCGTGCTGAAGGGGACCTCTCCGGAGCGATTGCTGGAGAGCTATGACACCGAGCGCAGCACGGCCGCCGACGAGAATATCAGGGAATCGACGCGTTCGACCGATTTCATGGCGCCCAACTCGCGCCAGGAAGCGCGCCTGCGCAAGGCGGTGTTGGCGCTCGCCCGCGACACTGAATTCGGCAAGCGCATGGTCAATGGCGGCCGGTTGTCGACGCCCTCGGTCTACGACACGCCGCTGTCATCGGCCGATGTCAATACATGGCACGGCGGTCCGCGGCCCGGCGCTTCGATGATCGACGCGCCGGTCACCGCGCGCGACGGCAATTCGATGTTTCTCACCGAAGCCTTCGTCGCCGCGGGAACGCGGTTCACGCTGCTGGAGTTCGCCAACGGCGCGGGGGTCGACGCGCCGCCTGAAGTCGGCGTCGTCAGGATCGGCGGCAATGACGGTTTTGGTGATCCATCGGGCGCATTGGCTGCGCGCTACGATGCTTCGCCCGGCGCTACCTACCTGCTGCGCCCGGACGGCTACGTCGCCGCCCGCTTCCGGCATCCGACCCGCGGGGCGCTCGATGCGGCGCTGGCGCGGGCCGCGGGCTTCAACTGAAGGCATGTCATGACACTGTCCACCAGCTCGAATTTCGCAAGACCCGATGATGCGTTTCGCATGATCGTCGAGGCGCATCGCGGCCTCAGCGATGCGCAAAGCGCCGATCTCGATGCCGCGCTGGTTTTGATTCTCGCCAACCACATCGGCGATATCGAGGTACTGCGTGAGGCGCTCGCGCTCGCGCAACGCCGGATGCTGGACACCAGCCAGCAACAAGCGCAGCAGCAGCAATAAGATGAATCCACGGATCGGCGTCGCAAAAGGAATTGATTGATGGCCAAGGAGACCAAAAAGGGTTTCGCATCCACCACCGACCTCGCCGAGAAGAAGGTCACCTTCTCCGAGATCGGCACCGATCTCTATGCCTTCACCGCCGAGGGTGACCCGAACTCGGCCGTGATCGTCGGCGACGACGGCTGCATCGTGTTCGACGCCCAGGCGACGCCGGCGATGGCCAATAAAGTGATCGAGCGGGTTCGCACCGTCACCGACAAGCCGATCAAATATGTGGTGCTGTCGCATTATCACGCGGTGCGGGTGCTCGGTGCGTCCGCCTATCACGCGCAGGCGGTGATCGCTTCGCAGGAGACTTATCGGCTGGTCGCCGAGCGCGGCCAGCAGGATTGGGATTCGGAATATGGCCGTTTTCCGCGGCTGTTCCAGGATGCCGAGAGCATTCCGGGCCTGACCTGGCCGACGCTGACTTTCGAGACCGACATGTCGATCTATCTCGGCAAGCGCGAGGTGCGGCTGATGTCGCTCGGCGCGGGCCATACCTCCGGCGATATCGTGGCCTGGGTGCCGGACGCCGAGGTGATGTTCTCCGGCGACCTGATCGAATACCATTCGGCCTGCTATTGCGGCGACGCGCTGTTGCGCGAATGGCCGGCGACGCTGAACGAAATCCGCGCCTTCAATCCCAAGGCGATCGCACC
>Ga0209006_10005628_pt1 | contig 11376 bp, 11 predicted proteins | sample JacPin_JW_Ref_O2_FD_188567 | JGI IMG/M metagenome (GOLD analysis project Ga0209006, IMG submission 188567) | Forest soil microbial communities from Algoma, Ontario, Canada - Jack Pine, Ontario site 1_JW_Ref_O2 (SPAdes) (version 2) | ecosystem: Environmental > Terrestrial > Soil > Boreal... | reverse complement strand
TCAGGATCGACAAGGCGATGTGGCTGGCGATGGCCCAGCCGTCGTCGCGATTGAAGCGATAAAAAGCGTCGAGAAGAATATGAAAGCTATGGCGAACGGCATGCACGGTGCGGCGCCTCGGCGGACGGCATCGGCGGCAACAGATACGCTATTCGGCGGCGGCTGCGAAGCCGGAAAGCTGCGGCGTAGCGCGATAAACCGGTCGGCGCCCGCTTCATTTCCTGCGCGCAGAAACCGGGTCTCCGGTTGGCCGATTTTGCGGGCCGACTACGCGAATTTCTTATCTGGATATTCCACCGCGCGGCGCCGATTTTCATCAGTATGAAGCGCAGCGGCTGCAAATCAACGAAGCCATGCAAAACATCTCGGGGCTCGCATCGTTCAATCTCGACGAGGCTCTGACCTGCGGCTGGACCTTGCCCTGCAAAAACTATCAGCCCGATTTGTTGCACTTCACACGTGACGGCTAATCGACCATCCTGAAAGGCTATTATGCCTCGTTCCAGCAGGCGAACGAGCGCGCCCTGACGTCGCTCGATGCACGCTCTCCTTAAGGTCCCACCTTGATGGTCTCGACGTAGTTGTTAAGTTCAGGCAGTCGCCGATTGTCGGCGCCGGAAGATTAGGGCCGTGGCGCGAACCGTACGCTCGCAAGCCGTGCGTTTCCTGCTCGCTGTTTTGATGGCGGCAGCAGGAGCGGCGGTGTGGGCGCAAGAAGAGCCGCCGCAGAACGCGCCGACCCGCGACGTCGATATCATCCTTCGGATCATGCGGCCGGGCGCGGCGCCCATTGTCGAGCGGCGGCGATGGTCGGCCAGTCGACATCTTCGTCGCGTCGACGGGCCGGATAACGCCGCGACCATCTTCGATCAGAGCATAGGCGCGCTTACGCTACTCAATCCGGCCAATCGCACATACCGCATACTGCAAGGGCCGGCCGCAAAGCGCATGTCGCCGCCGAAAGGCACAAGGGTGAAGCGCGGCGATGAAACGAAGATTGCCGGGCTCACGTGCACCGATTGGTCGTGGATGGACGGCATCGAAGCGCACACGGCATGCTTGACGCCGGACGGTGTCCTGCTTCGCCTTGTCGTCGACGGCCGTATCGTGGCGCAGGCGCGTTCGGTCGTGTACGCCCCGCAGCCGGCCGAGTTATTCGAGATTCCGCCCGGGTACGAGCCGGCTTTGGCGCCGGAAGGCGGGCCGATCGATTGAACTTCGGTCCTTCACAAGCTTCGCCACGATCGGCGACCCGACCCCAATCTCGTGACTAAAACTGATCGACCGAGGAGGGCACGACGTGGACGACATGAAAGCCTTTCTGCTTCAAGTCTTTCAGCAGGTCTGGCAACGCGGCGGCCGTCGCGTGATGAATGTCGTGCAGCAGCAAAATTCCTTTGCCGCGGGCTTCGAGCCGACTCATGGCCAAAGCAATGATCCGCTTGGATGATATCCGATGCCAATCGTCCGCGACGGTGTCGGAACTGAACGACACGAGGTGCCGCGCAGCCAGTTCATCGTCAATGATGTCGGAGTGCGCCAGGCCCGGAACACGGAAGAACGGCGCTACCTGTCGGTGATCGCCGAGTGCGACGCCCACGTCGACGATGCCCTTGTCGATCTCCCACTCGACGAGATCCCGAGACAGCTTGCCGAAACGCGGCGGGTGGTCTTCGCTGTGGGTGCCGATGGTGTGGCCGTCGGCGAAAATTCGGCGCACAGTCGCGGGATATTCGCGCGCCATTTCGCCGACTAGGAAAAACGTCGCCTTCACGCATTGGGCGGCGAGAGCGTCGAGAACTTGGTTCGAATATCGCGGCACCGGGCCATCGTCGAAGGTGAGGACGACTTCCTTGTCGGCGAGCGGCAGCGCAAGCGCATGATCCATCGCTCCCACCTTCGGAAACAGGGAAGGATCGATGGCAAGCACGCGGCTGGTTCCAAGAGCATTCGGATTATTCGGACAATCCTCTGCGCGCGCCATGTTGGCGGCTGCAGCCATTGCACAGACAAAAACGATGAATAGACCTATCGCGTTACGCATCTTGGTTCTCAGCATTTCCATCCGCCGCCGGACGCTTTCACTTCGATCCGATTTGCGATGAACGCCGCGTGAACGAAGGGCGCCATGAGGCAAACACAATGCCGCAGGATAGTTCGCGGACCGGTTCGAGCGGCGTGGCATTCGCCTGCGCCAGCGTCTGCGCGTGAGACTTATGAAGGCCGATTAGTCGAACTTTCGCGACACGGTGCAGGGCTCACGCATGATATTCGTGAGCGGCGCGATTACCGCTGACTACACCTTGGTGCTGTGCAGGTGCATGGACTTCTCGCGCTCGGGTAGCTTCGTCGCGATTACCGAATGCCCACCATAGACCACGCGTCGTCTTTTATCGTGGCGGTAGTCGGCAGCGCGATCGGGTATCGGTTGTGCGTCCACAGCGCGTCTGCCTCTTTCAGCTACGCTAGGGCGCTTCTCAAGGAAGCTGGCGACAAACAATGCTATAATCGCGAGCGGCAGGCCAAGGAAGAACAGCGCGACGAAGCCTCCGATGACGAAATTCAACATATCCTCAGCCGTTCTTGCACCTGCCGAATGTCCCTCTCGTTAGCTGTTTGCCCGTTGCGATCGAAATCGGTCAAGTAAAATCGCCGCCGTTGTCGACGATCAGAAATTGGCCGGTGACCGCGTCGCTGGCGGACGAGGCCAGATAAATCAGCGTGCCGACGAGCTCGTCGGCGAACACATCTTTCTTGATGGCGCGCGCGCTCAGCACGAAATCGTGCAGTCCGGGACGGCCGGCCATCGCGGCCGCGACCGAATCGTTCATCACCAGTCCGGGCGCCAGCGAATTCACCCGGATGCCGTAGGCGCCAAGCTCACGCGCCATCGAGCGCGTCATCGCCGCGATGGCGCCTTTGGTGGTGACGTAATGCAGCCGGTGGGAAAGGCCCGACAGCATCGTGGTCGAGGACAGGTTGATGATCTTGCCGTAGGCATTGCGCCGCATCGCCGGGATGGCGGCTTTGACGAACAGAAACGTGCCGCGCACGTTCACCGCCATGAACTCGTCCCATAGCGCGGCATCGATGTCTTCGATCGCGATCGGTGGAATATTCGAGCCGATGGCGGCGTTGTTGACCAGGATATCGAGCCGGCCAAATCTCCTTTCGGTTTCCGCCACCATGGCGCCGATGGACTTTTCGTCGCGTACGTCGACGGCGGCCGCATGCGCCGTGCCACCGGCGGCGGCGATTTCGGTGGCGACCGAGCCGCAGTCTTTGCTGTCGGCAACCACGACCTTGGCACCTTCGGCCGCCAGCACCTTGGCGAAGATAGACCCGAGCGCGGCCTTCGGGCCCGCGGCGGCTCCGGTGACGATTGCGACCTTTCCGTCCAGACGGGGCATTTGGATTCTCTCGTTTTTGCGTGGGGTGGGCTGAGCCAAGCGAACCCAGCGAGAACGACGAAGCTAATGGAGGAGGTGCCTCGCACTCAACCCATCTACGAACGACGTGTTCAGCGCAAACCGGCTTGCACCAGCAGCGGGTAGGTCTCGGTCTTGAATTCGCGCATGCCGTCCTCGTAGCGTGGCCACGACAACAGCACGCCGTCGAGTCCCATGGCCGAAAGCATCTTGAGCCCGTCGACCACCTGCTCCTTGGTGCCGACAAGGGGATAACCGCCCCAACCGGCGATCCAAAGCTCCTTGAGATGTTTGATCGCTTCCGGCGAAAAGGTCTTGGCATTGAGCCCGAGCGTATTAAGGGCGACCGTCGCCGCTTCCCAGTCGCCGCGCTCGTGCACAATATAATCCGAATAGCGGCGCGCTTCCGCCTCGGTCTCCGCCTGGATGATGTTCGCCGACGTCCAGACTGCGATGTCGCGGCCGTATTCTTCGCGCGCGAGGCGGCGGTACGCCTCGACCTGCGCCTTGTTCTGTTCGAAGCTTGGCGCGCCGAGCGCTGTGAAGGCCATATCGCAATGCTTGCAGGCGAAGTGGCGGCCGCGCTCGGAGCCGCCGGCATTCATGATTGCCGGGTACGGTTGCTGGATTGGCTTGGGCTGCAGATAGCCTTTCTGGATCTTGTAGTATTTGCCTTCGTGGTCGAATTCGTCGTCCTCCGTCCATAGCCTTTTGACGATGTCCAGCCATTCCTCGGCCATCTCGTAGCGTTCATCGTGCGGCAGCAGCTCGGCGCCAAACATCTCGATTTCCGGCTTATTCCAGCCGGTGACGATGTTGAGGATGTAGCGGCCGTTGGAGATATGATCGATAACGGCGCCTTGCTTTGCGGCAACGATCGGATGATTGATGGAGCAGTGCGAGGTGGCGACAACGCCGGCTTTGTCGGTCGATGCGGCGATCCCAGCCGCCCACGTATAGGTCTCGAAACCGGGGCCTGCTGGATTGAGCTTGCCGCCGAAGCCGCGCCAGCGCGCCACCGGCAACAACGCCTCGAATTCCATCTCGTCGCCGAGCTTGGCCAGCGCCACTGTGTTCGGCCAACTGATTTTCAACCGACCTTCGACATCTGACATCAGGCAGCCGTAATCGAGATTGCTCTGGAATGTCCCAAGCTTGAGCTTGCGATTGTTGAAGATCGGACTGGTCGAGCGCCGGTCGTCGCGCGTCGTCGCCGCGTTGAGCATCGTCTCCCCCCTTTTGACGCTCGCGAATCCGTCCCGCTGAGCGAGGCTCGCCGCCGTGAGCCCGATTTTGGAAAATAAGAAACGTGTCGCCGCGCTTGGTCAAGTGTCGTGATCCGATCGTGTGCTCTGGAAGTAGGACATGAGGCGTTCCGATTTGACCGGTGTCGCCCCGCTCAGAAAGTGGCGCAGTGTTGTTTCTCCGGTCGATCGCGGTGCGCAAAGCGAGGGGGGAGTTCATGCCATCGTTTACCGATGCGATTCAGTAAGCTTCCCGGCACCGGATGATTTGGCTTTTGTGCAGTGCACGCGTAAGCTCGCCGCTGCTGAAATTAGCAAATCCATCCGCCGCAAGGTCTATCGGAGTCCCGAATGCCGCTTGCCGCTCTGTCCGCCGACAGTGAGTTGATCCACACCCTGGAAGAGGCTGTCGCCGCCGTCGAAGCCTTGTTCGCCGATGCCCGCAAGGCGGTCGCCGCGCAGGTCGTGCGCGACGGCAAGGCCAATGCGAGCGCGCTCGATCGCGAGCAGCGCGCCACCCACGGCCTGGCCTGGCTCGCGACCTACACGGAAGCGCTCCGCCAGCTTGCGGCCTATGCGCAGCGGCTCTCGGCAGCGGACAATTTCGGCGAGATCGAAGAGCTTCTGGTCCGTATCGGCGCCGGCGAATATCTGGCGCAGATCGTCGGCGGCATTCCGATGAGCCAGGGTGAAATCCTGCGCCTTTCCGATCTCGGCCTCCCGCCGGCGGCGGTGGCGGCGCGGTTAAATTCGGCGGTCGAGCATCTGATCGCCTACGGCAATACGGCCGCGCGCCGCGCCCGGCTTGCCGAGCTGATGCGCGAGCAGAACGACGCCACCGTCGGTGCCACCGGGCTCGACGACACGCTCGATTCGATCCGCGACGAGATGCGCAAATTCGCCGACGGCCAGGTCGTGCCGTTCGCGCAGGAATGGCATCTGAAAAACCAGTACATCCCGCTCGGCATCATCGCCCAGATGTCCGAGCTCGGCGTGTTCAGCCTCACCATCCCCGAGGATTACGGCGGCATGGGGCTCGGCAAGGAATCGATGTGCGTCGTTTCCGAGGAGCTGTCGCGCGGCTACATCGGGGTCGGCAGCCTCGGCACCCGCTCCGAGATTGCCGCCGAGCTGATCCTCGGCAGCGGGACCGAAGAGCAGAAGCGCAAATGGCTGCCGAAAATCGCCTCCGGCGAGGTATTGCCGACCGCGGTCTTCACCGAGCCGAATACCGGTTCGGATCTCGCCGCGCTCAAGACCCGCGCGGTGCGCGACGGCAGCACATACAAAGTCCACGGCAACAAGACCTGGATCACCCATCCGGTGCGCGCCGACCTGATGACACTTCTGGTGCGCACCAATCCGGCGGAAAAGGGCTATCGCGGCCTGTCGATGCTGCTGGCGGAGAAGCCGCGCGGCTCCGACGAGAAACCGTTTCCGGCGCCCGGCATGTCCGGCACCGAGATCGAAGTGCTCGGCTATCGGGGCATGAAAGAATACGAGATCGCCTTCGACGGTTTCGCCGTGAAGGCGGACAATCTGCTCGGTGGGGTCGAGGGGCTTGGCTTCAAGCAGCTGATGGCGACCTTCGAATCCGCGCGCATCCAGACCGCCGCGCGCGCCGTCGGTGTTGCGCAGGCGGCGTTCGAACAGGCGCGCGCCTATGCGTCGCAGCGTGTCCAGTTCGGCGAGCCGATCGGGCATTTTCCCCGCGTCGCCGACAAGATCGTGATGATGGCGGTGGAGATCGCGATCGCCCGCCAGCTCACCTACTATGCGGCCCGGCAGAAGGATTCCGGCCGGCGCTGCGATCTCGAGGCCGGCATGGCCAAGCTCCTCGCCGCTCGCGTCGCCTGGGCGGCGGCCGATAATGCGGTGCAGATCCACGGCGGCAACGGTTTCGCCCTCGAATTTCCGATCTCGCGCATTCTCTGCGACGCGCGCATCCTCAACATTTTCGAAGGTGCCGCCGAAATCCAGGCCCAGGTCGTCGCCCGCCGCCTGCTGGACGGATCGAACTGACTCTTCGTCATTCCGGGGCGCGCGAAGCGCGAGCCCGGAATCCATAATCGCGAAACCCGCGGGCGGCACACGATCCGGGAAGCTTTGGGGTTATAGATTCCGGGCTCCTCGCTGTGCTCGGCCCCGGAATGACGGCGCTGGATTGCACCAACGTGCAATGCCCTTTAAGTAACACCCATGGCAAATTTTCTGTCGCACGGTCTCGTTCCGATCGCCATCGGCGCGGTCGCCATCGTCCTTCTGCTCGGCCTCGTCAACATGATGCGCGGCGGCTCCGGCAACACGTCGCAGAAGCTCATGCGTTTGCGCGTGCTGCTGCAGTTCATCGCCATCGTCATCATCATGATCACCATCTGGGTGATGGCGAAGTAGGTGAGATCAGGCCATGGTGATCCTCAACAAGATCTACACCCGCACCGGCGACGACGGCACTACCGCGCTCGGCAGCGGCGAGCGGCGCAAGAAATACGATCTGCGCATCGCCGCTTACGGAACGCTCGACGAGACCAATGCCGCGATCGGGGTAGCGCGGCTGCACACCGCCGGCGAGCCCGCGCTCGACGCGGCGCTCTCGCGCATACAGAACGATCTGTTCGATGCCGGCGCCGACCTGGCGACGCCCAGCAAGGGCAAGGGGCCGGGCGGCGCGCGCCTGACCGTGACTGCCGCGCAAGTGGCGTGGCTCGAACGCGAGATCGACCGGCTCAACGAAGAGCTCGAGCCGCTGCGCTCTTTCGTCCTGCCGGGTGGTTTGCCGGCGGCGGCTTATCTGCATCTCGCCCGCACCATTTGCCGGCGCGCCGAGCGGCTGATCGCCGAGCTGATGGACACCGCGGACGAGAGCGTCACCACCGAAGTACTGCACTACGTCAATCGGCTGTCGGATTATCTGTTCGTCGCCGCCCGCTATGCCAACGATAAAGGCGCCATCGAAATCTTGTGGCGTCCGGGCGAGTACCGCTAAAGAATACTGAACTAACAAACGAGCGCAGGGGGGACTGATGGGCCGGCTCGGCGGCAAGGTCGCGGTCGTCACCGGTGCAGGCAGCGGCATCGGCCGCGCCACATCGATCCTGTTCGCCCGCGAAGGCGCGCGCCTCGTGGTGGCCGACCAGAATGCTGATGGCGTCAACGAGACCGCACAGCTCATTGCCCAAGCCGGCGGTACCGCGCAGGCGATGGTCGGCGATGCCGGCGAGGAAGCAAGCGTCGCCGGTTTCATCGAGGAGGCGGTGGCGGTCTTCGGCACGATCGATATCGTTCACGCCAACGCGGGCGTCAGCGGCGGTGTCGTGCCGATCTTCGAGCAGACCGAAGACTATTGGCGGCGGATCTTGCAGATCAATCTGATTGGTCCCTTTCTGGCGATCAAACATGCCGGCAAACGTATGGTTGAGCAGGGCCGCGGCTCGATTGTTCTCACCTCCTCGGTGGCGGGGCTCGCCGCCAATGCGGGCGCCGCGGCCTACAGCGCCAGCAAGGCGGGTGTGATCAGCCTCGCGCAAACTTCAGCCGCCTCGTTCCTCGGCACCGGCGTACGGGTTAATGCGATCTGCCCCGGCCTGATCGAAACCGAGATGACGCGGCCGTTCTTCGACAGCGTGCGCGCGGCCGGCAAGGACCATAAAATCGGCCAGCTCAATCCGTTGCAGCGGGCTGGTCAGCCCGAAGAAATCGCCGCGATGGCGTTGTTTCTCGCCAGCGACGAGGCGTCCTATGTCAACGGTCAGGCTTTTGCGGTCGATGGCGGGCTGTCGAGCTCACTTCCGTTCTCCCGCCCGATCAGATGAGGACTTGTGAGGGCTTGGCTCAGGGCCGCCTGCTCGCGGAACAGTTGGCCGGCGAACATTTGGCCCAAGAGTCTTCGCTAACGAGAGTCTTGGCCAACAAGAGTCTTGGCTAACGAAAGTCTTGGCTAACAAGAGCCTTGGCTAACAAATGCCTTGGCTGACGAATGCCTTGGCTAGTGAATTATGGCTAGCGAACCTTGCCGGATCGGGCCTGCTCCTCCCGCCCCCGCCGCGCCTGCCGCGATGGCGTTGACCGCAGGCACGGTCGCGCGTACGGTCCCGCACCGCAGCATGGGGCGCTTTTGATAGCGGCCGGGGCGCTGCAAAGAGAAACCGGGATTAAATCGAACTTAAAGCCATGAAGATACTCGTGCCTGTGAAGAGGGCGGTTGATAAGGACGTGAAAATTAGGGTTAAGTCCGACGGCTCGGGCGTCGAGCTTGCCAATGTCAAAATGTCGATGAACCCCTTCGACGAAATTGCCGTCGAAGAGGCGATCCGGCTCAAAGAAGCCGGCAAGGCGACCGAGATTGTCGCGGTGTCGATCGGCCCGGCGCAAGCCGCCGAGACCATCCGCACCGCACTGGCGATGGGTGCCGACCGCGGCATTCTGGTCAAGACCGAAGGCGCCGCCGAGCCGTTGGCCGTGGCCAAGATCCTCAAGGCCGTCGCCGCGGCGGAACAGCCCGGCCTGATCATCATGGGCAAGCAGGCGATCGACGACGATTCCAATCAGACCGGACAGATGCTGGCGGCCTTGCTAGGCTGGCCGCAGGGTACCTTCGCCTCCAAGATCGCGATCGAGGGTGACGCGCTTCTGGTCACGCGCGAAGTCGACGGCGGCCTGCAGACGGTGAAGCTCAAGATGCCGGCGATCGTCACCACCGACTTGCGCTTGAACGAGCCGCGTTACGCGTCGCTGCCCAACATCATGAAGGCGAAGAAAAAGCCGATCGACGACAAGACCGCCGCCGATTTCGGCGTCGACACCAAGCCGCATCTTGAAATCGTCAAAACTTCGGAACCGCCCGTGCGCAAGGCCGGCGTCAAGGTCAAGACCGTCGCCGAGCTCATCGACAAACTGAAAAACGAAGCGGGGGCGATCTGATGCCGGTTCTTCTTCTCGCCGAGCACGACAACAAGTCGCTCAAGGACGCTACCAACAAGGCGTTGACCGCCGCCAAACAGATCGGCGCCGACGTCCACGTGCTGGTCGCCGGCCACAATTGCCAGGCGGCCGCCGATGCCGCAGCCAAGCTCGACGGTGTCAAGAGAGTGCTGCTCGCTGACGCGCCCGCCTACGAGCACATGCTTGCCGAGCCCACGGCGGCCCTCATCGTGTCGCTCGCCGAGCCCTACGAGGCGATCCTCGCGCCAGCGACCACGAACGGAAAGAACATCATGCCGCGGGTGGCGGCGCTGCTCGACGTCATGCAGATTTCCGAGATCAGCAAGGTCGTGGCGCCCGATACCTTCGAACGTCCGGTCTATGCCGGCAATGCCATTCAGACCGTGCGCTCGCTCGACCCCAAGAAGGTCATCACCGTGCGCACCGCCGCCTTCCAGGCGACCGGCGAAGGTGGGTCCGCTCCGATCGAGGCGGCGGCAGCCGCCGCCGATCCCGGCGTGTCCGGCTTTGTCGGCGAGGAATTGTCCAAGTCCGAGCGCCCGGAGCTGACGTCGGCCAAGATCATCATTTCCGGCGGCCGGGCGATGCAAAGCCGCGAGAATTTCACCAAATATATAGAGCCGGTGGCCGACAAACTCGGTGCCGCGGTTGGCGCGTCGCGCGCGGCGGTCGACGCCGGGTATGCGCCGAACGATTGGCAAGTCGGCCAGACCGGAAAGGTCGTGGCGCCGGACCTCTATATTGCCGTCGGCATTTCCGGCGCTATCCAGCATCTGGCCGGTATGAAGGATTCGAAAGTTATTGTCGCTATCAACAAGGATGAGGAAGCGCCCATCTTTCAAGTCGCCGATTATGGGTTGGTGGCAGACCTCTACCAGGCTTTGCCAGAGCTGGCCCAGGAGCTTGAAAAGCGCGGTCGTTGACCGCGGCGGGCGGACACCTCGCAAAGGGTAGGCGGAGATGGTCGAAGTGAAAGAGCGGCCGAAGACGCGCGGTAGCCAAGGCGGCAGCGCCCATTCCATCCACAAAGTCGGCGTCATCGGCGCGGGGCAAATGGGCAACGGCATCGCCCATGTGTGCGCGCTCGCCGGCCTGCATGTGCTGCTCAACGATATCGATGTCGAGCGCATTTCCGAGGGGCTTGCCACCATCAGCGGCAATCTCGCTCGGCAGGTCAGCCGCCAGCGCATCAGCGATGAGGAGCGTCACGCCGCGCTCAACCGCATCAGCGCGGCACAAACGCTCGGCGATCTCGGCGATTGCGATCTGGTGATCGAAGCGGCGACCGAGAAGGAAGACGTCAAGCGCAAGATCTTCACCGCGCTCTGCTCGCACCTCAAGAGCGACGCCATCGTCGGCACCAACACCTCCTCGATCTCGATCACGCGGCTTGCCGCCGCCACCGACCGGCCCGAACGCTTCATCGGCATTCACTTCATGAATCCGGTGCCGTTGATGGAACTGGTCGAGATCATCCGCGGCATCGCCACGGACGACGGCACGTTCGAGTCCACCAAGCAATTCGTCGCCAAGCTCGGCAAGCAGATCGCGGTCTCCGAGGATTTTCCCGCCTTCATCGTCAACCGTATTTTGCTGCCGATGATCAACGAGGCGATCTACACGCTCTATGAAGGTGTTGGCAATGTCGAGGCGATCGACACCGCGATGCGGCTCGGCGCGCATCACCCGATGGGCCCGCTCGAACTCGCCGACTTCATCGGGCTGGATACCTGCCTGTCAGTGATGCAGGTGCTGCACGAAGG
>Ga0209006_10005627_pt1 | contig 11376 bp, 8 predicted proteins | sample JacPin_JW_Ref_O2_FD_188567 | JGI IMG/M metagenome (GOLD analysis project Ga0209006, IMG submission 188567) | Forest soil microbial communities from Algoma, Ontario, Canada - Jack Pine, Ontario site 1_JW_Ref_O2 (SPAdes) (version 2) | ecosystem: Environmental > Terrestrial > Soil > Boreal... | reverse complement strand
ATCCATGGATGGGCAATGAGGAAGGGTACCTGGTACGTCAGCGGCGCGGTCGCCGAAATGAGCGCGACGACGATCAACGTCGGTTTGCGCCCTGCACGGTCGGACACCCAGGGGAAAATCCAGCCCCACATGAAAGCGCCGAGCCCGCCCGCGCCGATGATGAATCCCGCCAAGGTAGCGGACCGCCGGGAAACTTCCGTGATGTACAGCGGCGCGAACACATGCATGACGAACAGCCAAGTCATGAAACCTGCCGCGCCCACACAGCAGAGCAACATATTGCGGTACCGAAGCAGCGATAAATAATCCTTGAGCGAGGGCTTAGCGTGGTGGTGCGGCTCGGACTCTCCTTCTGTTGGTTCTTTTACAAATTTCCAAATCAGGATGCCGAGGATGAGGCCGGGGATTCCGGTGACGAAAAACGCCCAACGCCATCCGAAACGCGCGGCGACTTGAGTGGTCAGCACCGGCGCCAGCGCCAGCCCAACGAGCGCCCCAGCGCTAACAACGATTCCGATGTTGCGTCCGCGGCTCTTCGGCTCGGAAGCCGTTTCAATCATGGAAGTCATCGTCGGCCAGGTCGGACCCTCAGCAATTCCCAATAAAGTTCGAATGAAGAGCAGCTCGGCGAAAGAACGTGCGATCCCCGAAAGCCAGGAAAGAACGGAGAACAAAAATACGGCTGGGACTAGGACGGGCCGTCGTCCGACGCGATCGGAGACTGCCCCGAAAATTAGGCCTGACGCGGCCCAGGCGATCGCCAAGGCTGATGCCAACAACCCCACTTGCGTATGACTTAGATGAAGATCCGGCGCGATAAAGGGCGCCAAGTAGAGGACGCTCATGCGAGCGAGAAAAACGCTGCCCCACGTTAAGAAAAAAAGAATCAGCAGGCCAGTTTGATATCGCTTCGTAATCGGCACGCTCTTTTCCTCTCTGTACAGTAGACGAACGCTTCAGTCCATTGGCAAGCCGACGTAGTTTTCAGCAAGCGACACGGAAGCGGCACGCGAGCTCGTAACATAATCCAGCTCGGCAAGTTGGCGGCGCTGATCGAAGGGGTTGTTGTCGGAAAAGCGGTGCAGCATCGAAGTCATCCACCAGGGAAAACGCTGCACTTTCCAGACGCGCCGCAAACAAGTGGCCGAGTAACTATCGAGGAGTTGCGTTTGCCCGGAAGCGTAGTATTCCCCCAGAGCGCGCGAAAACACCCGGACATCAGCCGCCGCCAGATTGAGCCCCTTGGCCCCGGTCGGCGGGACGATGTGTGCCGAGTCGCCGGCAAGGAAAAGTCTGCCGTATTGCATCGGCTCGACTACAAAACTGCGCATCCCCGTGATGCCCTTCTGAAGCACGGGCCCTTCGATCAGCTTCCAACCATCAATGCACTCGAGCCGCGTGTGAAGTTCTTGCCAAATCTTTTCGTTCGGCCAATTTGCAATGTCGTCGTCCGGCGGACACTGCACATAGAGCCGCGAAATCTCCGGCGAACGCATGCTGAGCAAAGCGAAGCCGCGCTCGTGATAGGCATAAATAAGCTCTTTCGAGGAAGGCGGAGCTTGCGCGAGGATGCCCAGCCAAGCAAAGGGATAAATCCGTTCGAATACCTTCAAAATTCCAGCAGGAATGGAGGGCCTGCACACGCCGTGAAAACCATCGCACCCGGCGATGAAGTCGCAATTCAGCTCTTGCGGCGATCCGTCTTTTCGAAACTGAACCTGGGGCTTGACACCGTCAAAATCACTCACTCTGACGTCATCCACTTCAAACAAAAGCTGTCCGTTTGCATCGATGCGCGCCGCAATGAGGTCCTTCAATACCTCATGCTGGGCATAAACCATCACCGATTTGCCGCCGGTGAGTTCCTGGAAATCGATGCGGTGCCTCTCGTGCCCGAACTGCAATTCGATTCCGTGATGCACGAGCCCCTGCCGCATCATTCGCGTGCCTACGCCCGTTTCGTTCAGCAGATCCACCGTGCCCTGCTCGAGTATGCCCGCGCGCACCCGCTCTTCGACGTGCTGCTGGCTCCGCGCCTCCAGCACAATCGATTCGATCCCCTGCAAATGCAAAAGGTGGGAGAGCAACAACCCCGCAGGTCCGGCCCCGACAATTCCGACTTGAGTTCTCACCAAGAGCCGCCTTCAGAGCGTCATAATCTTTGCGAAAATGATTTACGACTGTTCCTGAGTGAAAACTTCCGTGGCGATATGAAACGCAGAATTCGCAGCGGGCAATCCGCAGTAGAGTGCGCTTTGCAACAGGACTTCCTGAATCTGTTCGTGCGTTACGCCGACGTTTAAAGCCGCGCGCAAGTGCATTCGCAACTCGTCGGGACGATTCAAAGCAATCATCATGGCCAGCGTGAGCATGCTTCGCGTTTCTTTTGGCAGACCAGGCCTGCTCCAGATTTCCCCCCAGGCGTATCGCGTGATGAAATCCTGAAAAGCGTCCGTGAATTCATCGCGGTTTTCGAGCGTTGCATCGACATGCGCATCTCCCAAGACGGCTCGTCGCGTCTTCATCCCCTGCTCATATCGCTGGCGTTCATCCATCGAAATACCTCCTCGGACGTCAAGAAACGTGTTGGCCACTCAGCCTCGCTCCTACCTCGATTCTCGCCGCGAGCGGCCGGTCCGCCGTCGCACGGACGCGCGCCGAGTCTTCCTGGAAGCCAATCGCCAGGCTCTGCTGAGCAAATCCCGCAATGCATCGGAGTGGACTCGCGAAAGTCGAACCAGAACCCACGGATATTTCAGGTAGTGCTCGGTAATGTAGTAAGTCTCTGGTTCCGCGGCCATCATCTCTTCGCGTTCTTCAAAAGTCGTGCCCACAACGAGCGATTCTCCATCCTCACGAAGACGCGCAAGCAGCTTGCCGTCGACTTTAAATGCCGGCGTGCCGTACGATGTGCCTTCTTCCACATTCGCAAGCGACAAGGCAATCTTTCGGACATCCTTGAACGTCAGCGGCATTGCGCCTTCCGTCCCTCCCGGGGCTTCCTAACGCATGCGACTTCTGAAAGAACACCGGGAACTGGCCTCACGCGGCTCAGTATAAGCCTATTCTCTCGATCATCCAGCGACGCTGTTAGTTGCTCCGGAAGGAAGGAGAAGTCCGTGGCACTCGGTGGGCCTGTTGCTTGCCTAGAGGCGTGCAGAATGGAACGAGAGGAATTTTTCTCGCTCCACCCCGCAGCTGTTGAATCCCTAGAAAGAATACTTCAACGAAAACTGCAGTTGCCGCGGGTTAAACATTGTTCGTGGTCCGCCAAAAAGCGGATTCGGGACCGGAGGACCGGCCAAGGGACAGCCCCCTACATTCTGCACCCGCTCGACGGCCAACGATGCCGCATCCTTGTAGTTAGCGGGAACCTGTCCGTTGCAGAAAGCATAGGTTCCGTAGACCGACGTCACTTCGTTGACGTTGGCACGGTTCAGTGCGTTGAACGCATCGACCGCAAGCTCGACCTTGTCGTGCTCACGGAACTTGAAGTAGCGCGATAAGCGAAGATCCCAAGTTACCTGCGAATCTCCCCAATAGGTGTTTCGAGCTGCGTCTCCGACGCGATCGGTAACCGGATTCGTGTCGCCGTTGGCATCGAAACCCACAAACATGGTGAAGGGACGGCCGGACTGCGCCGTGATAATGCTTCCGAGTTCGAAATTCCGCAGGAGCGTCTTCTCGGGTCCATCCGCCGTGAAGTTTGCAATAAAACGGTTACGAATATCCTGGTTGGAATTGGCGCGTTCGAGAGGACGGTCATAGAAATCCTGCGGAGTGCTCACAAACGTGGTGAACGTTCCGTCATCCAGCGTCTTCGAATAGGTATAGTTGGCGTTGAATCGTAGGTATTGCCCGAAGTGCTGCGTAGCCTGAATCGTGGCGCCGTGGTAGACACTGTTTCCGCTGTTGTCGGTGTAGTAGAGCAGCCCGGAATTGGTATAAAGCGCCCCGCTGAAATTGGCTTTCCCAGCTGGCGTGCCTGGAAGTGGCGCGGGGGCGGCTGGGCAGCTGGTCGCCGCGTTCGTGATCCCTGCCTGAGGGCAAACGTTTAAGTTTTCCGCACGGACGAGTTTGTGCGCGGAGACAAAGAGATAGCCAGCGCTGATCACCAGGCCATGGCCGAGTTCCCGGTCAATCTGGAGGTTGGCCTGCTGCGAGTAAGGAATGCGGCTGTTATGGTCGACCATTCCGGCCCCAGCCGTGACGGTTGTGCCAGCGGGTCCGGTGATATATTGCGGCGGAACCACGCCAGTGGTAATCAAACTCGCAGCGGCCTGCGCTGGAAATATAGTCTGCCCTCCAGGGTTTGGCGGCCCCGGCGTCAACTGGTTCAAGACCCAGGTTGCAGAGTTGGCACCCACTCGAATCCCGGGCAAGTTTTCATTCGGAATGATCACCGGCTTCTGCGGCTGTGTAATGAATAGGAACGAAAGGCTGTAGCGGTCATCGAATAGTCCAAATCCCGCGCGGATGACCGTATGTTTATCCGGCGAAAAAGCGAAGCCGACTCTGGGTTGCCAGCCCCTGTAATCCGGATTGATCTGCTTTTGCAGGCCCTTCTCGAAGTCATACCGCACGCCGTAGTTAAGCGTCAGCTTGGGCGTGATTCGCCACTGATCCTGTGCGTAGAATCCGTAGTAACTGTGATTCAGAGTTTCCGAAAAATTTACCGTTTGTGAAGGCAGATAGGCGTTCGACCAGCCGCTCGGAGAGCAACCGCCTACGGGACAAAGCGATGGGGGCTCAAATCCTGGTGTAACCGCCCCACTCCCGACTGGGGCTCCCCAAAAGACGATTGGCGTGCCATCGAGGAACGGCGGCAGAGGGCAAGTGTCTCCGGGGTTTAGCGAGGTAGGCACGTTGGCACCCGGGTTTACGAAATTCGCGAACTCTACCAGGCAATTAATGCCCGGCAAGACGATTCGCATGGGCGTGAAACCTGGCCAGATCACGAAATTATTAATGAAATTTGTGTCCACGCCAAATTTCGCTAGATGCTGTCCTTTCACCCACGCCACCGAGTCCGTGGCTTGAACCCGGCTTTCATAAATCGCGTCCAACACGCCGAAGTTGTGGCCGAAAAGCAGATCGTTCGGGATGTCCAGGTTGGGCTGCCCGGTCACGCCGGGGAAGTTATAATGCCGCCTCGCGTATTGCACCAGGGCGGTGTTCACAAGGCTGGGAGAAATCTGCGAAGTAAGTACACCCACCAGAGCTTGATCGCGGATGAACGCGTTGTGACCGCTGCTGGGCGCTCCGATGCCTCCTCCATCGAGTGTGCTGCCAACCAGCAAGTTCAATTCACGGCCGTCGAAAATGTTATATCTGGCCGATAGGTGATTGTTCTTGTTGATCTGATGATCGATTTTGATTAGACCGTTGTCGGTGTCTTTCGTTGTCAAAATACCCAGGTTCTCGGCTGGGAGGCCTAGGGCGGCCTTGGCCTGATTAATCAGGGCAAGTTCGGTTGATTGCGTCCCGTTCGACAGCCCCACCGGTCCGACGAGCGTGGTTGGGTAGGTGGGAGACTCGGCGCGCCGCTGACCCTCATAGTTCATAAAGAAGAAGGTCTGGTCTTTCCTGATCGGACCGCCCAGCGTTCCGCCGAACTGATTCTGTCGCAAAGCGTTCCCTTGGGGCGCGGGCTGCAGCAGAGATCGCGCGTCGGTATCGTTGTTCTGCAAATAGTCATAAACCGATCCGTGCAAATCGTTTGCGCCGGACTTCGTAACGATGTTGACGATGCCGCCGAGCGCGCGGCCGTTTTCCGCCCCAAATCCATTGTTCACGACGCGGAATTCGCTCACTGCTTCCTGCGACGGCGTGGACCGTTGCGATCCGGTAGCCGTGTTGACGGTGTCTGCTCCGTCCACGGTGACGGCATTGCTCAAGTCGCGCATCCCCCCAAAGGAAATGCGCGTGACTTCGAACTCCGTGATGGTGGACTGCAAGCTCGTGCGCCCCGTGGAGACTCCGGGCGTCAAAAGGGCGAAGTCCGTGAAAAGACGACCGCTGATCGGCAAATTTTGAATTTGCTTGGTGTCGATCACCTGGCTGATCTCAGTCCGCGTGGGCTCGACGGGCGGAGTTTCCGTTGTGACCACGACTTTTTCCGCGCTCTGGGCCACGCTGACACCGACGTCGATGGTAGCAACTTGGCCTACGGTCAGCACAATTCCCGTCTGGGTAGATTTTGCAAATCCGCTGGCTTCCGTCGTCAGTTCATAATTGCCTGGGGGGAGGTTAGGGATGACGTAAAGACCATTGTCGTTCGAAACGGCGGTGTAAGTGCGATTCGTGCTGACTTCTCTCAAGGTCAGCGAGGCTCGAGCGACCGACCCACCGCTGGCGTCCTTCACAGTTCCATTCAACTGGGCAGCGCTCGCGCCGGCTTGCGAATGCGCCGGTTGCGCCCAGCCAGACAGAATCCCAATTCCAAGGACGGCCCATACCGCAAAACTTCGCTTCATGATCCACCCCTCCCAGAAAACGATTCGAACGCACTATTCTTGCCATCCAAATCCTCAATACGCCCCGTATGGCGTGCAGGTCTAATGCTTCGAATCGCCGCTGTCAAGTTTTTAATCGGGCGTTCGTGCGAATATCGCTCAACGCTTCCCTTCTTTACTTTTTTTCTGCTGTTTTGCGCACGCGAAAAACGCTCATCTCGCAACCCCAATAGGTTCTTGCGCGCCAGGCAGCGGCATCAACGTACAATCACGCTGAGCTCCTGCGCCGCGGCTTTTAGGTGCGGAAGAAATCTGACCTGCAGGTCCTGGATCGAAACGCGTTGTGCGTGGGCGCCGACATTCAGCGCAGCTACTACTCGTCCAGCGGAATCTCGAACAGGAACCGCCATGGAGCGCAGGCCGGACTCCAGTTCCTGGTCCACGATGCAGTAGCCATTGCGCTGAACTAGTCGCAAGAGTTGCCGAAGTTTTTCGGCGTTCACCACGGTTCGCTCTGTGTAGCGCTTGAACTCGACGCGGGCAAGAAACGCCTCAAGCGTCTCTGCCGGTAAGTCGGCCATCAAAACGCGGCCCATCGAAGTGCAAAACGCGGGGAGGCGGCTTCCGACTACGAGGTCGATCGACATGATTCGCGTTACGTTCGCGCGAGCGATGTAAACGATGTCGGTGCGATCGAGCGTTGCAATGGAGCAGGACTCGTGCAAAATGTGACTTACATTTTCCAAGATCGGCTGCGCCATCGCCGCAAGCGGCATGGAAGAAATATAAGAGTGGCCGAGCGCGAGAACGCGAGGCTGCAGATGAAAATGCCTGCTGTCGTCGGAAGCAGCGAAGCCAAGTTTGGCAAGCGTATATAGGCAACGACGCACCGCAGCACGCGAGAAGCCGGTCTTCGCGCTGATTTGAGAGACAGTGGGTTCGCGCTGGCGTTGCGTAAAGGCCTGGATGACAGCCAATCCGCGTGCTAGCGACGTCATGAAGTTGGGATCGCCAGCAAATTCGTCAATTTGCGCCGAAACCGTGAGAGGCACGGGGAGCGGCGCGTTCGAAACAAGTTTGCTGGAGACTTCTTCCTTTGAAGAGGGCCAACCCGCGGCTGGTTGCTTGGAAGCAGCTCCACTCGGAACTTGTTGTTTCGAACCGGTTTTGTTTGTTACCCGCTGTTTCGAAACGGGCACGCTTGGCACTTGTTGCCTGGAGCCGGTTCCGGAAAAGGTGGCAGCCATGCGAATCTCCCTGAAGGAAATGACTATCGAAAAAACCGATGCAAGCGATAGAGAATACACGAATTTGACCGATATGCGCCCAGTATTTCGATAATCGGTATTGCCGGATTTTGCTGGCGTGCCTTAGAATGCCCGGCGCAAGTTGAATTTTAACGGCGGGAGGAATTGCATGAAAAAGATTCCGGGCTACCGGCGCGTTTACGCGGGCACGCAACCGCCTCATTTGCACCCGCCGTATGTTTCTTCGCTGAAGCGAGCTCCGTTGCAGGCGCTTGTACCGCTGCCTCACACGCTTTCTGAAATTACCGGGCCGGTGTTCGGGACGGAAATTGGCGATGTGAAAGCTTGCGATTTGACACGGCAACATCCTGGCGAGCCCCTTGGCGAGCGTATTGTTGTGAGCGGGCGCGTCCTCGACGAAGATTCACGACCGGTGCCGCACACGCTGGTCGAAATTTGGCAAGCCAATGCCGCTGGACGCTATCTGCACAGCAGAGATCAGCACAATGCTCCGCTTGATCCGAATTTCACCGGTTGTGGGCATGCTAGGACGGATGCCGAAGGACGCTACCGATTCGTTACCATTCGACCGGGCGAATATCCGTGGGGAAATCACTACAACGCTTGGCGGCCAGCGCACATTCATTTTTCGCTATTCGGCCCAGCGTTTGCCACGCGTTTAGTGACGCAAATGTATTTTCCTGGCGACCCTTTGATTCCTTACGACACAATTTTCAATTGCACTGACGATGAGAACGCACGCAACCGTCTTATTTCTTTGTTCGATTGGGATACCACCGTTCCGTTGCAAGCGATGGGCTACCGTTTTGACATCGTTCTGAGCGGACGTGAAAGCACTCCTATGGAATCACGTCCTCACGGAGAAAACTCATGAGCCTTCATGCGACTACCTCACAAACCGTTGGTCCCTTTTTTGAGATTGGTTTTTCTTGGCTATATCGGGACAATCTTGCGGGACCGGTTGTTTCGGGGGAGCGATTGGAAATCTCGGGACGGATTCTTGATGGCGACGGCAAACCCGTGCCCGATGGGATCGTGGAGATCTGGCAGGCCAACTCATACGGCAAATACGCACATCCGGATGATCCGCAGGAAAAACCAGTCGAGCGAGGATTTACAGGCTATGGCCGCGTTCCGACTGACGAGGAGGGACGTTTCCGTTTTGCGACTATTAAGCCGGGCCGCGTTCCTGGGCCGGATGGAAAACCGCAGGCTCCGCACATTGCCGTTTCGGTCTTTACGCGCGGCTTGCTGCGACGGCTTACTACCCGGATTTATTTTCCCGATGAGCATGGCAACACGGAAGACTTCGCCCTCAAGCTCGTCGATGCCGGGCGGCGAGGAACGCTCATCGCGAGGAAGATTGATGGCCGACCTGGTATGTTGGAATGGGACGTCATTCTCCAAGGTCCCGGTGAAACGGTTTTCTTTGATGTCTGATTAGAACTGGCATGCCGTGTGGGGCAGCGCCGCCCTCCTTCACTTTTTTTCTGGACCACGAGATCTCTGACGGAACGGGGATAACTGGCGCAAGCCGGGGAATTGCCCGGAGTTCTCTCCGGGACACGACTCCAGTTTAAAAGGGATATTGGCGGCGGCCCATTTGAATCGTGACCCATTTCACTTCGGTCATTTCGTCGGTGGACCAGCGGCCGCCTTCGCGGCCCATGCCTGAATCTTTCACTCCGCCAAAGGGAACGGTTCCCTCGTCATGGATGGTCGGGCCGTTCAGATGGACCATGCCGGCTTCGAGTTCGAGAGCAAAGCGCATCGCGAGTTGCAGATTGTTGGTAAGCACGGCGGACGACAGGCCGTAAGTGGAACTGTTGGCGAGTGCGAGGGCGTGATCCGCATCGTTGGCTTTCGTCACCGCGGCCACGGGTCCAAAGAGTTCGTCGCGAAACGCGGCCATGTCTGGCGTCACGTCTGCGACGACCGTGGGATGGTAGAAATTTCCTTCGTACTTTCCGCCAGTCAGCAGCCTCGCACCGCTCGCCACCGCAGCCTTGATTTTTTTATCGATCATCGGGCATTGCGAAGAACGGATCAGCGGGCCAATCACGGTGTGCGGATCGCGCGGATCGCCCACCTTCATCGTTTGCGCTTTCGCTGCGAAACGCTTCAGAAATTCTTCATAGACCTGAGCCTCAACGATAATTCGGGAACCGGCCATGCAAATTTGTCCCTGATGGATGAAAATTCCAAAACACGCCGTGTCTACGGCGTAATCCAAATCCGCGTCCTTGAGAATAATCAGCGGGCTTTTGCCACCCATTTCCAGGACACAACGTTTCCCGCGCTTGGCGCATTCGACCGCGATGATTCGTCCCACCGCAGATGATCCGGTGAAGGAGATTAGTTTTACTCGCGGATCGTCAAAGAGCACTTTCGCGAGCGTTGCTCCGTCGCCGGGAACTACGTTGAAAACTCCCGCCGGTACCCCTGCGCGCTCAAAGATTTCCGCCAGCTTCAGTCCGACGAGTGAAGTCTCTTCTGACGGTTTCAGCACAAATGTATTTCCGCAGGCGAGTGCGAACGCAACCTTTTTCAGTGAAAGCACGACAGGAAAGTTGAAGGGGGAAATCCCCGCGACGACTCCCAGCGGACGGCGGATCGCCATGGAGATCATTCCTGGAACATCGGAAGGAAATACGTCACCACGAATCCGGCGAGCCTCTCCGGCGATTGAGCGAACCAGGTTTGCGGCGAACGGAACTTCAAAATGAGCTTTGCCGAAGGTCGAGCCTGCCTCATCGATCAAGAGTTCTATCATTTCTTCGGAAGCTTTCTCGAGTTCATCGGCCGCGCGCATAAGAATGCGCTCGCGTTCCGCGGCAAGCGTCGCACCCCACGCGTTCTTCGCCCCATCCGCCGCGTCGATGGCGGCGCTCATGTGCTGCTCTTGCGCCATGAAGATGCGCGCAAATGGTTTTTGATCCGCAGGATTGACGACGTCGGAAAACGCCGCGGGCGGCACTTCGATATTTTTGCCGCCGATGTAAGGAGTGGAAATCATCTTACCTCCTGGCTGCGGAAGAGCGATTCGGGCTTGGCAGAGGTTGCCACCGGCAGTGTGGAAATCGCTTATTGCTCTTGCGCCATACTCTCTTGGACAGCGACGATTCTTCCCCGTGGTCCGAGGAAAGTCAAGCAACTGGTGGGACAAGTGGGACAAGGCGGGAGTTTCCGTCAGGACAAGTTATCCGAAGCCGGCCGCCATCGAAAAAGCTTAGCCGCGCGAATGCAACGCCAAGCTTTCCTGGGAAAGCGCCCGGTTGCCCGAGAATCGCGCCTTAGCCGGACAGGGCCAAGGTCCAGCGTCAGCTCCAGAGTTGGCGCGCGGTGTCTGCCACTAGTTTGAGTTTGGCCCATTGCCGGTCCTCGGTGATGAGGTTGCCTTCGGCGGTCGAAGCGAAACCGCACTGTGGACTCAGCGCAATGTTTTCCATGGGAACATAGCGCGACGCTTCTTCGATGCGCTTGGCAAGGTCATGGGGATCTTCCATACGCGGGAGCTTGGAGCTGACGAGTCCCAGGACAACCATTTTTCCCTTCGGAATGAAGCGCAGCGGTTCGAACGTGCCGGAGCGTTCGTCGTCGTATTCAAGAAGGAAGCGATCCACGTCGAGAGTGCCGAACAGTTTTTCGGCGAT
>Ga0209006_10005626_pt1 | contig 11377 bp, 5 predicted proteins | sample JacPin_JW_Ref_O2_FD_188567 | JGI IMG/M metagenome (GOLD analysis project Ga0209006, IMG submission 188567) | Forest soil microbial communities from Algoma, Ontario, Canada - Jack Pine, Ontario site 1_JW_Ref_O2 (SPAdes) (version 2) | ecosystem: Environmental > Terrestrial > Soil > Boreal... | reverse complement strand
GCTCGAGGAGATTTATGGTGAGGATTTTCAGGCAGCCGCCATCGAGTTGCGCGAGCCCTCGGTTGCGGTCGTGGAAACCCTTGCTCCTCAGCAGCTCCTCGGACTCGACCGGCGATGGTTGCAGGCGCTTGTGCTGGAGTATTCCGGTGCAACTTCCCATGCCGTCATCCTGGCACGCTCGCTGGGAATTCCCACTCTCGTAGGGGTAAAAAACGCACGGCTCATGCTGACGCCGGGGCAAGAAGTTGTGGTCGACGCCATTCGAGGGTTCGTCGTAACGCAGGTCTCTCCCGCAGTCCAAAGATTCTACGAGCGAGAGCGGAGGACTCTCCTGCAGCGGCAACAATTTCTTCCGCTCCAGACCACAGGGCCCGCCGTTACAACCGATGGCAAGACCATGGAAGTGGCAGCGAATGCCTCCTCGTACGAAGAGCTGTCTCGGGCCTTCGAAAACGGCGCCGACGGAATAGGATTGTTTCGCACCGAAGCCGCCTTTCTGGAACGCGATCATGCGCCTTCGGAAGAGGAGCAGTTCGCCATATACTCCGCCGCCGCGCGGGCCGCCGCCGGGCGGCCAGTGATCATCCGCACTTTTGATCTGGGCGGAGACAAAGCCGCCCCATATCTGAATCTGCCGGCGGAAGACAATCCGTTCCTGGGATACCGGGGCGTGCGGATTTACGCCGAGCATCGCGAGCTGTTGCAGGCTCAATTGCGCGCCATCCTCCGCGCTTCGGCAGTGGGCAAGGTTCAGATTATGGTGCCCATGATCTCCTCTCTCGAAGAGGTGCTTCAATTCAAGGCCGAGATCTCGCAGGCAAAACAAAATCTGGAGCGCAAAGGGATCGCTTTTCAACCAGACGTAAAGATCGGAATCATGATCGAAGTACCTTCGGCCGGATTTATCCTGGATCAACTATGCACTGAGGTCGATTTCTTCAGTCTCGGCACGAACGACCTGAACCAGTATTTTCTCGCCGCCGACCGCAACAGTCCCAAGATCGCCGAGCTTTCTAACGTGTTGCATCCAGGATTCCTGCGATTTCTCAGACAGATCGTCCGGGAGATCCACGAAGCCGGGAAGTGGGTGGGAATGTGCGGAGAGATGGCAGCCGAGGTACGGAATCTGCCATTGCTGATTGGACTAGGACTGGATGAGATTAGCCTCCCGGCGGCAGGTATCCCAGCGGTGAAAAGAGCGATTTCGCAATTGTCGGCGGCTGACTGCGAGCGGGTCCTTGCGGATTTGATCGCTTGCCGGGAGATCGAGGAAGTTGAGAATCTTCTACGCCGCGCTCAACCATCGCGGTCTGCACAGCCTTTGTTGAGCGAAGAATTGGTGCTGCTGAATAGCGAAAGCAGAAGCAAACAAGAGGCGATGCAGGAGATTGTCGATGCCTTCTACATCGCGGGCCGAACTGAGGACCGCCAGCGATTGGAGGAAGCGTTATGGTCCCGCGAAGCGGTGTACTCCACCGGATTAGGTTATGGATTCGCTGCCCCTCATTGCAAGACGGAAGCTGTCATCGCCGACTCAATCGGAGTTCTCAAGCTCAAGCAGGCCATCGATTGGGGGTCGGTCGATCGCGAACCGGTGAACGTCATTATCTTGATCGCGATGCGCGAACCGCAGATCGCCAATCGACACATGCAGGTCTTCTCAAAACTTGCGCGGAAACTTATGAACGAGGACTTCCGGGAACACCTGCTGGCAATAGGCAATGCACACGACATGGCAACATTTCTCGCCCAGCAACTCGAAATTTCCCTACACTAGCCGCTGATAAGAACGGCTGCTGCCGCAACTGATGAGTCTGTTCAAGCGGTCGGTGACAGCGTCATTTTCCGGCGGCCTTCTCAATCGCGCTAACAGCGCCCTCAAGCCACGCCTCGTGCGAGCTATTGTTTTCTCCGAACATCTCGGTCTTACCAGGAGTGATGATCCAGTTCGCGGGCAGCGCCATTTCGGGGACAATGGAGTAAGCAAAGTCGAGGGCTGCTATCGACGGAATCGAGACTTTCAATTCCCGCAAAGCCGTCATCATGGCCTTTGGGTCGTCATCGACATTGAAAGCTAAAATCGCTACGTCGCTGCGGTCGCGAAAGTGCTGGTAGAGTTTTTCCAGGTAGGGCAATTCAGCGCGGCAAGGGCCGCACCAACTCGCCCACATCGTAACGAAAGTTGTTTTCTTCGCGAGGTCCCGCGGATTCCAGCGGTTGCCGAGCGCATCGCTGAAGACCAAGTCGGGTGAGGATTCCGCCAGCTTCAACCAGGCTTGGCTTCCTCCCGCGCCGCCATAGAAACCCGCGAGAGAACTCTCGGCCGCCCAGTCGTTCCAACCCTGAGCGGTGCCGCCAAGCTCTTTCCAGACTTGCTCCGCGGATGCCATGACCTCGTCGCGACGATCCGTGCCCGGACGTCGCGGCGGATACAACTCGAGCGCGTTGCGGTAGTCCACCAGCGCGTCGATTTTCCGGCCGTCCTTCCCGGCATACAGTCCACGCACAAACCAATACGGCGCAGCCAGGCCGGCAAACCGCACTTTATCGTTGGAGCTGGCATTTTCGCCGGGACGTAAAGCCTGCAGTCTAAGATCAGCTTGGGTCAGGGCGTCATTGGCATCGGCGAGTCGTCCGAGCCGCACGTAGGCCTCGGCCAAGGGAACATAACCCATCAGGTACCAGACATTGCGGAGAAATGTAAGACCATCCTCCGTCGCGCCGGTAACATCGTTCACGGTATCGGGGCCCAGCTGGCGCGCTGTCGCAGTAAAACCAGCCATGGCAAGATCGGGAATCGGGTCGAAGGGGCCGCCCCGCTCTGCCAGCGCCTGCGCGACCGAGATGGATCCCGGAGGAGAAAGGCGACTGCCGTCTGGATCTTGCCGAATCGCATTTTCGAAGAGCGCGACCACTTCCGCGACTTCCGGCACGGTGGCCGACCGATCCTCTGCCACGGCTCTTGCGGTGTCCCCAGCCAACCACTGCGTAGCCGGCCATTTACGGGCCAGGGGCAGGATTGCATGCCACTTCTGTTTCCAATAGGCTGCGACCTCCTCGGGTGTATCGCCTTTAGGTAGGCCGGCAGTCAGGTTCGTGTATTCTTCGCGCAGGGCCGCCTCGGAGTTGGGGTACAGCGCCGCGACTTCATGCTGTGCCTTCCTGCCGAGGCCTTCTGGAGCTCCGTCAAAAAAGCTCGTTGCCTGAATCGTATCGAGCCAGGCGGCATTGCGCACGAATACCGGTGTGAATAGACGGTCGACATCGTGGCGCAAGCGCGCCAGATTTTCCGACTGCTGGTCGGAACGTTCCATGGCTCCCTCGAAACTCCAAAGAGTCGGGTAGGCGGCAACGGCCTCGGAATCGGTCCGGACTTCGACGTTGTGGCGCAGCCGCGCGGCTTCCCGTGAAATCGATTCCTTGTCTTTACTCCATTTCATGGTCCACAACGCACGCACGCTGGCGGGGCACAACTCCGCAAATCTGCCGAGCTGGCGGTTGACTTCGGGAGGGTCTGAGTAAGCATGGGAAAAATAGATTTGCGCCAGCAGGAGGTGAGGCAATCCGAAACCGGGGGACAGTTCGATCGCGCGCTGGAGGTTGGCGATGGCCTCTTTCGTCTTCCGGCCCATTTGTGCCTCCGCCGCGAGGTACAAGAAAACGGGATCGTTAGGGAGCTTCGCCAAAAGCTGATCGTACTCGGCGATCAAATCCGGACGATTGATTTCCATTCCTCCGAGGCGGGCGTTCTGGTAGGCCTCGTGGAGAGCAATGTCGGAGGGTGCGGCTGCCAGCGCCTTGCGCAGCAATTGCAACTTGAGTTCGCGGCGCTGCGCTGCGGAAAGACGCGCGTCATCGGGAACTTGTAACTGTTCGAGAACCGCGCGCGAGGAAGCCGTGCGCTCGCAGCTCTGGCTCAGTGAAGACTGGGAAGCGAAACAGGCTGCGACAAGACAAAGGAAAACCAAGGAAAGTCGCATAACAACTCCTGAAGGTACACCCATGATACCTGCGAATCATTAGATGAACCTCCGGGACGGTTGTAATCCTCTCTGTGGATAGAAACCCGGGCCTGATCTGAACAAAATCTCCGCAGACAAGACACCGACGGTAATTTCGGTTGCTAACGCCGTGCCCGCGTTTGCCATCGGACCCTTGATGTTCTTGGCTGAGCACTTCAAGGGTTAGGCTTGATCTGGGTGCCCTTCTTATCCAATCAATTTCTCGCTTCGTTTGCCAGAAGTGGGGCAGGGCACCTCGAAGATCGTCTGCATGGTCCACCGCTCGACCATCGGTTGCACTGTCTTTGGGTCACCTTGCCTGATTCACCGGCTCAATTTCGCTGCGACGGCTCTGCAGCAGACTACTCTAATCGCTATAGTGTTCCTGATGCATCACCTCGATTCAGCCGTGAATATAAAGCCAACGCGGGAAGCGGCTCCCGTTCGGTGGTGTGGATCAGGGCCTCCGACGGACCTGTAGATGAACCGACGGATGGAGGGTCCAAAGAGGACGATCAATGAGAACGATTAGCAAACTGATCGTGGCGGGCGTGGTTGTCTTCGCGGTTCTGCAGGCGGTGCGACCCGGCATTCCGGTTAAGCCGGCGACCGCCGAGCTGCAGGCTCCGCCTTATGTCAGGCACGTACTGGAAAAAGACTGTTATAGCTGCCACTCCGACCAACGCCGACTCGCGTGGTTCGACAAGATCGTCCCCGCATACTGGCTGGTGCGGCACGACATCCTGACCGCGCGCGAGCACCTCAACTTCTCAACCCTGGGCTCGAAGCCTCCCGCCGTACAGAAAGCCACGCTCTACGAGGCCGTGAACATGATCCAGCTTGGCGCGATGCCGCTGCCGAGCTTCCTCAAGCTGCATCCTGAGGCGAAGGTAACGCCCGAAGAGCTATCAACATTGAAGCAGTATCTGGCTCCGTGGACGCCTGCGCTGAGCCCGATCGGCGATGCGCAACAAGGTAACACGCAGCAACGGGTCTCTCTCGAGACGGTGAATCCGGAGTTCAACGGATTCCCATTCGACCCCGCCTTCGAAAGCTGGAAGCCGATCAGCACCACCGATCGCGGGGACAACAATACCTTCCGGTTCATCCTTGGAAATGACGTAGCCGTAAAAGCGGCGCAAACCGGCAACATCTCGCCATGGCCGGACGGCGCGCGTTTGGCCAAGATTGCCTGGCAGCAGCAGCTTGGCCCCGATGGTCTGGTGCATCCTGGCAAGTTCGTGCAGGTAGAGCTGATGCTGAAAGACGCGCAGCGTTACAAAGGCACCGAAGGCTGGGGCTGGGGACGCTGGCGCGGCATGGACCTGGCGCCCTACGGCAAGGACGCGACCTTCGTGAACGAGTGCACGGGCTGCCACCGGCCGCTGCACGGCAACGACTACGTCTACACGCTGCCAATCTCACCTGCGAAGGTAGATCCCAGGGAAAGCGATCGTGAGGAAGTTGTGAATTACGCCGCCGCGCTTCCCGCGAAACTGCCATATCAGCCGCTAAGCTGGAGCGCCATCACGATGTACGTCGACCCCAAGACCCGCACGACGGCAACTCTCTACGGCAACGACGCAGCCATGCGAGCGCTGCTGGCGCACCAGGCCGCTCCGGCGGGAGCGGTGTTGGTTCTCGTCACTTGGGCGCAGCGCGACGACCCGCATTGGTTTGGCGCACGCATTCCGGGTGCGCCCTTGTCGATGGAGTTCGTGGAGGTAGCAGGCGCCGGACAGACCAGCAACTACCGGCGCTTCGCAGGCCCAGGCCTGATCGAGGATTCCAGTGCCGCCAGCGCAGCGCCGCAACGGACGAGCTTCGTGTTAGGTCTAGCGCCGGCAACCCTGCCGTAGCGCTACTGTGCGTGCGGATCGCGGCGGGTTCGGCCGCGCCAATACTCCAAAAAGACTAGAGATCGACGTAGTGGGGTTGATGTAAGCTTTTGGTTTTCGCACCGCGCCGCCCAAGGCGCCATGGGAGCTTATGAATCGCCGCACCTTTCTCCAATCGACTGGCGCAATCTGCGCGGGTTTGGCAGTCAGAAAATCAATTCCAGTCTTCGCCGACGAATTGCAAACGACCGGCGCGTGGCGGACCTTCCAGGTCACCACGAGGGTAGAAGTCCTGAAGCCCAGTGGAGTGACTCACATCTGGCTCCCGTCGGCTCTGATTCGTGATACGCCATTTCAGCGGACGCACGCCAACAAGTTCGTTGCCGAAGGCGGAACAGCTCAGTTGAGTAAGGACAAGCCGAACGCACTTGGCGTCGTATCGGCGACTTACCCCGCGAACGCGAAGCCAGCGCTGACGCTAACCAGCCAGGTTTCACTGAAGAACTACGCCGTCGAGCTCTCGGTGCCTGGCAGTGCGTCGCACATATCCAAACGCATTTCCAAACAAGAGCTCGACTATTTTCTTCAGCCCAGCCGTTATGTGCCGACCGACGGCATTGTGAAACAGACCGCTCTCAAGGCGACCGCCGGCGCGACCACGGACATTGAGAAGGCTCGCGCTATTTACGAATGGGTGGTTGACAATACCTTCCGCGATCCGAAGGTCCGCGGCTGCGGTCGCGGAGACATCCGCTTCATGCTGGAGTCGGGCGATATGGGCGGAAAATGTGCTGACTTGAATGCTCTCTACGTTGGCCTGACTCGCTCCGTGGGCCTGCCGGCGCGGCATGTTTATGGTTTGCGGATTGCCAAATCCGACCTGGGCTACAAAAGCCTTGGACTCGCGACGGACAAAGCCACTAAGGCCCAGCACTGTCGCTCGGAGGTGCACCTTCGCGAATACGGCTGGGTTCCGGTCGACCCGGCAGACGTACGAAAGGTAGTTCTCGAAGAGCCTCCGGGGAATCGTCCACTGAGCGATGAGATGGTGTCGAAAGCGCGCCTGCGCCTGTTCGGTTCATGGGAGATGAATTGGATGGCATATAACTACGCTCACGACGTCGCGCTGCCCGGTTCCGCCAAACCACCGCTCGTATATTTCATGTATCCCCAAGCGGAAACCGCCGAGGGACGATTGGATCCATTCGATCCCGACAACTTCAAGTATGAAATCACGGTTAAGGAGATTAGCAGCTAGACTGGGCGGCAGCCGCCTTGTTCGAGGTCAGTGGAAAACTTTCGGTTGACACGTCTCTCGATTGTTTTATAATCATTCTCATCCGATAATCATGTTCCTCGTCCGATAATCATGCGCCTCCCCCACGAACAGTTTCGTGAACTGGCTGCGAAGCACGGTTTGGCGGTCACGCACCAGCGTCAGGTGGTCTATGAGGCCGTCGTCGCTTCCCACGGGCACCATTCCCCGGAAGATATTTACGCCGCGGTTCGGCGCCGCATTCCATCCGTTTCTCTCGCCACGGTCTACAACAATCTCCGGCTTTTCATCGAGTGTGGGTTGCTGCGGGAGGTCACTCCTCATGCCACCACGTTGCGCGTGGACGGCAATCTCAAACCTCATCACCACCTGGTTTGCTCGCGCTGCAAATCAGTGCAGGACATCGAAGGAGAGTTCATCGATTTCAAACAGCTATCGCGGCATCTGCCGGACGGCTTTGACCTGACGCAGCCCCTGGTCGAGGTTTTTGGCCTCTGCCGCCGCTGTGCCAAGAAATAGCCGCCAAAAAATGGTTGCAAAAAATAGCTTTGTTCACCCGGTAATCATCCAAAATTCGAAGGAAGAAAACATATGGAAAATACACTCGCGAATTCATCAGGAAGTGTTTCTCCCGAAGCCAAAACTAAAAGCACTTTACCCGAAGCCAAGTGCCCGTTTAACCACGGTGCGTCCGCGCCCACGAACCGCGACTGGTGGCCGAAGCAGTTGAATTTGAAGGCCCTGCATCAGCATTCCCCGCTGTCCGATCCGATGGGTGAGAAATTCAATTACGCGAAAGAGTTCAAGACGCTCGACTTAAATGCTGTGATCAAAGACCTGCATGCCTTGATGACCGACTCGCAGGAGTGGTGGCCGGCGGACTTTGGCCACTACGGGCCACTGTTCATTCGTATGGCGTGGCACAGCGCGGGCACGTATCGTATCGGCGACGGCCGCGGCGGCGCGGGCGCCGGTCAGCAGCGCTTCGCACCTCTGAATAGCTGGCCGGACAATGTGAATCTCGACAAGGCGCGCCGGCTGTTGTGGCCGATCAAACAGAAGTATGGACGGAAACTTTCCTGGTCCGACCTCATGATTCTCGCCGGCAACGTTGCCCTCGATTCCATGGGCTTTAAGACGTTCGGTTTTGGCGGCGGACGCGCAGATGTGTGGGAGCCCGAAGAAGTGAACTGGGGTCCCGAGGGCACGTGGCTTGCGGACGAGCGCTACAGCGGTGATCGTGATCTCGCAAGTCCTCTCGGGGCGGTCCAGATGGGGCTGATCTACGTGAATCCCGAAGGGCCGAATGGAAAGCCCGATCCCGTTGCTGCGGCACGCGACATTCGGGAAACATTCGCCCGCATGGCGATGAATGACGAGGAGACCGTCGCGCTCATTGCCGGCGGACATACCTTCGGCAAGACCCACGGCGCTGGCATTCCCGCTCAATATGTTGGCAACGAACCAGAAGGCGCCAACATCGAGGATCAAGGCTTCGGATGGAAGAACAAGCTCGGCAAAGGTCACAGTGGTGACACCATCGGCAGCGGCCTGGAAGTCACCTGGACTACGACGCCGACGAAGTGGAGCAACAACTTCTTCACCAACCTGTTCAGCTACGAATGGGAACTGACGAAGAGTCCGGCCGGTGCGCATCAGTGGACGCCGAAAAATGGCGCAGGCAAACATTCGGTACCGGATGCGCACGATTCGTCAAAGAGTCATGCGCCCTCGATGCTGACCACGGACCTGGCTTTACGTCTCGATCCTGCTTACGAAAAGATTTCACGGCGTTTCTACGAGCATCCGGATCAGTTCGCAGACGCGTTCGCTCGCGCGTGGTTCAAGCTGACCCACCGCGACATGGGTCCGATCGTGCGTTACTTGGGCCCGCTCGTTCCGAAGGAGACTCTGGTGTGGCAGGATCCGGTTCCCGCAGTCGATCATAAATTGATCGAGGAGAAGGACGTTGCTGCTCTGAAGGCAAAGATCCTCGCCTCCGGACTGTCGATCTCGCAACTGGTCACAACTGCCTGGGCATCGGCGGCGTCGTTCCGCGGCTCCGACAAGCGCGGCGGAGCCAACGGAGCGCGCATTCGCCTTGCGCCACAAAAGGATTGGGAAGTAAATCAGCCCGCCGAACTGGGCAAGGTTCTGCCCAAGTTGGAGGCGATCCAAAAGGCGTTCAACAGCTCGCAATCGAACGGCAACCTGGGTAAGAAAGTCTCGCTGGCGGACCTGATCGTTCTCAGCGGCGATGCAGCGATCGAAGAAGCTGCGAAAAAAGCTGGGCACGTGGTGAAGATCCCCTTCACGCCGGGACGCACGGACGCTTCGCAGGAGCAAACCGACGTTCACTCCTTCGCTGTAATGGAGCACGCAGCGGATGGCTTCCGAAACTATCTCCGCCGCGGACAGAAACTGTCGGCCGAGGAATTGCTGCTCGATCGCGCGCAGTTGCTGACCCTGACGGCCCCCGAGATGACAGTACTCATCGGAGGCTTGCGCGTTCTGAATGCAAACTTCGGGCAGACCAAGTACGGCGTCTTCACCAACCGTCCGGAGACGCTGACGAATGACTTCTTCGTCAATCTGCTAGACATGAATACGAAGTGGCAACCCTCTTCTTCATCGGAAGGTGTCTACGAGGGCCTCGATCGGACGACGAACAAAATTAAGTGGACCGGCACGCGCGTCGATCTGCTCTTTGGATCGCACTCTCAGCTCCGGGCAATCGCAGAGGTCTATGCCTGTAACGACTCGAAGGACGCGTTCGCCAAGGACTTCGCAGCTGCGTGGAACAAAGTAATGAACCTCGATCGCTACGACGCTCGCAACGACCTGGCCTGAGCACAACAGTTGCCCTCGGCATCCTGACTGCCTGTAGAGACGTTGCTTGCAACGTTTCTACAGTCCGGGCGGGCCATTCATGTAAGATGTGTGCGGTTTTCGAATCAAAAAAAAACCGCACCGTAGTTCCAGGAGACCTCATTGGACCGTCGCAAATGGTCGCTTCTGTTCGTTTCTATTTTTTTCTGCTTCGTGTTTTTCAGGCCCGCCTCGCAGGCTCAAATCGACGAACCCACCAGAAAACTCTCTCACGATATCTTCCAGCAACTAATCGAGATCAATTCCACCGATTCTGTTGGAAACGTAACCACTGCATCCGAGGCGATGGCGCAGCGTTTTCGCGATGCTGGATTCGCCGAGGCCGACATGCAGATCCTCGGGCCGAATGACCGCAAAAAGAATCTGGTCGTCCGGCTGCACGGCACGGGCAAGCACAAGCCCATCCTGCTGATTGGTCACCTCGATGTGGTTGAAGCGCACCGCGAAGACTGGACCACCGATCCGTTCAAGTTCGTAGAAAAGGATGGCTTCTACTACGGCCGCGGCACTCAGGACATGAAGAGCGGCGACGCCATCATGGCCACCACGCTGATCCGCTTCAAGAAAGAGGGTTACACTCCCGACCGCGACATCATCCTCGCCCTCACCGCCGATGAAGAAGGCGGCAAGTCGAACGGAGTCGACTGGCTGCTCAAGAATCACCGCGACCTGATTGACGGCGAGTTCGTTTTCAACCACGACGGCGGCGGCATCCTGAGCGACCACGGCAAGCCGGTGATGATGACGGTGGACGCCACGGAAAAACTGTACGCCGATTTTCAACTCTCGGTGACGAATCCCGGCGGCCACAGCTCGCTGCCCCGGCCGGACAATGCTATTTACGCTCTTGCCGACGGGCTGGCGCGGCTACAGAACTATCAGTTTCCTTTCGAACTGAACGAGGTGACGCGCGCCTACTACGAACGCATGGCCAAAGTGGAAACCAGCGCGCGCGCTGCCGATATGAAAGGAATACTGAAGAACCCGCCTGACGCCGCCGCGGTGGCGAGCCTCTCGAAAGATCCCATCGACAATTCAACCATGCACACTACCTGCGTGGCTACGCGTCTCAACGCCGGGCACGCCAACAACGCCTTGCCGCAGCGCGCCGAGGCCAATGTGAATTGCCGCATTCTGCCGGGACACTCCGCGGAAGAAGTCCGGCAGGAACTGACTAAAGTGTTTGCCGATCCGAAAATTACCGTCCGCTACGTCGACAACTTCGGCAACGTTTTCGAAAGCGCTCCCGACCGCAAGAGTCTTCCGCCCCCGCCGCTGCGCCGCGACGTGTTTGGACCGCTCGATAAAATCACTTCCGAAATGTGGCCGGGCACCCCGGTGATTCCTGAGATGGCCACTGGCGCCTCCGACGG
>Ga0209006_10005625_pt1 | contig 11377 bp, 8 predicted proteins | sample JacPin_JW_Ref_O2_FD_188567 | JGI IMG/M metagenome (GOLD analysis project Ga0209006, IMG submission 188567) | Forest soil microbial communities from Algoma, Ontario, Canada - Jack Pine, Ontario site 1_JW_Ref_O2 (SPAdes) (version 2) | ecosystem: Environmental > Terrestrial > Soil > Boreal... | reverse complement strand
GGTCGAGAACGATCACATCGTGCTGGCAGTGGGGCGGGATTTCTCCGACGTCTCGCCGGTCGACGGCATCATCGTGGGATCGCGCAAGCAGAAGCTCGGCGTGTCGGTGGATGTGCTGCTGGTTGAATGACGCAAGCCCGCAAACCGGACTTCCATGACGTCATCATCCTCGGCGCCGGCGCCGCGGGCCTGATGTGCGCCGCTGTTGCCGGCCGGCGCGGGCGCTCGGTGCTGCTGCTCGAGCAATCGCGGCATCCGGCTGAGAAGATTCGCATCTCCGGCGGCGGGCGCTGCAATTTTACCAATCTGCACACGACGCCCGCCAACTTTCTCTCGGACAATCCACGGTTCTGCACCTCGGCGCTGAGCGGCTACACGCCACGCGATTTCATCGCGCTGGTCGAGAGCTATGGCATTGCCTGGCATGAGAAGACGCGCGGGCAATTGTTCTGCGACGGCTCGTCGCGGCAAATCATCGACCTGTTGCTGGAGGAGTGCCGCAAGGTCCGCGCGCAATGGCGCCTCGGCGTGCGTATCTCGGCCGTCGCCAGGGACGAAGCCGGCTTTGTCGTGGTGAGCGATCAGGGCGAATTCCGCTGCAAATCGCTGGTGATCGCCACCGGCGGTCCCTCGATTCCCAAGATGGGATCGAGCGGGTTCGGGTACAAAATCGCCCAGCAATTCGGTCTTGCGATCGTGCCGCCGCGGGCGGCACTGGTGCCCCTGACCTTCGACGCAGCGCTGCTGGCGAAATTCGGGGATCTGTCGGGCGTGTCGGTCGAGGCTGTCGTCAGCTGCGGCAAGACGCATTTCGACGAGGCGCTGCTGTTTACCCACCGCGGATTGAGCGGCCCGGCCATCCTGCAGATATCGTCCTACTGGCGCGAGGGCCAGGACATCGTCGTCGATATGGCCCCGGGAGTGGATGTTTTGGCCGGGCTGAAGAAAATGCGCGGCGATCACCCCCGCCAGGAAATGGCGACCGCGCTCGCCGCCTTTGTTCCGAAGCGGCTGGCGCGCACCGTCGCGGACGCGGTCGCAGGTCTGGAGCGGATCGCCGATTTTTCCGATGCGCTGCTGTCGAAGGCTGCCGCAGCCGTCAAGCAGTGGCGCGTCAGGCCAAACGGGACCGAAGGCTACCGCACCGCGGAAGTGACGCTGGGCGGCGTCGATACGTCGGGGCTTTCCTCGAAGACGTTTGAGGCCAATTCCGTCCCCGGGCTTTATTTCATCGGCGAAGTCGTCGACGTCACCGGCCATCTCGGCGGCTTCAATTTTCAATGGGCGTGGTCGTCGGGATACGCGGCGGGGCATCACGTCTGAGGGTTGGCGCAGGACCGTGTTACAAACATTCGTGATCATTTTGGACGGGATTGATCGGACTGGTTGTCCGCCATATTATCGGGGTCGCGGTGCAAGCCGCACCCGGGCCCGCGGGAAGGGTTGAACCCACTTGCAGCTTCTGAAGAGCACCCAGAGCCTTTGTGCAGCCGGTATTGCGGGCCGTCGGCGATTTCAAGCACGGAGGTTTTCCGATGAACCGATCGCCCGATCGATTGAATCTCGACCACCTGAAGAAGCAAGCCAAGGACCTGATCCGTCGCTACCGGAGCCGCGACACTGACGCGATCGCGAGGTTTCGCCACGCGCTTCCTTTGGCCGCAGGCCGCAGCGACGACGAGATCGCATCCCTCGAACTTCGCCTGCATGATGCGCAATCATGCGTGGCGCGCGACTACGGCTTCGAATCCTGGACCGATTTGAAGCGATACGTGGAAGTGCAATCGGCGTCCCGCAATGCGGGCGCGGCGCGCGTCCTGCATTGGCTCGGGCTGGTCTATGCCGGCGACGTCGACGGTACCTCCGATCGTGCCAACCCCCGCATCGCGGCCCGAATGCTGGCGGAAAGCCCGGACATCGTGGTGGGCAGTCCTTATCTGGCCTGTGCGGTCGGCGATGAAGACGCGCTGCGGCAGGCCGTGCGGGCCGATCCGGCCTGGGTCAATCAGCCGGGCGGCCCGCTGAAATTGCCGCCGCTGGTCGCCCTCGCCCACTCGAGCCTGTTGCTGGTTCCGGAGTTTCGCGAACGCCTGCATCGCAGCGCGCAATTGCTGGTGGCGGCCGGCGCGGATCCCAGCCAGCGCATCTTCAGCCGCTGGCCGCCGGCATCGCTGAGCGCGCCCGACGAGCGTTATCCCTTGTCCGCGCTCTACGGCGCCGCCGGAAGAAATCATGATGCGGCGCTGACGAAACTGCTGCTCGATGCCGGCGCCGATCCGAATGACGGCGAATCGCTCTACCACTCGCTGGAGAGTCTTTCCTGTAGCCGCCTGCTGCTGGAGCGCGGCGGGCGCATCGATGGCACCAACGCCATCTACCGCTCGCTCGATCTCGACGACAGCGCCGCCGCGATCGAACTGTTGCTGCAGCATGGCGGCGATCCGAACGAGCCCGCCGGCAATCCGCCGTTGACCGATTGGGGCTCGCCGCTGCTGTGGGCGATCAGGCGGCGGCGATCCCGCAGACATGTCGAAGCGCTACTGAACGCCGGCGCCGATCCGTCGGCCACGACGCCGGACGGCGTCACGGCCTACCGGCTGGCGCTGCAGTTCGGACTTGGAGAGGTAGCCGAGTGTCTGCGTGGAAAATCCGAGGCGGAATCGATCCCGGAACAAGAACAGTATGTCGCGGCCTGCGCGCGCGGCGACGAGGCCGCGGCCCGGCGCATCGGCTTAGTGAGGCCCGATCTGCCCGCCGCGCTCGCGGAGGCGCAACTGCGGTTGCTGCCGGATATGACGGCGGAAGGCGCCGACGAGGGCGCACGGCTAATGGTCAGGCTGGGCTGGCCGATCGCCGTGCGCGGCGGCGACTGGAGCGCGTCCGCGCTCAATCATGCGGTGTTTCGCGGCAACGCTCGCTTGACGCGATTTCTGCTCGAACACGGCGCCAGCTGGACGGAAGAACACGGCTACGGCGACAATGCCAGCGGCACGCTGGCATGGGCGTCCTGCAATGAGCCGGTCGAGGGCGGCGACTGGGCCGGTTGCGCCCGCGCGCTGCTCGATCATGGCATGCCCCGGGCGCAGCCGGATCGAGAAGATCCCGAATGGGTCATCATTGGGGGACGCAGAAAGCGGTTCTCCGAGGAGATCGCCGAAGTCCTGCTGGATCCGCAGGCCGCGCCGTGATCGGGTAGCTTCACGTGCTTTCGACGCGATCGCCCCTCCACGGAGGGGGCGTATCGCGATCGTCACACAGACGACGCTTGCTTCATTCGATCATTTCGTCGGCGAGCGCCTGCAATGTGGGTGGCACAGTCAGGCCGAGCTTCTTCGCGGTCTTGAGGTTGATGACAAGTTCGTAGGTTGACGGCTGCAATACCGGCAAGTCGGCAGGCTTGGCGCCCTTGAGTATCTTTCCAACATAGATTCCGCATTGACGATATGCGTCGGGAAGATTTGCGCCATAGCTCATCAGTCCACCTGCCTCCGCATACTGGCGCAGCGGATATATCGTGGGTACCGCGTAGCGGTTCGCCAGGGCCACGAGTTGATCCTGCCGGCTGATCAGATACCCATCAGCGGTAACGATCAGTGCTCCGATCTGGCGCTGCGGCAGTGTCGGGAAAACGCTGTCGATTTCCGCGTCGTTGCTCGCGCCAACGGTGACAAGTTGCAGGCCGAGGGTTCCCGCGGCTGCCCGCAGGTCTCTTAACTGGGGTTCAGCGTTCGGATTGATCGGATTCGCGAGCGCCGCGATCGAAGAGGCATTGGGTACGAGTTCGCGCAACAACTCCAGGTTCTTCGCCCCCAGCCTGGTGAACATGAAAGCAATGCCGGTGACGTTACTCGTCGGCCGATTGATGCTCGATACCAGACCCGATCCGATCGGATCGCTGCCGCTCAGAAAAACGATTGGGATTGTCTGGGTGGCCGCCTTGGCTGCCAATGCAGCAGGAAGAAAATCAGCGGCGACTACCGTCACCTGGCGGCTGACCAGGTCCGCCGCCAGTGCCGGCAACCGGTTATATTGACCATCCGCCGAACGATCTTCGATCGTGATGGTGAGGCCGTCATTGATGCCTGCCTCGACCAGACCCTTCCGGAATGCGGTCCTCAATGAGAGAGCTGGGAGCGACCCCTGGTGGAGAAAACCGACGGTCGGGCCCGGTTGTTGAGCCTGTGCGGCAACGACCCACGCCGCCGTCCCACCGAGCGCGATCAGGAAGTCGCGTCGCTCCATTTCCATCTCCAGGGCCAGATCGCCGCAAACTAGCACGTTGGAACCGGGTGGCAATGAACTCCGGCGCGGATATATGGGCCCCGCTGTCAGCCGAAGTGCGTATTTGGGCTCAATTGCGCAGAACGGCCCGACAAATCAAAAGGGGACTCAAGGCTTACTGCGGACGGAAACGGCACTTTTTGAAATGGGCGGAAGGCGCGCCCGCCGAGGCGAGAGGCCAGGTTCTCAATTGGCGGCGGCCCGCCGTGCGTCGCCGCCGCGCTCGAGCGGGTCGGCGCGCAGATTTTGAAAGAACTTGTCGACTTCCGACGACAGGGTTTGCGCCGTGGAGGTGAGATCGCTGGAGGCCGCGAGCACGGACGTTGCCGCCTTGCTGGTCTCGCCGATGGCATCGCGGAGCGAACCGATGTTGGCCACCAGGGTCTCATTGCCCTCGGCGGCCGATTGCGCGTTGGAGGAGATCTCGCGGGTCGCGGCGTCCTGCTGGTCGACCGCGCCGGCGATATTCGAGGTGACCTCGTTGATGTTGTTCACGGCGTGGCCGATTTCGCGCACGGCATCGACCGCGTTGCGCGTCGACGTCTGGATCAGGCCGACGTTCTGGCCGATTTCGGAGGTTGCTTTCGCGGTCTGTTCGGCCAGGGCCTTGACCTCGTGGGCAACCACCGCGAAGCCGCGGCCGGCATCGCCGGCGCGGGCGGCCTCGATCGTCGCATTCAGCGCCAGAAGATTGGTTTGCTCGGCGATGGTCTGGATCAGATTGAGGACGCCGTCGATGCGCTGGGTCGCAGCCGCCAGGCTTTCGATCTCGGCGACCGACTTCTCGGTCCGCAAGCCGGCCTGTTCGACCACACCGGCGGATTGACGGACCTGCCGGCCGATCTCCTCGACGGAGGCCGACAATTCCTCGGCGGCGCTGGCGACGGCGTAGACGTTGCTGGAGGCCTGTTCGGTCGCACTGGCGGCGGCGACGGCGCGCCCGCTTGCATCCGATGTCACCCGGGAGATCGACTGCGCGGTCTCGCGCATGGCCGAGGCGTTGTCGGTGACCGCGCGCAGCACGGCTCCGATCGCGCCGCGGAACGCTTCCACCGAGGTTTCGATATGCCTGGCCCGATCCTCGCGCGCCCTGGAATCCTGCAAAACCTGGGAATTGAGATTGCGGTTGCGCTCCATCGCCTCCTGGAAGATCTGAATCGCCCGCGCCAGCGCACCGATCTCGTCGGCCCGGCCGGTATGCGGAACTTCGACATGCTCGTCACCTTCGGCGACGCGCTTGATGGTGGCGGTGATGAGTGAGAGCGGTTGGGCGATCGAGCGGCGGATAATCAGGACGCCGATGCCGACCACGACCAGCGCGAGGGCTCCGAGACCGGTCAGCAGGAAGGCCATTATGCGGTTGAGCTCGCCCTGCCGGGCGATTTCCTTGCGGCGCTCGGCATAGACTTTGGTCAGCGCTTCCAGATCCTTGTTCAGCGCGGAACGCACGGCGCGATTGGCGTCGTTGTCGCCCCATTCGCGGCCCGCGGCGGCGTTGATCTCGACCCCGCGGCGAACCAGCTCCTTGCGGAACTCGACGAACTGTTCGATGCGCTTCTTGAAGACGGCGAACTGCTCGGCGTCATCGGCCCGAACGATGGATTCCCAATTCTTGACCACGGCAAGGATCTTGTCGTTGAACTGCAAAAGCCCATCGCCATACTTCTTCACGTCGGCGGGTTCGGTGGACATGTAGACGCCGCGGGATTCCATCACGACCGCATAGACCAGCGAATTGACGCGCTCGACGTTGAGCGCGGCGCGGCTGGCGGTCTCGACGGCTTCCGTCAGTTCGGTGTTGTGGCGGGTGTTGTAATCGGACAGCGCGGTGATGGCCGCGGTCAGAACCGCGAACAGGGCGAAGATCGAATACAGCTTGACCGCGAGCGAGAGCCGGGAGGTTATGCCGTGGCCTGAAGACGGACCGCCGGAGTTCGATATTTCAGGCATCACAGAGCCTCTGTTGAGGCCGGTGTCGGCCGCCTGAAAATCATTGCAAAATGTTCGTGTATAAGTGCTTAAACTTTTACCTAATTCATACCATCCCGCGAGATTTGTACGTTGGTGCGGGTGTTGGTGTGGAATATTCGACGGGCCGCCATTGCAAGAATATTATTTATCTATTTCAATGGCTTGCTGGGTATTCATAAACCGGAAGCCCGCTCGTGGCGCGCCGGCGTGTGCGAACCTCGCCGTCCACTTGAACTTGCGTGGCCAAATGCCGCTCGCTGCGCGGCCACTTTCCAACTGCTAGTCTGGCGCAGCCACCGCTCGCGGCGGATGGTCCGGAGCCGCCATGGCCTATCGCCACACCATCGATGCCACCAGCCATGTCTTCGATGACCTGCGCGACCTCCTGGCCAAGGCGACGCCGCCGCGCTCGGGCGACCGCCTGGCAGGGATCGCAGCCGACAGCTCCGAGCAGATGATCGCCGCGCGGACCGCGCTTTCCGACGTTCCCCTGAAGCAATTCCTGAATGAAACCGTGATTGCCTACGAAGACGATGAAATCACCCGCCTGATCGTCGATAGCCACGACGCGCCGGCCTTTGCAGCCATATCTTCGCTGACCGTGGGCGGCTTCCGCGACTGGGTGCTGTCGGACGCCGCGAGCGGTGAGGTGCTTGCGCAGGTTTCGCGCGGGATCACCCCGGAAATGGCCGCGGCGGTCTCGAAACTGATGCGCAATCAGGATCTCATCCTGGTGGCGAAAAAATGCCAGGTGATTTCGGCGTTCCGCAATACCATCGGCCTGCGCGGGCGGATGAGTGTGCGGCTGCAGCCTAATCATCCCTTCGACGATTTGAAGGGCATCACCGCCTCGATCCTCGACGGCATCCTGCTGGGATCCGGCGACGCCTGCATCGGCATCAATCCGGCCAGCGACGATCCCAAAGTCATCGGCGGGCTGGTGCGGCTGCTCGACGAGATCATCGCGCGGCTGCAGATCCCCACCCAGGGCTGCGTTCTGGCCCATGTGACGACCACGCTGGGATTGATCGAGCAGGGCATGCCGGTCGACCTGGTGTTCCAGTCGATCGCGGGCACGGAAGCCGCCAACCGCAGTTTTGGGATCGATCTTTCGCTGCTGCGGCAGGCCCATGAAGCCGGACAATCGCTGCGGCGCGGAACCGTCGGCCGCAATGTCATGTATTTCGAAACCGGGCAGGGCTCGGCGCTGTCGGCCAACGCCCATCACGGCGTCGACCAGCAGACCTGCGAGGCGCGCGCCTATGGCCTCGCCCGGGCCTTCGATCCGCTGCTGGTCAACAGCGTGGTCGGCTTCATCGGCCCGGAATATCTCTATGACGGCAAGGAAATCATCCGCGCCGGGCTCGAGGACCATTTCTGCGGCAAGCTGCTCGGCCTGCCGCTTGGCGTTGACGTCTGCTACACCAACCATGCCGAGGCCGATCAGGACGATATGGACAATCTGCTGACGCTGCTGGCGGCCGCCGGGGTGACCTTCATCATGGGGGTGCCGGGGGCGGATGACGTCATGCTGAACTATCAATCGACCTCGTTCCACGACGCGCTTTACGTCCGCGACCTGTTCGGCCTGAAGCGGGCGCCGGAATTCGACGATTGGCTGTTTCGCGCGGGCCTTGCCGATGCCGGCTTCCGCCTTGCCGGCAACGCGGGCCAGTTACCCGATTTTGCCTCGCGGTTGATCGCCGAAAGCGCCGCTAGAATATGAACCGAAGCAACCATTGGGCCGTCTCAGGGTTAGAATCGCTGCCACAATCTTGAGGAATTTATGGCCCAGCATGCAGCCGCGTGCTTAGATTGCCGGGCTGCGCAGAGGAAGTTTGATGAGAGCTGAGGGCATTGAGACGGTGCGGCGCATTCTGTGCGTCTTTCCGAGTTATACGTCGTCGTTCGGCACGTTTGAATACGCCTATCCCCTGACCGACGGCGTGCAGGCGTTCATGCCGCCGCAGGGGCTGTTGCTGATCGCGGCCTATCTGCCCGAAAACTGGCCGGTCCGGTTCGTCGACGAAAACCTCCGCCCGGCCACCACCGAAGACTTCGAATGGGCCGAAGCGGTCTTCGTCAGCGGCATGCATATCCAGCGCCAGCAGATGAACGACATCTGCCGCCGGGCGCATGCGTTCGATCTGGCGGTCGCGATCGGCGGCCCGTCGGTCAGCGCCTGCCCGGATTACTATCCTTCGTTCGACTATCTCCATGTCGGCGAGCTCGGCGATGCGACAGACGATCTGATCGAGCGGCTGGCGCGCGACCCCTCGCGGCCCGAGCGGCAGATCGTCCTGAAGACGGCCGATCGCGTGGCGATGACCGACTTCCCGATTCCGCGCTACGAACTCGCCGAGATCAAGAAATATCTCCTCGGCAGCATCCAGTATTCGAGCGGCTGTCCCTACCAGTGCGAGTTCTGCGATATCCCGGGATTGTATGGCCGCAATCCGCGCCTCAAATCACCGCAACAGATCATCGCCGAAATCGAAAAGCTGCGCCAATGCGGGATGACCGACACGGTTTATTTCGTTGACGACAACTTCATCGGCAACCGCAAGGCGGCGCTGGATTTGCTGCCGCATCTGATCGAATGGCAAAAGAAGAACGGCTATGTGATGCGTTTTGCCTGCGAGGCGACGCTCAACATCGCCAAGCGGCCCGAGATTCTCGAGAAGATGCGTGAAGCCTTCTTCGTCACCGTGTTTTGCGGCATCGAGACGCCCGATCCCGAGGCGCTGAAGGCGATGCACAAGGACCACAACATGATGGTCCCGATCCTGGAAGGCGTCCAGACCATCAACTCCTTCGGGATGGAGGTCGTGTCCGGCATCATCATGGGGCTGGATACCGACAAGGCGGAGACAGACAAGGCCTTGCTCGCCTTCGTCGACGAGTCCCGGATTCCGCTGTTGACCATCAATCTGCTGCAGGCGCTTCCCAAGACGCCGTTGTGGGATCGGCTCGAACGCGAGAACCGGCTCAATCACGACGAAAGCCGGGATTCCAATGTCGAATTCCTGTTGCCGTACGATCAGGTCGTCAGTTCGTGGCGCAGATGCATGGAGGTCGCCTACCAGCCGGAGAAGCTGTTTGCGCGCTATCAGTACCAGTGCGACTACACCTACGCTAACCGGCTGAAAGTGCCGGTAAGCCCGGAAATGAAGACCTGGGCCAATATCAGGCGTGCGCTGATCATGCTGCGAAACCTGTTCTGGAAGGTCGGCGTGCTCGGCGATTACCGGAAGGTGTTCTGGAAATTCGCGCTCGGGCGGCTCAAGCGCGGCGACATCGAGGGGCTGATCGGCTCGGCGATGATCGGACACCATTTGATCATGTTCGCGCGCGCAGCCTCGACCGGCCAGCAGAACGCCTCGAACTACTCGATCAGGCTGCGCGAGGCCTCCGTCCCTGCCGAGTAACCGAAAGATGAAAACGCCGGCGCCGCCGTCCGGATCGCTTCGGGATCTGCGGGATCTCACGCCGGCCCGCGTCGGGCTTGGCCGCAGCGGCGCCAGCCTGCCGACCAAGGCGCTGCTCGACTTCACCCTCGACCACGCGCGCGCCCGTGACGCCGTTCATGCCGCCTTCGACGCATCGGCCATCGTCGCAGGCCTCGGCGATCTCGGCCTTGGGGCATTTGAAGTCCGCAGCCAGGCGCGCGACCGCAAGGACTATCTCAGCCGTCCCGACCACGGACGAAGGCTCGATCAGGCATCGCAGCACCTGCTGGCGAGCCGTCATGGCGGCGCGTGCCGGCTTGCGATCGTCGTCGGCGATGGCCTGTCGCCGGCGGCGATCAATGCCCATGCCGTTCGGCTTGTTCGCTGCCTCGTTCCGCTGCTTGCCGCCGATGCAATCGAAATCGGCTGCGCCGCGGTGGCGACGGGGGCACGGGTCGCGCTGGGAGACGAGATCGGCACCATTGTTGGCGCGCGCATGATGGCCGTGTTGATTGGCGAACGGCCGGGCCTTTCGGCGCCGGATAGTCTGGGAGCCTACCTGACCTTCGCGCCGAGGGTCGGCCGCACCGACGCCGAGCGCAATTGCGTCTCCAACATCCACGGCGCGGGGCTCGGCTATGATGAAGCCGCGTTGCGGATCGCCTGGCTGATTCGCGAGGCTCTCGCCCGGGAGGTGTCCGGCGTTGCGTTGAAAGATGAAAGCGGGGGACGAACGCCCAGGTCCGTCACCGCGAGTTCAACCTGATGTCGCAAATCCGGGACTTGAGGCAGATATCGCCGCCATGCGCGTCGATTTGTACGGAGCGGCGCGCTTGCGAGACGCGGCGAAGACCTGCTACACCTACACGGCAAATTTATCGTATGTTTTCAAGGGTTAGCGCCGATCAGACGGGGTCGATCCAGGCCTCGTTCGGGCCCCGGATTTTAAGCTGTAAAAATTGAGCCGATGTGAGGACTGGACAGGGCATGCTCGAAAAGAACGGCGACAGTGAGGTCCATGTCGAGAAGGTCGAGCAGCGGCCCATGGGCAGCATCGCCTTCGGTCTGGAGCGGCTGGGGCTGATCGCGGTCCAGGCGCCGATCCTGTCCTGCATCGTTCTGGTGGGATTGATTATCGGCGCGCTGTTCGGCATCGATCGCATCAAGATCGACGACTCTCTCAGCCAGTTGTTCCGCTCCAATTCCAAGGAATACCGGCAATACGAAGCGGAAACCAAGCGCTTCCCGGCGGTCGAATTCGACGTGCTGGTCGTGGTCGAGGGCAAAACGCTGCTCAAGCGCGAAAACCTCGAAAAATTGCGCGATCTCGTCACCGACCTGCAGCTCGTCGAGGGTACGCGCGGCCTGATTTCGCTGTTCTCGGCGCGCCAGGCGCCGGCGCCCGGCAAGCTGCCGGCAGCGCTGTTCCCCTCGGACCTGCCGCAAGGCGCCGACTACGACAAATTCATCGAGACCGTCAAATCCAACGAGATCATTCGCGGCAAGCTGTTGTCCGAAGACGGCACGCTGGCGCTGATCGTGCTGTCGCTGGAGCCGGACGTGGTCGCCAGCAACAAACTCGCCACGGTGGTCGGCGAGATTCGCAAAGCGATGGCCACCGATCTGGCCGGCAGCGGGCTGAACGCGGAATTGTCGGGCGTTCCCGTGATGCAGCT
>Ga0209006_10005624_pt1 | contig 11378 bp, 13 predicted proteins | sample JacPin_JW_Ref_O2_FD_188567 | JGI IMG/M metagenome (GOLD analysis project Ga0209006, IMG submission 188567) | Forest soil microbial communities from Algoma, Ontario, Canada - Jack Pine, Ontario site 1_JW_Ref_O2 (SPAdes) (version 2) | ecosystem: Environmental > Terrestrial > Soil > Boreal... | reverse complement strand
ATAAAGCGTGAGCCCGGTCTTCACGGAGACGGCTATGTCCCACTCATCTCGCGACCAGCCCTCTTGTTCGGACCAGTCGCCTGACGAGCGCCAGGGACCAGCGGTCCAGATGATTTCTCCGGCGAGGTCTTCTTGTTGCGGACATCGAATTTGCGTTGGTCTTGCCTCGCGCAAAGTAATGATTGCGGCTAGTGGTGGCCGAAACAGCCGGAGTGTAATCACTGCACTCATTTTTTCTTTGGCGCTTTCTTCCAAGTCGTTTTCTGTCAGGTCGTTTTCTTTCAGGGCGAGATCGCAGGCAATGTCATTTTTTGGCATAGCTACTTCCGTTTTGTGATTTTTCAACCGAGTTGCATTTGGCGTTGTGGCGGCGGAGTCGACGGGGGCAAAGTGCTGCATCGCAAATGCTCCTTCGCGATGTGTGTCTAACAATTCCGCTGCCCCCACTCTTCCCTGGCCAACGATGCCTGCGATGCGAGCCAGAGTCAGCTCAAGTTTTTCGGGCTCGGGACAGAGTGGCTGGAATAATCCACTCTGCAAGGTTCGTGGGCGCGATGGTTGCACTGCCAAATAAATCTTAACTATCGGCGCTCCGGGCGGATGCGCATGCAGATCCAGCTGCAACAATTTGAGAAATACTTTCGCGTCCAGCATCGGCGTGGGCAGTTGCAGAATGCGGGTAAATGTTTTTGTGGGCGTTTCGTTAAGTATCCGTTCTTCTAATACTCGATCTGCAGATGCGCAACAATCGGGTTCGATATCGTTAAGTTCCAGAGTAAGGCGTAATTCCTGCACGGCCAGGGCGCGTTCCCGTAAGCGCGCGCACACTTGCTCCAGCATACGGTTCAGTAAAAACGCGAGCGGCTCCAGCAACACGATGGGATATTCCAGATCTACACTCTCGGCAAAAATCAGCCGTGGCTCCAGAACAAGTAAGTTGCGCGATGCCGCACCTCGCGCCAGTTTTTGTAGACGGAGTCCCGGCTGCCCGAGGCGCTCGATGACGGGAACTTCGGGGAGTGCTGCCAGCGACCGCAGCGTGCGAATGCCCCAGCGATCAAATGTTTCTATCCAGCGCGTGGCTTCGTTGGCATCGGAGGAAAAACTTTCCAGCAGTACATCTACTGGCAGGCCGCCTAACTGCTGGGCTTCACAGCCTTGGGGAATCACAGTCAAGCCGGGAAAACCATGCCCAGCGAGCACAGCGGCGTCCGGATTCGAGGCCACGGCCAGGTTTGCTTCCAGTCCGATCTGCGAAACACTCTGCGCCAAATCGCGAGCGATTTTTGGAAGTGGGCCTAACAATGATTCGAGGCCGGTCAGGTTTAGCAGTACGGTGCCGGGCGCGGCGTCTTCAATTTCCGGAGAGAAGGATTGCGCACAATCGAGCAGGGCAGCGTGGGCCGATGTTTCCAGTGACTCCGATCGCGGGCGAAGTACAAGATTTTCCCATGCTTCCAGTTGCGATTTAGTCGTGCCGATCTCCACACCTATATGTCGCGCTCTTTCGTTGAGCGCCATAACTTTTTCCAAGGGGGGACGTCCGACGAGAACTGCAAGCGGTTGGGCGCGCAACTCAGTTTCAATGCGAATGATAGCTTGCGCGGGAAAATCGGGGATGAAGATGGCGGCAAACATGGGACAGCAGGTCTCGGCTCTCAGGTCTTAGTTCAGGTTTCAGTTTCAGTCGCCCACGGAGTTCAAGTCCGAACTAAACTGAGTGGCTATCCTGCCCACGCGGCTCGGCTTTTGAAATTTGCGGTTGATCGCACCGGCTTTCTTTCTGATTTGCGTTCCAATCGCGATTGCAACAACTCGGCAGTGATTTCGAGTTGATTCAATAATTCCGAATGCGTCGTCTGATTTGCTGAGAGCTGACCGTCGACAACTGACGGCTTTTTCTTCGATCGCGAGTGCACGGCGGAAAATCTAAGCAGCATGGATGAACAACTTCCGGCGATCGGCTGCTGTTCTAACACCAGCAACACGGTGGGCGTGTGCTCGATGGCGCGCCGGAAGCGGAACCAGGATGCGAGTGAAATTTTTCGCGCGCTGGATGGCGGCACATCGCTGAGGTCGAGAGCGATCATTCCGAAGCCGCTGCTTTGCAGAAGGAGATCGGTGACTTTGAGAAGTTGCGCCAGTTGCGATTGCCAGCAGCTAAAGCCGAATTCATTTCTTTTGATTTTTGATATGCCCGAAGGCACATCCTGATACGAATCGCGTGGATATGAACTTCCGGATTGCACACTTGCTGTTTTTCTGTGGCTTGCCGGCACAGGTGCAGATTTACCACTTGGAGATTTTTGTCCGCAGCGCACCCACAGCAAACGGCTCATCTCCATTCCCGCAGCTACTGCGGACGCTGGATCGAAGGCATCGCTGGCATCCACCAGTGCGCAAACTTCTCCCCGTTGGGTGGCTTGCGCGAGAGCCAGTAGCAAGACGCTGGTCCTTCCCGAGGAAGCTGTGCCGCAGATTTCTGTAAGGCACCCGCGAGCGAAACCGCCGGTCAGCAAATCTAGTTCAGGAATGCCGCTCGATACCATTTCCGGTGAGGCGCGTAACTCGAGCCGTGAAGCGGGAACGACTGGCGCAAGCTGCCGGCTGCTACCGATATGAGCTAAAATTTCCGCCGTCTTCTTGGAGTGTGAAGAAGATCCAGAAGAAAAAATAAAAGGGCGGCTCGAGGCCGCCGAAGGAAAAATCGGAGAGGCAGACATATTTTTTCACGTTGTCAGGGAACACAAGGGCAGAGGAATGAGCCCTCGGCGATCCAAATTAGCGAGCGATCCCAATGATCTATATTCGCTTTTTGTTCGCCTCAGAGAGTATCCCTCTGCGGCTGGCTGTTGTCAAGCATTTACATCCCCGAATCATGGCCAAAAGTGCAACTGCAAGATTCGCAATATCTTGCGGCAAATTCGCTTCGCCGAAAAATCAGATGCCAACAAAAAATCGGACCCGATAGAGAATCGGGTCCGAATATATCTTCCGCTATATCAAGGATAGAGTTCCTCACTCTACCCGGATTTTCCTACTTCGAGGGTGGTCCGCTGGCTCCATTCGCCGCAGGTGGGCAAGGCGTATCTGCCGGAGGCTGAGTTCCGGGAGCTGAATTGCTCTGGCCATTCCCTGACGTTGAAGGCGGTGTTGTCGATCCGGTCGCTCCAGTCGTGCCAGGCAGGGTTCCACAGGGGGACCCGCTGGGGGTAGTTCCGGGAGTTGTGTTCGGATCGATGGTGGAAGGCTTAGTCGTATTGCCTGGTGTCGGCGGGTTAGTGGAGTTTGCTCCCGGCACAGTCGAGGGTGTAGTCGGCGACGGCGACGGGGTGGTCGGAGTTGAGGTGCTGGCCGGAGGAGTTACGGTACCGGGGGTTTGAGTTTGCCCTGTCGCTTGTCCTGCTGTACCGGAACTGCCAGCCGGGGCTGTTCCACCAGAAGGCGTCCCCTGCGCCGCGACCCAAGCAGTGCAAAGGAAAATCACGGAGAGCAAAATTAGGTGTTTTGCCGAGACTGTTTTGGCAGAGAATTTTGCGGACGACAATTTTGCGGACAACATGGAAAGACCTCCTGCGCTGAATTTTGTGCGGGTTCCTTTCACCGCCGGCGCTCGCTTGTTCAAGGAATCCATATCGATGTCAGTTTCAGCTAAGAGCAGCGCAGAGCCTATCGAGCGGATGCCGTAGGTAATCGGAAACAATCAGGTAGCGTGCCGCCAACCTCCCGTCGTGATTGCAAATCTAAAGACAAAACCAATTAATTAAGGAGAATGCAATGCCGAATGAAAAGAGTGCTAGTTCGCAGAAAAAATCTTCGCATAAGAAATCGAGTCGCAAATACGGCGAGGCCGCGAGCAAGTCGGTAGCGAGCGCCATGCGCCGAGAGAAGAAAGGCACGCTGCGCTCAGGAAAAGGTGGCAAAGGCGGTAAGGTGACCAGCCGCAAACAAGCGATTGCGATCGGACTTTCCGAAGCTCGCAAGAAGGGCGCTAAAGTTCCTAAGAAAAGCGCAGCATGATGGTTAAAAGTTGCACAAGCGGAAATTGCGACGCCTTAGGAATTTAGCCGCACACTTGTCACGTGAATCCAGCGGGTGCTTTCGTCGAGGGTTCCGGTGAGCTTTACTTCTTTACCTTCGAACGCCCTGGCAGTTTCCTGGCCGTCGAGCTGATAGACGTCGCTCGATACCTGCAAAACATATTGGTTATGAACTTTCACGATGATGCCAGTGAATGTTCGCAAGTTGGTTGGATCCAGCAGCGGTTCTGCCACGGGCTGGGGTTTCTGCTGTTGCGACCATGCGATCAGCTGCGGTCCGAGGATGTCAGATGGCAGGGTCGGTCGCGCCTCTTGTGCGAATAGAAATAGAAATGGCGTGAGGGCGAACAGACCTAATGTTGCAGCAAGCTCTATTTTTTTCCAAGGCTTCATAATGCGACCCACTTGTTTTTTACATTCTTAGCTCCAAATCTGTTGCCATTCCATACAGTGTTTGCCTTAATTGACTGCCGCCCAGCCCTCAGTATCCCCTCAAGGAATAGAGATTGGCTCCCGCGAAGCTTACATATGTTTGGTTTGACGAATACAGGTTCAAGGGGATTCATGCGGATAGATTTTGTACTTATCATTGCTGGCGATTCGTTGATGACGATTTCGGAAGCAAATCAACAGGAGGTTCCACCATGCTGAACTGGGCTATAACGTTTTTTATAGTCGCTCTGATCGCCGCAGTTTTGGGCTTTACCGGCGTTGCAGTGGCCGCCGCAGGTGTCGCGAAGCTATTGTTTGTAGTTTTTCTCGTGTTGTTCTTGGTTTCACTTGCCACTCATTTCGGCCGACGCAGCAGCGTCTAGGCTGGTGGGTGCCCTTTAACGCTGGCTTAACTAATGCTTGCGTCCACTAATTTCAAGGAGACAAGATTATGAAAATCAATCGATGGTTAGGAACGTCGGCTCTTTCGCTGGTGCTCGGCGCGACGGGTTTGGTTTACGCGCAAGAGCAGCATGAAGATGCCAAGCCTGCACAAGAAGCGCGTCCCGAAGCGGCCAAGCCGTCGCAGGAAGAAATGAAGGCTCCGCGGCAGGATGAGGCTAAGCCGCAAAAACAGGAACAGGACAAAGCGGGACGAGCGGAAGACAATCGGGTAAAACAGGAAGACTCGAAAGCCACCAGGCAGGAACAACAAGCCGGCAAACCTGCAGAGCACGCCGCTGGGCGTGGCGCTCGGATCCCGGATGAGAAGTTCCGCGCTAGTTTTGGGCGGCAACATACATTTGTGGTGAATCGCCCAACCGTGGTCGGAGGGCAGCCGCACTTTCAATATGGTGGCTACTCTTTCGCAATCGTTGACGCATGGCCGGTGGGCTGGGCTTATACGGACCAGTGCTACATCGATTACATCGATGGAGAGTATTTCCTGTTTGATCTGCTGCACCCGGGCGTACAGATCGCGCTAGTGGTGTTGTAGTCGGCGGGGGCACGTCGAAATTCTGTACGACATATTCCGGCCTTCACGCGGATCAGAAATGAGACGCGTGGAGGCCGATTTTTTGCCTCCCGCGCAAATCCTGATCGTGAATATCTCGCTTTTTTCCGCTCGCCGCCCACCGCAACCCTGCGGCTTGTTACAGCAACTAAGTTTTGAACGTTGATAATTCACGAGCACGGTGTTGAGCCGTGCTGCAAGGAGGAGTAATCATGGCAGACGATATGGAAAAAAAAGGTCAACAGGGTAACCAATACGGACAAGGCCAGCAGAGTGGGCAATCCGGGCAGTCCGGACAACCCGGCCAGGGACAACACGGGCAGAATCAGCAGAGTGGCCAGTCCGGCCAGCAACAACCGAAAAAGGGTGGTCAGAGCCAGACAGACAACGAAGAAGAAGACCAGAATCGCGACCGTCAGCGCCGCGCATCCTAGTTTTCTTCAAGCACTAAACAAACACCCCGGTAAATCTGATCATTCATAAGTCCCGGCCTCTTCGGCGGGACTTTTTATTGCGCGAAATGTCGCGTGCCTCGTTTGAGATGTGTTTGCATGGTTCTTGAATGCTCAGGTTCGAGGGAGCGCGTAATTCACTAGCTGGCTAGAGTTGCCGGCGGGAAATAGGTTCCCTGGTGGAGGAGTGTGGTAACCGCTTCGACGATCGAGCCGACGTCCCATTTCGCGCACAGTCCGCGAATGCCCGTCTTTCGTGCCTCTTCAGCTAGTTGCTTGGACACATGAATGGTGACCATAAGGATAGGGATTGAGGGATAGAGCTGCGCGACGCGCCGGGCAACCTCAATTCCGTTAAGATCGGGCATCTGAAAGTCGAGCAAGATGAGATCGGGCGGATTTTCCTTAACCCTTTCCAGTGCTTCTTGTCCGGTCGGAGCCTGGTCACAGACCTTCCACGATTCTTGCTGCTCGAGAAGAGAGCGAAGGTAGTTCCGCATGGATGGGTTGTCATCGGCAATAAGAATTCGCACCAAAGGCAACCCTCCCTGCTCTTCTTCCTCGGGTTCAGAAAGCTCGTGTTCAACCTGACGACTCAAGCTCATTTTAATAATCTCATTAAATAGCTCGGACCGTTAATTACGCCGCGTTTTCCGGGACGCGGCTGGGGATGATGCTTTTTGCGCCTTTCTTTTTCGAAAACAACACACTTCTCATCTTTACTTTTGCCTTATGAAGCTGTGATTTGGAATTCCCGATGGAGCATTGCAGGAGCTGCGCGATCTCGTGATGCTGATATCCCATCACCTCATGGAGATCGAAAATCTGGCGGCATCCTGCGGGTAACTCTTGCTTGGCGCGGCGCAAAGCAATGCGGTCGACCGCGCCGCTAAGGCGTGGATCCGCTTTGCCCACGTCACGCTTTAGGGAGGGCGACGTATTCGATACAGGCTCATCCAAAGAGAGCAACGGTGGCGATTTACGACGACGCAACTTCATGAGGACGGTGTTCACGGCAACCCGGTACAGCCAGGTCGAGAACGCGGAATCGCCGCGGAAGGAATTCACGCTGCGAAACACCTGTAGAAACGCGTCTTGGGTAAGGTCTTCCGCATCCGCGACATTTTTCGTCATCTGCAGACAGACTGCATAAACCCGTTTTTTGTGGGACTCATAGAGACTAGCGAAAGCTTCTTCGTCCCCGGCCTGGGCGCGCTGGACCAGGCTGCCGATCGAGTTTTCGCGCTGAAATTGTTCGTTGCTTTTGCGCTCGACTACGAATAGGGGGGGCATGTTGGTTGGGGTCGCGGATATCAGACAAGTGGCCACAATCGTCTCCTTGAATCGACTGACCGTATTTTTGAACCTCGACACTGCTGTCGGAACGAGTCGGTCGTTTGAGTTTCTATCGCTCGAGTCTGAGACTAACCAAGGGAGGCGGGATCTCCCATAAGGGGGCCGCTGTACTTGATTGTGAAACTTGCTGTACCGGCTGGAAAGGCTCTTGGATCGAGGGGCAGACTCAGAGGAAACTTAGGCAGGAGAACAACCTAGCGGGTCGTAGCCGGACAAATAGAGGGGTAAGCCTAAATCGTGACCGGTGAGGGTCAGTCCTGCTTGTCATGCTTGCTTGTCATGGCTTGGGGACGGTGGCTTCCACTGGTGCCTCCACCGTTACTTCGACCTCGGCACCCTGCTTAAGACTCACCTTCTTGCCGTTTTCATCGGTAAGGGTATTTTCGATCCGAATCTCGCGATAGAGGTGATCTGCGCCTTCAACTGCAATCTGGGCTTTCTCGGTGTCGCCGGGAACGATGGGCTTGATGATCTTCTCGACGGTGGCGGGCATAGTGGTACTGGGCTTTTCAGTCATGGGGAACCTTTTGGGGCTCAAACGACCGCCCACACAAATAAAAACTATGGCGAAAGTATACCGATTTGGTCGTGTGATTGGAAACTCAGCCCCAGCACGCGTTCCTGGACGCTTCCCGAACTCTGGCCCCCCGAGATTTTATCCCCTGCAAGCCAAAGGAACAAAAAAATGGCGCTCCGCATTTAGACCGGAGCGCCGGGGGAAGTACGTTCACCGGGCCTGCATCAAATCCACGACACACTCTAAACATGGGTCGATCGTTTCGACATCGGGTAAATACTGTAGTGGCGGACTAATCCGGACATAAAAAGCGCCGCTGGTTGTCCAGCGGCGCCGGTGAGCAGATCGCTCCGCCTGAGTTGAGCTAACGCCGGGGTTCGGGCCTCGGCGCCGGCGGCTGCATTCGCTGCTGCATCTGCTGGTTCTGCTGCTGATGCCGTTGCATCAGGTTCTGAGTCTGCTGCTGGTGCCGTTGCTCAGTTTGCTGTCTCTGAGCATCATTATTTTGCTTCTGTATTCTCTGGTCTTCTTTTTCCTGTTGCTGCTGCAGCTTCTGCCGTTCCTTTTGCTGTTGGGCATATTGCTTGTCTTGTTGCTGCTGGTATTTCTTGTCGGCCTTGGCATTGCCCGTATTGGGCGGAGGCAGTTTTTCTGCCGGAGGAAGTTCTTTCACGTGACCAGGGGCGGGTCGGGCAGCATTGTTGGCTGACCCATTGTTAGCTGACCCATTTGCGGGCCGCTCGGCTGTCCGGTTGTAGGTACCACCGGCTTCGCGAGCTTGCACGACTCCCGCACCTTTGAAGTCCGAGGGTCTCGCGGTAGCGGCGATCGGGGGTTTACCCTGGTTTCTGGAAACGCGCTGTTCGGGGTTGTTACGCGCTTCTTGGACATGTTGCGTTTGAGCCGCGACTGGGCCGACATGCCGCTCGTGCGCAATCGTCTCTTGCTCGGGCGTGGGTCGTGCGTTGATGCCTCCGTTGCCACCGTTAAAGCTGACGCGGTTTACGACAGTTTCGTGGACTACGGTGGTGTTGTAAACGTTGTGAATATTTTCGACGTTCACGTTCATCACCGCGCGGTTGTAGAAGAAATGACCTCCATCCCAGCGTCCGCCTTCAAACCCAGTGCCGAAGTATCCAAAGCCGTAGTTGATGCCGCCATAGAAGCCAATCTGCGGTCCCCAATAGCCGTCATAGAAAACGAAGCTGTCTCCACCCCAACCCCAGTAGCCGGGCGTCCAAAGAAAGCCGACTTCAGGAGCTAAAACCCAAGTACCGGGGATCCAGTAGTAATCGTTGAAGTCATCGCCCCAGCCCCAATAGCCTGGCGTCCAAAGGTAACCGTCGCCGGGGCAAATGGGCTGCTCGTAAACCGGCAGCGGAGGCGGACCAACTGTAATAACTACGCCGATTTTCGCAAAGGCTGCGGCCGACATACTCAGCATGACAAATGCGAACAAAAGCGTACGAATGAAGCGACTATGCATGGTGTTTCCTTTGCTCATCATCCCTCGTTTGCCCGGTGATGCTCTCCTGCTGCGGGTTGCGTGGATTGAGCGTCGAAGGTTCAGCCAAAACTACTAGTGTTGTCTCGATCAACATAGGTTAGCGCCCAACATTTTACTCTTGCACCACTTAGAACCCCTGCGGCGGCATTTTGTTGTTCCAGACGGTTCCAGCGGATGTCTAAGGCTGGAATTAGCTGCATACAGGTGGACGTAAACACACTATTCGTGCGGGATTCGAGAACCAATCATGTCGGATATGTAGGAGGCGAGGGAAGACCCTGTATGTCTGGGCAGTGCTATTCAGAGGCCTAAACGTGGCGTCGGAGAGATCGCCATTACATCGTGCTGATCCTGATATAGCGCTTCAGGTCTGGGAGTGAAGCGACAAGCGCGTATCCGGCCAGAATTAGGGTCGTCGCGGCAGCTACCTTGGCGATGGTTAAAACCGTTTTATTCATAAAGACTCCTTACAGTCGATGAGATGAAACTGATTCGCAGGAACTATCGAAATTAGCTCTTCTATGCTGCGGTCAGTATAGATGGGCTGAAGGTTGTCAGCTATGCCATGACAGCCCTAATAAGTTCTGGCGAATACTGTAGAGTTTCAATTTGCCGAGTGAATCCCTGAATAGGATTGCCCTAATTTCGCGCGGCTCGAGGTGCTCCCAGTTGCATCGGTTCGACGCCGTCATTAGGTTGCGGATCGTCGATCTGGTCAGGATTATCTTTTGCTGGCTCCGGCATGTTCGGCAGGTGTTTGCCGCCGTCGGGAGTCGGGTCCTCCTCTGACGGATTGCCAGGGATTGGCAAATGCTTGCCGCTTTCAGAGGATCCGCCGGGCCTTTCTCGACCGTCACTTTCTGGACCATTGGCAGGTGTTAGTTCGAAACCGTTTCCGTTAGCGTCTGACATAAGCCTCCTGACAGTGGACCCAAGACTGGCGAAAATTAGAATCGTTACCGATGATCGCTTAGTTGCCAATAAGGACTGGCAGGGCAGCTTTACGGCTAGAAAATTCCTGGTTCGGTCTTTTCTGAGATCTTTCGACTAGGAGCTTGCCACAACCGTATCCTGCGTCAGTACTTCGGTAGTGGCGATCGGACCTCGGTAGTTTTCAACGAAAACTGACATAAGCTCCTGAAGATTCGTCACGACCGCATCGGCCACACCGGATTCAATTCGCTCGCGTGCTTTGGCGGCCCCGCCCTCAAGGTTCCACAAGCCTACAATTATCTTCAAGTCGGGTTGTCGTTGACGCAATCGCTTACAGAGCGATCGGGCTTGCCCGACGGCGAAGGGAGCGAGCGCCGAAATGACCACGACTTCAGGGAGATGCGCAGTGAGATCGTTGGAGAGACTCGGGTAGGGCGCAGACGGCAAAGCACGAACATCGCATTGGCAGCGCTGGAACAGTTGGGCGGCCATCAGCGCGACCAGTTCATCGGCTTCGTCGGCAGCGGGAATGCAGACCACCCGCAGACCGGAGAACATTGGGTTCATGACCTCTGGGTTTATGTCCTCTTCAATTTTTTCCTGGGTCTCTTTATCTTCTTTCTCGGGACCCGAGAGCTCGTGAAAACTTCGTTCGCCCAGTTCTTCGATTAACTCGCGCGTATTTTGATTGACGAAGCTGGTCGTTCCCGACTCGAGCAGGTTCAAGCGGCGATCCTGCTCCGCCAGGGTCAGCGCCGGGATAAGAACGGAATCGTAGAAACTGACGATTGGCTTTTCTTTGAGATAGTTTTCCGCGATGGCTCTGGCATCCTCTTGATCAAGCGCCAGCAGCCGCTGATAGAAGTGGGCTTCGACGGAAAGAACGGGCTCGTCACCGAGCAAAACTTCCAGAAAGTCTAATTGCGGCACGTATCGACCCATCAAGATCAAGCAGACAGTGAGGGGCGTCGATAAAATCAGACCAACCGGTCCCCATAGCATCGCCCAGAATACAGCGGCTACGAGAATGGCCAACGATGAGATTCCGGTGTGCGCGCCATACAGCCATGGCTCAATGATGTTCGCGATGAGCAGTTCGAGAATTACGAATATCGCAAAGATCAGC
>Ga0209006_10005622_pt1 | contig 11381 bp, 6 predicted proteins | sample JacPin_JW_Ref_O2_FD_188567 | JGI IMG/M metagenome (GOLD analysis project Ga0209006, IMG submission 188567) | Forest soil microbial communities from Algoma, Ontario, Canada - Jack Pine, Ontario site 1_JW_Ref_O2 (SPAdes) (version 2) | ecosystem: Environmental > Terrestrial > Soil > Boreal... | reverse complement strand
CAGGCCGCCGGCGGCTCGATGGTGATGCTGGCGAAGGGAAACCGCGCCGCCGCCGTGCGCGACGCCTGCAAACAACACGGCGGCTTCTATCTCGCCTCGATCGGCGGCACCGCCGCGAACCTCGCCGAGCATTGCATCAAGAAGGTGGAGTGCATCGAATATCCCGAGCTCGGCATGGAAGCGATCTGGCGCATCGAGGTAGTAGATTTCCCGGCCTTCGTCGTGATCGACGACAAGGGCAACGACTTCTTCAAGGCGCTGAATTTGGGGTAATGCGCGCTTCGCTCATTCCCGCGTAAGCGGGAATCCAGCGCTGGCTCCCCGCCTGCGCGGGGACGAGCGGGCGAGAGGATACTGAGAGCACCATGCAAAAAACAGCTTTGGCACGCGGCCCCTTGGTCTGGCGCGACATGGACCAGAAGGCGCTCGACGACGCCTATAATCAGGCGGCGTACGCGCCAAACATGGAGCTGGTCCTCGGGCGGATCGCGGCGGCGAGCGAGACCACGCGCAGCATCCTCGGCGCGCCGCAACGCCTTGCTTACGGGCCGAGCGAGGATGAGAGGCTCGACATTTATCGTGCGACCGCCGGCTCACCCGCCGGTATGCGGGAACGCGGCGCCTTGCCGGTCAACGTCTTCGTCCATGGCGGCGCGTGGCTTCGCGGCAGCGCAGCGCAAAGCGCTTTCGTTGCCGAGGCGATCGTCCGCGCCGGCGCACACGCCGTCGTTATCGATTTCACCAATGTGGATCGGACCGGCGGCGATCTCATGCCGATGGCCCAGCAGGTGTCGCGCGCGATCGCCTGGGCCTGGCACAACGCCGATAGTTTCGGCGGCGACCGCGGCCGCTTTTACGTGTCGGCCCATTCGTCCGGCGCGCACCTTGCCGCCTGCGCGCTGTCGCGCGGCTGGCAGGACGAAAATCTGCCGGCGGATTTCTGCAAGGGCGCGCTCCTGGTCGGCGGCATGTACGACCTTGCACCGGTGCGGCTTTCCGCCCGCTCTTCCTACATCAAGTTCACCGATGAGATGGAAGCGCGCTTGAGCCCGCAGCGCCATGTCGACGGCATCACTATGCCGCTCGTCATCGCCTACGGCAGCAACGAAACCCCGGAATTCCAGCGGCAAGCCCGCGACTTCCATGCCGCGCTCGCGGAAAAAGGAAAAGACGCCGAGCTGATCGTGGCCGACGGCTATAATCACTTCGAGCTGTTCGAGACGATGGCCAATCCTTACGGCATCGTCGGCCGGACGCGGCTGCGGCAAATGGGATTAGTGTAGGAGCTTATGCGGCTTCGGCGCTCTTGACGCGGCCGGCGCGCGGCGTCTGACGCACCGACGTGCGGATGAGCTCGGCACCGCAACTGCGGCACGCATAGACGGTGTCTTCGAGCTCCGACGATGAGGGACGCTTGGTGCTGTAGACCATACGTCCCGAGCAATCCGGGCACGGCATCATCAGCGAGGGCAAACTTGAGGGGGGAATGACTGCTGGATGACGCATCTGCATACCGCTCTTTTACATTTTTGTAATGTCAGCCCTCCTTTTGCCGGAGTCAACGATTTTGTGCGTTGCAACCGCATGCGGTGCACTGCCGTAAGTTAATATGTTCTCCTGGTTTTCAGCCTGCGCTTGCGACGCGTAAAGTTCGCGCTTCGCAGTGGCGAAAGTAACCTATGAGCGCCCATGCGAAGCCTCATTTTGCCTGGTGCGCCAGGATGTGACGGTCAACCTCGTCGGCGAGTTGGCGCAAGGCGTCCGCGACCTCAACCCCATAGGGAACGCCCTCCTCGAGCCGCTGCAGCGGTTCGGGCAAGCGTTGAAGCTCGCGCGCGGTGTGGCGCCGTATGTCATCAAGCGACTGCGCCGGGCCGACACGGCGGCCGTTTTGCATGACCAGGCGGACGAGGGGCTCGCCGTTTTGCCCCGGCACCGCGTCGTCGTGCGATGGCATGGCGAGCGAAAGCCGATCTCCCGCCATGCGGCCGTCTCCGCCGTATCGGCGCCAGACTTGCTTGCGGCCGGGCCAGGTGGCTTTGTTGGCGGAACGCTTGCGCCGCGGCACGCCCGCATATTCCTGCAATTTATAAACGACATCGAGGGCTGGCACGTCGGACGACGTGGTCATGGCGGTGCCGATGCCGATGCCGTCGATCGGCGCCTTCGCCTGCGCGAACGCCAGGAGATCGTCTTCGTCGAGCCCACCGCTGACAAAGATGGTGACGTCGCCCAGTCCGCCGGAATCGAGAACGGTGCGCACACTGCGCGCCTGGGCAACCAGATCGCCGGAATCGATGCGGACACCGCGAACGGCGACGCCAGCCTCTTTCAGCTTCGGCGCCAGCGCCACGACTTTTCGGGCGGCGGCCTCGACATCGTATGTATCGATGAGGAAGACCAGATTGTCCGGCCGCGAGCGCGCGAAGGCGGCGAAGGCGGCGCCTTCGTCATCGAATGATTCGATGAAGGAATGCGCCATGGTGCCATAGATCGGAATACCAAACTGCTCGCCCGCGAGCACGGTTGCGGTGCCGGCGAAGCCGGTGAGGTAGCTCGCGCGCGCCGCCATCACGCCGGCTTCGGCACCGTGCGCGCGGCGGAACCCGAAATCGACTAGAACCTTGTTGGGCGCGGCCAGTATCATGCGGGCCGCCTTGGCGGCGATCAGCACTTGATAGTGGATGATGTTGATCAGCCGCGATTCGACCAATTGGGCCTGCGGCAGCGGCGCGGTGATGCGGAGAATCGGCTCGTTGGCGAAGAAAACTGTTCCCTCGGGCATCGCATGCACGTCACCGCTGAACCGCAGCGTGGAAAGATAGTCGATCAGGTTCGGGCGGAAGCGTCCGGTACTCTTGAGCCATTCGATCTCGGTGGCAGAAAACTGCAAGGTTTCAAGGAATTGCAGCGCCTGCTCCAATCCGGCCGCAACCAGGAAGCCGCGCCGCGGCGGCAGATTGCGGGCAAACAGCTCGAAGACGGCAGTCTCGGTCGCTCCCTGGTCCAGGTAGGCCTGCATCATGTTGATTTGATACAGGTCGGTCAGTAGCGCGCTCGGGCGCTCAGTCATCGCTCTTTTCCCCAATTCTGCATCGTAAAGCTGTGATGGCCGAAATAGCCCAACGGCAGGTTGCCGACGCCCCCGCCGGCCAAATGTCTGAACTTGCGCCTGAACTTGCAATAATAGTGAATCTTAGCCAACCCATTCACCTCCGATTTACGATGATCTTGCGGGACTCGCCGGAATATCGCATGGTGAACGCGCGCGCTGAGCATTGGGGCCCAAGACAAAAGGGTGACGGCGCGCATGCCTGAATCGGGGTCGGCTAATCGTTCGCGCTCGGGTGGTGGGGGCGCGGCGGGAGCGCGAAATGGATCACGGGTCCTCTCCGGAGGGATACGGAATAGGTGCGTCCACCGGTCATGTGGATGCAACCGGTGTAGAGCGGGTGGATATTGCCGACGCGGAACTCTTGTTCCGCGGGCATTTCGCGCGCTCGGGTCCCGACCTAATCCTGACCGGGCAGGACGGCCACCGCCTAGTCGTCACCGATTATTTTGCCAGCGAAAAGCATCCCGACTTGGTGGCGCCGAACGGTGCGCACCTGACCGGGGACGTCGTCGACCTGTTGGCCGGCTCGCCCACGCACGGGCAATACGCGCAAGCCGGCACAGCCTTGCCGCCGGAAGCCATCGGCAAGGTGGAGAAGGTCGTCGGCCAGGTCACGCTGATCCATAACGGCGTTTCCGGCCCGCTGCATGTCGGCGATCCGGTCTACAAGACCGACGTCGTCCAGACCGGCGCCAATTCGTCCTGCGGCATCGCTTTCCCGGACGGCACCGCGCTTGACCTCGTGAACAACACGCGGATGGCGCTCAACGACTATAATTACCAAGGCGATAGCGCCTCGAACGGCGCCATCTTCAGCTTGGTGCAAGGCACCTTCGCCTTCGTGGCCGGCAAGGTCGCGCACACCGGCGAGGGTATGAAGATCAACACGCCGGTCGCGACCATGGGCATCCGTGGCACGGTCGGCCTATTTCGCAGCGAACCCACCGTCGTCAATGCCAATCTGGGCCATGTCTGGTCGGTGTTCCTGCACGAAGATATCGACGGCAGCCATCATCTCGGCCGCATTGCGCTGATCGACCAGGATCCGACCTCACCGACGTTCGGCGAGGTGTTTTATCTTTTGGATAGCTCCGAATATATCGCTTACCTCGAGCCGCAAGGTGCCGGTTTGCCGCCGCACGTGCGGCTCGAACCGATCACCAATTCGAAGGCTTTCGACGATCGTCACTTCTACGACGACCTCGGACAGATCATCAACGCCTTCCAGACCGGCACGGTCAATCCGCAGTCGGTTCCGGGCACGCCCGGCAGCGGCGACAATCCGTCGGACTTGTTTTCGCCGCAGCTGTTCGAAGACGGCATCGGCAGGCCGCTGTTCAACTTAGCTCCATCGGGGCAGGGAAGCAGCAGCCCCTATCAACCGCCGTTTCCCGGCGGCCTCCCGCTTATCCCGATCCAGCCGGGGCAAATTCCCGGCACCAATCCGCAGAACGGCGGACCCACGAATGGGCCGACGAACATTTTCATCTGGACGGGCGGAAACGGCGTCTGGAATTCGGGGCCCAGCTGGACGCCAGGCACTTCACCGGGTTCGCCAAACGACATCGTTCAGATTCCCACCGGCACGGTGACATTCAACAACCCCAACATCGTCATCGGAACGTTGGTCATAGGGCCCAACGGCGAGCTCGACATTGTCGGTGGTTCGCTGACGGTGCTCAACGGCGTTACCGACAACGGTAAGATCGTGGTCGAAGGCGATCCTCCGACGCTTCTCATCAACGGGCCCGTGACGATCGGATCGTCCGGCAGTTTCACAGCGACCGGAAAGGGCGACGAGATCGAGTTCGCCAACGGCACCGTCGACAGTCACGGCATCATCACCGCCGTGAACCAAGGCGAGGTGCTGTTCCAAAGCGAGCTGGTCACGAACGAGTCTGGCGCCGACATCGTAGCCGACCATGGCTCGATAGCGTTCGCCGGCGGCGGCGTGACCAACAAAGGAATGATCGACGCGAAAGATTGCGGCGTCATCACCTTCGAGAGCATCAGCGGCAACCCGATCAGCATTACCAACACGGCCGGCGCCATCATCGAGGCGCAGGATCGGGCGCACATCGAATTTGTCGGCACCAGCGGCGGCGGACAGGTCGACAACAAAGGCGGCACGATCGAAGCCGCGCACCACAGCACGGTCACTTTCAACGATATCGCCGTCACCAACGAAACCGGCGGCCTGATCGAGGCCACCGACGGCGGCACCGTCGTGTTCAAGGATGTCGCCGGCGATGCCAATGGCGGGCTGTTCAACGCCGGCATCATCGCGGCCGTCGGCTGCGGTTCGGAAGTCGACTTCCGTCACACCGACATTACTGGCGGCACGCTCAAAGCCGACGCCGGCACGATCTTTGTCAGCAGCGATTCCAATCTTTTTGGAGTCAACATTCAGATCAGCGACGGTGGACTGGCCAATCTGCAGGATACCGTCTCGAATCTTAGCGTTACGGTCGCTTTCTCCGGAGCCGGCACGCTCGAGCTCGGGCATTCGCTCGGCGGAGCATTCGCCGGAACCGTCACCGGTTTCGGTGCAGGTGATGCGATCGTGTTGGACGACGTCAGCTTCGCCAAGGGCGAATACGCCGTCTGGTCCAACGGAACGCTGACCATCTACGATTGCGGCACAGTACTCGAAACCATCGCGGTCAGCGGCAGCTACGGGAAAAACAGCTTCGCGATCGTCGATGACGGCGGCAAAGCCGAAGTCGTCTTCGCCAGCGACGAGTGGATAGGGCCGTCGCCAGAAAATAGAACCGGAACATGGACGACGGCATCAAATTGGGGCGACGACCTTGTCCCCAACGCGGTGCTCAACGCGCTCGTCGATCTGCCGGGAAAATACACCATCACGACATCGGGCGATCAGGCGGCGAACGCGCTCACCATCACTGACCATGACGCCACGCTGACCGGCTCCGGCACGCTGACACTCGGCTCGCTGGAAAACCACGGCACCATCAAACCTGCCCACGGTGACCGGCTCGATATCGATATCGAAGTTAACAGTGAGAATTTCGGCACGCTAGAGGCTGCCGCTGCCAAGCTCGTCCTCGACGGCACGACAGAAACGACGGGCGGTCCGCAGCTCACGAACGTGGGCTCGCTCATCGCGCGGCATGGCGGCAAGCTCGCGGTCGAGCACATCTTGCTGGGGAACGGGACAACGACCGGCGACGGCCAAACGTCTGCAGAAATCGAGGCAACTGGCCGCGGATCGGTGGTCAAATTCACGGACGGGTCTGTACTCGAGAATTACGGGCTAGTGCTCGCGTCCGACCACGGCCGCATCAAGTTCGACGGCACCTCCGTAACCAATGAGGTCTCGCTTGCCGGGGGAGCGCCGGGCAAGATCGAGGCCGACGGACGCGGCTCTGTCATTTCATTCAGCGACGGCGCGTCCCTCGACAATTTCGGCCTGGTGGAAGCGCTCGATCGCGGCAAAGTGTCGTTCCGTGGCGCCACGCTCAAAAACGAAGACGGCGGCCAAATCGACGCCACCGATCACGGCACGGTGTCCTTCGACTGGTCGCATGTCGACAACAAGGGTGGCGCCACAATCGACGCCGACGGCTGCGGATCCGAGATCAAGTTCCGCCACAGCAACGTCGATAATTCCGGGCAGATCGAGGCCACCGATAACGGCATCGTGGTGTTCGATCGCTCGCACGTCGACAACGGTCGCCACGGCACGGTTGACTCGACGGGCTCCGGCTCCAGCGTTCGGTTTTTCGGCAGCAAGGTCGACAATTGGGGTTCGATCGCGGCAGCGCTCGGTGGTTTGGTGCTGCTCGAATACTCACTGGTCTCCAATGCGCACGGCGCCACGATCGATGCCGACGGCTGCGGGTCACAGGTCACATTCGATCGCGACCTGATCAGCAATTCCGGCGCGGTGGATGCCGGGGCGCGTGGCTCCGTCCTGTTCGAAAGCTCGTTCGTCACCAACGAGCGTCACGGCACGATCGAGGCCACCGGATGGTCTTCGGATGTCACGTTCGAGCACGCGTATGTTCGCAATTTCGGTAGCATCGAGGCCGCATCCGGCGGCGTGATATCGGTCGAATGCAGCACCATCGATAACTGGGGCGGGCGGATCGAAGCCGTCGGACACGGCGCCGCCATCGACCTCGACCATGCGGTTATCGTCGGCGGCACGCTGGAGACGAAGTCGGGCGGCGTCATACAGACCGTGTCCGGAACGAGCACCCTCGACGACGTGACCATCGCCCACAACAGTCACGTCGATGTCGATCACGGGACGACGCTAACGCTTTCCGGCGCCACGGCAATGTTCGGCGGCACCCTCGACATCGAGCATTGCGCCACGCTCGCTATTGAAAGCAGCGCCGGCGCGACACTCGACGACGTCAATGTCTTCAACGATGGCACGATCACGTTCGGTGCTACGGCCGAAGGCGCCCATGTGGGCGATCCCAATCTTTACATCGCCGGGACTGTGACGCTGCGGGGGACCGGCGATCTGGTCCTCAACGGCAGTGGCGATAGCATTCTAGGCGCCAGGGGCGGCGGCGAGCTTGATAATGACAGCACCATCGTGGGGGCCGGCCACATCGGCAACGGCAGCGAATCGCTGAAGCTCGTCAACGAATCCTGCGGCATCATCGACGCCAACGATCGCGGCGAAACGCTCGCGCTCGATACCGGCCATCACGCCATCGTCAATGACGGCCTGCTGGAGGCGAGCAACGGCGGCACGCTGCTGGTCGAGAGCACGCTCGACAATTCCTGTGGGTCGATTGCGGTCTGCTCCGGCGGCACCGTCGACCTGAAAGGCCTCGTGCTTGGAGGCTCGGCGACGATCGATGGCGGGACGTTGATTTATGCGGCTGCCTGGGACGTCGACACTACGTTCGCCCACAACTCGCTTGGCGAGACCAGCACGCTCGTGCTGAAGGGAACCGGTCTTTCCTTCATCAGCGACGCGATTTCCGGTTTCTCTCATGGCGATGTCATCGACCTCGCGGACATCGCCTTCAATGGATCGACGTCCTTCAAACTCTGGGGCGATTTCCTGACCGTGTACGACAACGGGCCATTCGGCCCGTCGATCACGATCCAGCTCGACGGCGATTACAACGCCGGCAATATTTTGCTGAGCAGTGACGGTAACTTCGGCACCGAAATCACGTTCAATTCATCGCTGCTTATTACCGGGACGGACACGACCGGCGCTTCATATCGCACCACGACGCAGCATCATGGGCCGGACGAAGTACGCGGCTCGGTGGACGGCGACATCTCGTTCGATGATACGAGCGGCGGTCACGTCGGCGCCACTGTGTCGCCTGATGGCGGAAACTATGTAGGCACGTTCCACGTTGACACGCCCAGCGAAAATAACGGTACCGGCTCCGTCGATTGGAGCTTCGACTTCAGCAATGTGGCACTTGCGCCTGGAAAGACGCTGACCCAATCATACGATGTGTCTCTGACAGGCCAGAACGGTTCCACGGCGACCCAGCAAATTTCCGTTTCGATCGGCGGACCGGGCAACGACACCTTTGTCTTCAATGGCGCCGATCCGGGCGTGGGCGCCGATACCATCGCCAATTTCAATGCGCATGCCGACCACATCGACCTGGAGCATTTCGCCAACATCCAGAATTACCAGGAACTGGCGGAAGCGATCACCGCGGACACGCATGGCAACGCCGTCATCGAACTCGGCCACGGAGACAGCGTCACGGTCGCTGGTCTATCGGAGAACGCGCTGAAGGCTAACCTTCACAGCCTCGTGCATCTGGCTTGAGCCGCCGGCCCGGCGCTTCGCCGGCCGCCCGCAGGCGCGCTACCCCGCGATCGGCGCCGATATCCCGGTGGGCCGGTCGGCGGTGCGGAGAAGCAATTCCCTGCCCCTGGTCTCGATGAGGACCGGCGGCGCCGACACGACGCGATTGCGGCCTTCGGCCTTGGCCCGATAGAGCGCCCGGTCGGCGAGTGCCAACAACGACGACAACGAGCGCCCCGCCTCGCTGGTCATGGCGACACCGACGCTGACCGTCGGCTTTATCGTCAGGCCCCTGAAGGACAGCGCCGCGAATTCCGTCCGCAGCCGCTCGGCGGTCTGCAAGGCCTGGGTCACCGACACGTTCGCCATCATGTAGGCGAATTCCTCGCCGCCCAGCCGACCGAACAGATCGTCTGGGCCGAGCGACGCGCCAACCAGATCGCAGAAGGCTTGCAGCACCCGGTCGCCGCCCTGGTGGCCGGCGGTGTCGTTGATGGCCTTGAAACGATCGAGATCGAACAACAACAGCGCCGCCGGCTGGCGTTCGGCGACGAACCGTTCGAGCAGAGGATTGCCGCGATCAAAAAACGCGCGCCGGTTGGGCACGCCCGTCAGCGGATCGGTCTGCGCCGCCCGCCGCTGCTCGAGCTCGGCCCGCTCCTTCGACATGGCCACGCGCAGGAACGGCAGGCAGAAAGCCGCGAACAGCGCCTCGAATGCCATGACGGTCGCCACCACGCCGTGGGGATGGCCGCTGTTCACCGTCGAGGCCAAGTCTTGCGCGTAAGGGACGCGCGCCAGCAGAAAAGCTGCATGCCCGATCACCAGCAGCAATGTCGGCCAGCGCGAAAGCAGATCGCGATCGCGCGCGTACCACAGTTCGCACGCGGAAAGTAACGCATAGCTGGCGCTGATGATGGCGACCAGGCTGATCCGCGCCGCCAGCGACTGCGCAAAGCCATCGAATGCGAGCGCGCCAACCGCCAATGCCGGGCCCAAAGCCAAGCCGATCAGATTGATGCGCCGACCTTCGAAGCTGCGCGCTCCGCACCACGTGAGGCCGTAAGCGGCGCACAGCAAACCGTTGGCGCCACAAGCGACCCACACGTTGTGGACGCCGCCTTGCGTGGACATCAGCGCTCCGCCGACGGAGCCGACCAAATAGCCGACGCCCCACAATGCGAGCGCTGGCGTGTTGCGATTCTGCAGGAAGGTCAACAGCAGCAGCAAGCCGCCGACGACCGTGATGAACAAGGTCACCGCGAACAACGTGGGCACGTCGAGAACCATAACGGTCGGCATTGCCGTTCCCACTATCTCGGTTCGGGGGGGAATGCCGCCGTTGATAGCACGTCGTCCCTGCGGCTGAATTGCGGGTTTAGTTCAAATTGGAATCGATTCGGCGGCGGACGGCACAACCCGAATCGATGAAGCTGGCTATTTTCCCCAGCCAAAGCGGTAGTTCAAGCCGGCGCGAAAGACGTTCTCCTGGAGCGAGACGTTGCCGGACGGCGCCGGCGTGCAGCCGGTGCAATTGAAATTACCCAGGTCGACGCGCAGATACTCGGCCTTCGCGGTCCAGTTGCCCGGCAAGGCAAACTCGACGCCGCCGCCGAGCGTCCAGCCCGCATTGGTGGACGTGCCGCCGGAGAAACCCGGCATGGCCGCGCGGATATCGCCGACCGCGAGACCACCGGTGGCATACGGCATCACCCGATCGAATGAATAGCCAATCCGCCCGCGAACGGTGGAAAGCCAAGTCTCGCTTGTCGAGCAACCGCCCGGACAGCCGACACTCGTGCCGGTCCCGTTCAGGCCGGACCAGTCGATGTCGCCCTCGACGCCGAATACGACATTGCCGATCTGGCGATTATAGCCGGCCGTTCCGCCCACCTGGCCGCCATTGACACCAAAGCCGGTGCCGGTGGCGCTCCAGTGGGAATGGCCCCAGCCGCCGCCGCCATTGATGCCGAGATAGAAGCCGCTCCAGTCATAGGGTACGGCCACCGGCGGCGGCGGCGCCTTATAGAGCGGCGCAAGCGAAAGGTCGGCCGCGGCAGCACGCTCCGCCGCCATCAGCGCGGCCAACACAAAACCCGCTGCCAACAACCGCCTCACGAAACCCTCATCATCTGCCAATTCCAACGCATTCCACGGCCGTGACATCCATCTTTCGCGCGGCCGCGCGGTTCCGATCATGCACACAGGTTCCTTACGCGCGACTTACTGGCCATCAGGCTTATTGCGCGCAAACAATAAGGAGAACGGTCCAGACCACGCGTGCTAGATCGCGCCACACCGTCCTCGATACTGTAACGCTGACAGAGGCGAAATTGCGTCCTGTCGGCGGCCCGGACAGCGGCAAACCAGACGACGCCAAGGGAGTTTGGGCCGCAAAAAGGTTAACGTCGTCGGCGGCGGCGCCTTGTCGCACCGTGACCTCGCCGGGCTGGGCTTCGATTTCTTCCGGCAGACGCCGCCTTTTTCCCGTTTGCCGTC
>Ga0209006_10005621_pt1 | contig 11382 bp, 5 predicted proteins | sample JacPin_JW_Ref_O2_FD_188567 | JGI IMG/M metagenome (GOLD analysis project Ga0209006, IMG submission 188567) | Forest soil microbial communities from Algoma, Ontario, Canada - Jack Pine, Ontario site 1_JW_Ref_O2 (SPAdes) (version 2) | ecosystem: Environmental > Terrestrial > Soil > Boreal... | reverse complement strand
GGACGGTGACGTGTGGGGATGCGCAGCGTGAACGGCGTCGGCCATCTCGGCTCCTGAAGCTCGCGAAAAACCGCTGCTTTAAGTTTAGCAGAAGCATCGGAGTTAGTTCTGACCGCGCTGTGATTCAGCTGCCTTCCTTAAAATTTATTCAGGTGCTCTTCAAGGCAAGTTCACGAAGGTGTCACGCAGCGTTCATGTTGGTGGGTTACCTTCCGCCATCGGCACGAACCGGGTGTATTCCCTTAGGTCGAAAAAAAGGGAGCACCCGACGCGCCGTCCCGGGGCTTCTGCAAGAATACAACATGAAATTCAAAAAACGACCACTCTGGCCAAGCGCACGAGTGTGAGGAGAGTTATGCGCAGATTCTTGCATCTGATTTTTGTAGCGTCAATTTTAGGTTATGGAGTGTGGGTGGTTCCGGCCGCGGGGCAAAGCGGCAAGGGCGTGATCACGGGAACCGCGAAGGATTCCGCAGGGGCGCCTCTGTCCAGCACGCTGATCGAACTCCAGCCGCTGGGCAGAAAAGTAGTTTCGGATGACCAGGGTCAGTTCCGAATTAGCGATGTTCCGGCGGGCGAGTACACGTTGACCGCCTCTTACGTGGGATTAAATCCGTTCAGCGGCACCGTCAAGGTAGAAGCCGGGCAAACCGTGAATGTCGAGCCCGTTTTGCAAGTTGCTTCGCAGGCCGATCAGGTGGTCGTCACCGCGGAACGACTGCAAGGTGAAAGTGAAGCGATCAATATTGAGCGAACATCGGACGAGATCGTGCAAGTGTTACCCTCAAGAGTTATAAACAGCTTGCCCAACACAAACGTGGCAGATGCGGTTGGCAGGTTGCCCAGTGTGTCGCTGGAGCGCGATGAGGGCGAAGGAAAATACGTCCAGATTCGCGGAACTGAACCGCGACTTAGCAACGTGACCATCAATGGCGTGAATGTGCCTTCACCGGAAGGCGTGGTGCGCCAAATCAAGCTCGATGCGGTACCGGCGAATTTGGTGGAACGCATTGAAGTATTCAAGACCCTTTCCGCCAGCCAGGATGCTGATGGAATCGGCGGCACGGTCAATCTCGTAACTAAGACGGCGAGCGAAAAGCCCACTTACAATTTCGGAGGCCAAGGCGGCTACACACCTATTCAGGGCGGACGCACTCTCGGCGGCTTCGACGGAACCGTCGGTCAACGTTTTGGAGTAAATAAAAAACTCGGAATTTTGCTGGGTGGCACATGGGATCGCAATAATCGCGGCATTGATGATCTGGAGCCGGTTCAAGCAGTGGGCACCACACCTACTGGAAAGAATATTGCCTACGTTCCCACCGAAGATATGCGGTCCTACAATTACTACCGCACGCGATATGGCTTTGCTTCTGGCGTCGACTACACGATTAAGCCAGGATCATCCGCTTACATAAAAGGATTGTATTCGGACTTTCACGACTACGGTGACACCATTGTGTATACGCCCAATGCCGGAAACACCATCAAATCGGTCAACGGTTCCCAAGTCACGTTTGATAATGCCCAGGACTGCCAAACGGTCAACCAGGCCGCCGATATTACCAACCCCGGCAGCAATCCCTGCTCCCCAGGGTCCTATGCTTATCGCCATTACATTCGCCGCCCAGATCAACAGGTGTACAGCTTCTTGACCGGAGCAAGGCACGATCTTTCATCCACCCTCATCGTTTACGAGTTCGCGGTTTCACGCTCGCATAACATTGGCGGGCAGGACTTTGAGACGACCAACTTTGGCGCACCCGCGGCAAGCTACGATTCCACTGGCGCCTTGCTACCGGGGTCCAACGGCGCTGATCTGGCGCTGAGCCTGAACAATCCGCTGCGCCCAAAATTTATTCCTTTGGACGGCAGCACCCCTTATAACGCCAGCCAATACCAATTGACATCTACTTCCTTCACGCATTACATCGCCCAACAGCTCAACTTTCAGGGTGCGGCGTCCGTGGCGCGGCGCTACAACTTGCACTCACACTTCGGCGTTTTCGAAATTGGTTTAAAGATTCGAAACTCCCACACAACGCAAAATGAGGAAGACTCCTTCCTCAATAATGCCAGCGCGAATATCCCCTTATCTTCGGTGTTGGGAACGTACACAAATCCGAGTTACTACGATCGTTCTTTCACGTACGGTAATTTGCCTTATGGACCGACATCGAATTACAACCAGATTATCCAGCACGTTTTGGCCAACCTTGCACAGTTCCAATTAGACCAGGTAGGTAGCATCACCCGTTCGGCTAGCGCGTTCTTTGACGCCAACGAGCGCGTTTACGCGGGCTACGTGCAAAACGCTATTTCCATCGGGAAGTTTCGCGTGCAAACGGGCCTGCGAATCGAGGGCACGGACACCACGTTCACGACGAATCAGTTGACCGCCAACGTCGACGGATCCGGTAATTCCTTGCCGCCCACCATCACGCCATTGAGCCAGGGCTCAGGCTATACCAGCGTGTTGCCCAGCGTGCAGGTGCAGTATCTGCTGGAGAAAAACACGAATCTACGCGCCAACTTCAGCCAGGGGATCTCGCGCCCAAACATCGGCGACCTGGTTCCCACGACCATTGTTGACCCGAACGCGAGTCCAAAAAGTGTTTCAACCGGTAACCCGGACCTGAAACCGACCAAGGCCAACAATTACGATTTGCTGGTTGAGCATTTCTTTCAGCCATTGGGAATTCTGCAGGCTGGATTTTTCTATAAGCAGCTGTCCAATCCCATTTATCCGACCGCGGTCACCCTCAACTCTGGTCCTGAGGCGGGATTTTTGTTGACGCAATCCATTAACGGTCCCAACGCCCACATCGCGGGATTTGAAGCCGCCTGGGAACAACGGCTGTCGCGCCTTCCTGGGTTTCTAAATGGATTCGGAGTGGCCGCGAACTATAGCTACACCACTTCACAAGTTACTTTTCCGGCCAACTTTTCCAATGGACGCGATGACCATCCCACCTTGCAGCGGCAAGCGCCGAATAACTGGAACGTAGGCTTAACCTACGACAAGGCGCGATTTTCCGGACGCTTCGCTATTACCCATAATGATGCCAACCTCTTTCAGTATGCGTATCAGGCTAACGGGACGCCCAACGATCCGATCCTGGGGTTGAAGGGGCCCGGTGGGGACATTTATCTTTATGCCCATACGCAGTTCGACGTGCAGGGGAGTTATCGCCTGTACAAAGGGCTGAGCGTGTTTGGGTACGGACTTAATTTGAGCAACGAGGTTTTCGGATTTTATCAGGGCAGTCCGAAATACCCGATCCAGCGCGAATACTACCATCCCACAGTAGCGTTCGGTATGCGCTGGGCATCGGGCTCCGAGCAGTAGTTTTCGCCTAACGTCAGAATTCCCCACCTCGGAAGAACCGCCGGGTGGGAATTTTGCGTGGGGGCGCTAAAGATGTTTTGGGCTGTCCAAGAATTTCAGTAACGTTTTCCGCCCGGTTCCGCCACATTACTCCATTTCAGTTTAAGATTTGGAGCCTCCGATGTATGGCAGGAGTAAGATGAGTTGTGCGTAACTGCGAAGGAGGAGAACATGAGTGTCAATGGCGGCGCCAGCGCGCGAGCAGGTGCGCAGATTCCTCCTGATGATCTCCGGCGGGCTCTTACATCGGCGCAAGCTGACAACCAAAAGGTTACGCATGTCGGTGTTGTGGGTGACACGTACACCATTTTGCTCACCGGCGATGACACCAACGGCCGCTTTTGTTTGATTGATATGCATGTGCCTCCGGGCGGAGGGCCGCCGCCGCACCGGCATGACTTCGAAGAGACCTTTGTAATCCTGGAAGGCGAGCTGGAGCTGAGTTTTCGTGGCAGCGAGTCGATAGCGCGCGCAGGCGATACTGTAAATATTCCGGCGAATGCGCCGCACCAGTTTCACAACAGCTCTCAGAAGGCTGTGCGCATGTTGTGCCTCTGTTCACCCGCGGGACAAGAGAGATTTTTCCTGGAAGTTGGAGTTCCGGTAGCGACGCGGACAACCCCTCCGCCGAAACTGGATAAGGATGCGCAAGAAAAGCTCGTAACTAAGATGAAACAACTGGCCCCTAAGTATCGAACGGAACTCCTTAAGAGCACGTAAGTGCAGATGTCACTGTGCGCCTCAAAAACTCGCAGGGTGCCCCGCCCTCGAATTCCAGGGTGGGGCTTTTGACTCTATCCGCCCTTTGCCTCTAATTACTAATGGTGATGCTGCGGGCCGGGCGGCATTAGGCCTCGTGTATAATCTTGGTAGGGGCATTGGTTCATTTCGTGGGGCCACAGAACAAAATTAAAGCGGCAAAGTCGGCCGTAGCAGCCAAGGCAGCCGTGCGCTTGCGTCGTGCGGCGCGGTTTGCGCGGACGCGTGCGCGCGAATTGCGCATGATCGTGAAAGCGCTGGTTTCAACCAAGCATCCCATCCTGGTGCACATCATTCCCATGCGTCGGTGCAACCTGGCGTGCACCTATTGCAATGAATTCGACGATGTCTCCACGCCCGTGCCTCTGGACGAGATGAAGCGCCGCCTGGATTTACTGGCCGACATGGGTACCTCAATTATTACCATCAGCGGCGGCGAACCGCTCCTGCATCCGGAGATCGATGAAGTCATTCGGCACATCCGTCGGCGCGGAATTATCGCCGGAATGATCACCAACGGATTTTTCCTGAATCAGGAGCGCATCGAGCGGCTGAACCGCGCCGGCCTCGAACACCTGCAGATCAGCATCGATAACGTAACCCCGGATGAGGTGTCAAAAAAGAGCCTTAAGACGCTGGACGGCCGCCTCGAGATGCTCGCGCAGCACGCCGTTTTCCAGGTGAATATTAACTCGGTCTTGGGCAGCGGCGTAAAAAATCCCGAAGACGCCTTGCAGATCGCGCATCGCGCCGTGGATCTGGGATTTACAAGTACAGTCGGGATTATTCACGACCACAATGGTCAATTGAAGCCCCTGGGCGACCGCGAGCAAAGCATTTTCGAAGAAATTATGGAGCTGGGCAAGCGCTCCTTTTCGCGCTTCAACGAGTTTCAACATAACGTGGCGCGCGGTCGTGAACACAATTGGCGCTGCCGCTCAGGGTCGCGGTATTTATATATTTGCGAGCGCGGCTTGGTGCACTGGTGCTCGCAACAGCGCGGTTATCCAGGGATTCCGCTGGCGCAATATTCGCCGGAGATGCGTCACCGGGAATATTCGACTGAAAAATTCTGTGCTCCGCGATGCACCGTCTCTTGCGTGCAACAGGTAGGCATCCTGGATAATTGGCGCGATCCGCAAAATTTAAAACCCATGCCCATGGATCCCGCCCCACAGACACCGGAATTGGTCCAGATCGGTCCAGCCGGCGACATTCAGTAGAGCGCAAAAAAAACCTCTTCGTCGCTTTCTCAAGACACCTCTGCGGCGTTTTCCTTATAACGAGGGTTCCCAGCTTGCCCTGGTGTCTACCTGCCAGATTGGGTTACCTGCTGCCCAGGCTCCGACGCTTTCTGCGGTCCAGGTATTAATTACGACAACGATACTGGGCTAGTTGCTGTCACTGGTTGCGGCTCAAACTATTATTTACTTATGCCAACAAACATTTATCAATGGATTCAATTGGCGGCGTGCCTCGTCATCGTCTATATTGTTTTCCGCCCGCTAGTCAATTTTCTGGATAAAATCTTCGAAAGTTAGCTGCGGTCAGCGCAAGTCCACTACAGAAAATTTTGGCGGTGCCGACCCGCGGTCACCAGTTGTTTCCCCTTCGAGTCGCGAGAATGGGTTCTGGTCACTCGTACAATTTCGGGCGAATGCGGAGAAATCGACCGTCGCCCTGGATGGCACGATACAGACTTTGGCTGTATACATAGATATGACCTTTCTGCGCCGCCTCGTAAAGCTTTCTCGCAGCCGGTATCCATGGCCCAGAGGGGCGAGTTGCGACTTTGTTGGGACCATTCAAGCGTCCATCGCTTTGCTGGCGCTGTTGTCGCTGGTGCATCCATCGCGGGCCTTCGCGGCCAATCCTGACCAGGACACTGCGCTGACTGGCTCGCGCCAGCGTATTGAGAAATTGGATTACCGCATGACCGGGCGACTCACGCATGTGGAAGGCAATGGCAAGCGCACCAACTACAAGTTTGTCGCCAAGGCTCACTGGTTTCCCGATGGTTTGCGTCTGCTATGCGAGATCTCAGGGTCTGGCTCAGAGAAGACAAGCCTTCTTTTGCATATGAGCGTGACTGGGCACGTGACCATCGAGGCGGTACTTCCTGGCGAGAAGACGGCTAGTACGTTGCCATTCGAACGTTGGAACGACCTACTCGTGGGGACTGACTTCTCCTATGAAGATATGGTAGAGAACCAGTTCTTCTGGAAGAATCAGGAAGTCCTGCCACCGGAGAAATACGGTGCGCGGGATTGCTTTGTCCTGAAGAGCAAGTCCGGCTCTCAAGACGGGACTTACTATGATTCGGTAACGTCTTGGATTGACCGCAGCATTTTGTACCCTGTGCATGTGGTCAAGACGCTTCGCGGCACGGGACAGCAGAAGGAATTCTTTTACTATGGATTGCGGCAAGTCCACGGCGTTTGGTCTGCGACGCAAGTGGAGGCAAAGCTGCAAGGTAAGCCCGGCTCCTCGATCCTTGTAATCGAAGGGGGCTCAGGAAAGGCTAATCTTGGACCCAAGGACTTTGATCTCAGCCAGTTCGGCGCTCACGGCGAGAAAGTGAAATAAATCGAAGCGCTTAATTGAGCTGTTGCAAGGCGCTGTGCCGTCACTGAAGCATCTACGCAGTTGCAGTCATGGCATATCCTTCTTTTCAGACATTGCTGGGGCCCCATATAGGCCAAAGGGCCACCAATTCCAGTCACCGGCAAGTTGCAATAGTGCCGGCCCGACGACCATCCGCACCACTGTTGCATCAATGAATACCGCCGCAGCTAGCGTAAAGCCGAGCATTTGGACCACGAGAAAGCTTCCCACGGTGAATGTGATGAAGATAGCAATCATAATTGCCGCAGCGCTCGTGATGAGCCCGGCCGTCCGCGCCAGGCCCTCGATCACCGCTGATCTTTCGGATAGACCGCCCCGCCGTTCTTCGAGGACGCGGGCGACCAGAAAGACCTCATAGTCCATGCTCAATCCAAAGACGATCGCAAACGCGAGAATGGGCACGATCGGGTATACCGTGCCGGTGGGTCCGTCTAGGCCAAAAAGTTTGCTACCGTGGCCTTCTTGAAAAACGAGAACTAGTGCACCGAATGAAGCGCCAACGGAGAGCAGATTGAGCAGAACGGCTTTGACAGCCGCAAACAAGGAGCGCAACCCGATCAACAGCGCCAGTAAGCTCCCCAAGACCACGCCAAGGACCACACTCGGCAACCGCTTTTTTACTACCGAGTCATAATCTGCGTCGAGTGCAGGAATACCGCCGACCTGCAGCACCACGCCAGGGACGCCGGTTATCGCAGCGACATCGCTGGAACGCACCTCTCGTACCCATCGTATCTGTTCGTTCGGCGGAAGAGTCGAGGCGGGCAGCAACTCAATCAAAGTAGCTTGCCCATCGCTGCGAAGAAAACTTTCGCGGATGGGCTGTGGCAGATCGTCGACGGCCTGCGCAGCCTCAGACATTGCAGTGAGGGTCGGAAGAGATAAGACCTCTTGCGCTCTAGGATCGCTTTGGAAGTGCTCCGTCAACCGACTGACGGCCAGCCAACCGGCCGGCGAGAGCGCTGGAGACTGCGGCGGCAACTCCAGGACCACTCGGAGGGACTGCACAATACCGGACCGCCCCATACCTTGCAGCGTGCGCAGCGCTTTCACCGACTCGGCTGCGGCCGGAAGAGAGTCATGTTCAGGAATCCCGGGCGAGATTCTTCGTGCCTGGAATGCAAGGATCAATAGCGGTACGCCGGCGACTAACAGAGCTGTCCAGGGCCGGCGCGTTATGATGCTACCCCAGCGCACCCACCGTTCACTCGCCGCGCATAAGCTTTCCCGCGTTTTCATTTTCTTGCCCGAAAGGCGCACTCTAGCGGAATCGATGCGATGCCCTAGCAAACTAAGCACCCAAGGCAAAATGGATACACACAGCAGGACACTCAAAACCGTTACCAGCAGGCCGGCTATTCCGATCGAGCGCAGCTCGCTGATTGGCACAGTCAGCAGCGCTGAAAATCCGATCGCAACTGTTGTGGCCGAGATGACCAGCGTTCGCCCAGCTTGCCCGCCGGCAATATCGGCAGCAGGGCCGGGCTCATGACCCTCAGCCAAGGCTTCGCGAAACCGGCTCACCATCAGCAACGCATAGTCGATGCCCAAGCCAAGGCCCAGCATCGTTGCCAGGTTTTGCACCAGAATCGACAGGTGCAGATAATGCGCGAGCAGCGCAGCCGCACCCAGCGCCGTCGAGATGGAAAGTAATCCAATTCCCAGCGGCAATAGCGCGGCCACCAGACTGCCGAAAGCCACCAACAGCAGCACGAGAGTTACCGGCATCGCTCGTTCCTCGGCATGTTTGACGTCTTCTGCGCTGACTTTGCGAAGGTCGAAGTTTATCGGCGCCTCACCCGTAATCTGCAACTTGATATTGGAGTATTTCGACCTAAGCTGACCTTCCATCCAGTCTGCTTTTGCCCTTAGTATGGGGACCAAATCCTCCACCACTTTGTCGTGCGGATCCAACCCCACGATGATCAACGCCCCGCCATTGTCCCCAGTGAACAGAGGATCTGGCCAATCCACGCTGGAGACCGCTCCCGACACCCCAGACACACTACGCAACGAACTGGTTAAGAACTCCAGTGCATCCGCGCTTTCAGCCGAATCCGGATCGGGAATGCCGCTGATCACCACCACCAGGCGATGGGCGTACGGAGACTGAAAACGCTGCGCCAGTTCTAGGTCAACTTTCTCGGCTTCTCCGCCCTTGATGTGCGCAGCTGTCTCAAGGTGACGCTCGACCTTGTAGGAAAAGGGCATCAGCGCCAGCGCCATGACAAACCCCGAAATCGCCAACCAAAAACGCCGGCGAGCAGCATCACGGCCAGTCTTCAAGTCTGTCATGAATTTATAAGATCCAAGTTGTGTCCCGGCCGTCTTTCGCTAAATCGAGCACAACCATAATATAGGATCAAACTGGATATTCACTGAGGTTCGGAGTTGCGCTTAGTTAACGATAGATCACGGGGTACTTCCCGGATCGTCGGCTACTCGGAAGGTCCCAAGACAGCGTTCTCTGAAGTAATCGGAAGCGAACTGCCGCGTCACGCGGACGATTGACGCTGCGCAAACCGGACATCAAGTCAAGTCTATGAGCCAGCTTTATTTCGCATCGCGCTACAATTCGAATCGCAGAGCTGGTTACGCCCCTCGGGGGTATTATTCCCCCGCCACTTTTCAGCGCGAGGCCATGATATTTCTTTAGGGAGTGCTCACAAAAAAAGGGCGCGACTCTCAAGTCGCGCCCTGTAGGGGGTTGAGATTTATCTGGGCCTAAGCTTTTGCTGGATTTTCCCCTCGCGTGAAGCCAGGGGCAGGGCGTAGTTCAGGTCGCACTACCTTGGGATCGGCGCTAGGCGCTGCTTGCGGAGGCTGTGGTGGGGGAGTGCGCAGCTTTTCCGGAAGCGGCTTGTTCTCCATCAAGAGTTTCACTTCGTTAGCGTCGATAACTTCACGTTCGAGTAGCGCCAACGCGATGCGCTCGAGAGTCTCTTTATTATTTGAAAGGATGGCTTTGGCGCGCTCGTAGCCGCCGTTCACGATGCGCTTTACTTCTTTGTCGATTTGGATGGCAGTGTCTTCGGAATAGTCGCGATGTTGAGTAATCTCGCGGCCCAGGAAAATAGCTTCATCTTTTTTACCGTAGGCCAGAGGACCAAGTTCGCTCATGCCCCATTCGCAAACCATGTTGCGCGCGATGTCAGTGGCGCGCTCAATGTCGTTTCCCGCGCCGGTGGTGATGTGCCCAAGGAAAATTTCTTCCGCAGAACGGCCGCCCATGAGTACCGCAAGCATGGATTCCAGATATTTCACGGTGTAAGTGTGCTTGTCGTCTTCCGGCAACTGCATGGTGAGACCGAGAGCCATGCCGCGAGGAATGATGGTGACTTTGTGCACCGGATCGGCGCCCGGAGTCATTGCGGCGACCAGCGCGTGGCCTGCTTCGTGATAAGCCGTATTTTTCTTTTCCTCGTCGGACAAAATCATGGACTTGCGTTCCACGCCCATGAGCACTTTGTCCTTGGACATTTCGAAATCCACCATCATGACGAACTTGCGATTCTGGCGTGCGGCCCACAGCGCCGCTTCATTCACCAGGTTGGCGAGATCGGCGCCCGAAAAACCGGGAGTGCCGCGCGCAATGATGGAGAGCTCTACGTCGTCCGAGATCGGAACTTTCCGAGTATGCACGCGGAGAATTTCTTCGCGGCCCTTCACATCCGGACGGGCCACCACCACTCGGCGATCGAAACGCCCGGGGCGCAGCAAAGCCGGGTCGAGAACGTCAGGGCGGTTGGTTGCGGCGATTAAGATGACGCCTTCGTTGGATTCGAATCCATCCATTTCGACAAGCAGGGCGTTCAGAGTTTGCTCGCGTTCGTCGTGTCCACCACCAAGTCCAGCGCCACGATGGCGTCCGACAGCGTCAATTTCGTCGATGAAAATGATGCACGGAGCATTCTTTTTACCTTGCTCGAACAGATCGCGGACGCGGCTGGCGCCCACGCCGACGAACATTTCCACGAAGTCGGAACCAGAGATGGAGAAAAACGGAACGTTAGCTTCGCCTGCGATCGCGCGTGCCAGCAAAGTCTTGCCTGTTCCAGGAGGTCCGACGAGCAGCACGCCCTTGGGAATGCGGCCGCCCAGCTTCTGGAATTTTTGCGGGTCTTTGAGGAACTCGATAATCTCCTGCAATTCTTCTTTGGCTTCGTCGGTTCCCGCCACATCCTTGAAAGTGGCTTTTTTCTGTTGCGCGGAAAGCAAACGCGCGCGTGATTTGCCGAAGCTGAGCGCTTTGTTACCGCCAGCTTGCATCTGACGCATCAAGAAAAGACAGAAGCCCACCAGCAGAATGAGCGGAGCAGCGTTCAACAGAATAAGCACCCAGTCGCCGCTGCGAACTTCTTTCACTTTCATTGGCACTTGTTTTTCGCGCAACTGCTTTGCCAGGTCGGGAGCGGATTCTTTGAAAACGGTGAGATGAAATTTATGATTGGTCGGGACTTTGTATTCCCCTTGCAGTTCGTAGCTGTTGGGCGAGAGATACAGGGTGACTTCCTTGACGTCACCCGAATCGACCTTGCCCATGAATTCACTGTAGCTCGGTTCGTCTTCGCGCGCCTGCGCGCCGTTGGCGGACACCAGCTTCCAAAGCA
>Ga0209006_10005620_pt1 | contig 11383 bp, 9 predicted proteins | sample JacPin_JW_Ref_O2_FD_188567 | JGI IMG/M metagenome (GOLD analysis project Ga0209006, IMG submission 188567) | Forest soil microbial communities from Algoma, Ontario, Canada - Jack Pine, Ontario site 1_JW_Ref_O2 (SPAdes) (version 2) | ecosystem: Environmental > Terrestrial > Soil > Boreal... | reverse complement strand
CCGCAACTTCGCCCGCCATGGCGTAGCAGATGCCATTCGGCGCCTGGGATACCGGCGTGAGCCGGACCACTTCGGCGGGAGTGCGCGTGATGGCTGGGGCTGCCTGCGACATCAATGCCTTATTCTACACATTCCGGTCGCCGCATCCCGGGTTTGCAGTTTTAAGACTAGCCGCCCGGCCCGTCATTCGACACGTATTGCTCCAGCGACTCCAGTTCCCGGCTCAGATCGTCGACGCGCCACTCCAGCAAATTGCGAATCGAGAGAATCCCCAGCAATCTCCCGCCATCGTCAGCCACCGGGAGATGCCGGAAGTGGCGTTCGAGCATGATCGTCAGGGCCTCGCCCGGCCCCGTGCCCCGGGTCGCCATCTCCACCGGAGTAGTCATCAGATCGCGCACCGGCGTCCCCTTCGGATCAGCATGGCTAAGCGCCATTTTCCGCAGCACGTCGCGTTCCGTGAAGATTCCCGCCACGCGAAATTCGTCATCCACCACCGCTACCGCTCCCACATGATGGTCCAGCATTTTGTGGATCGCATCGGCAACGCTGGCCTCAAGTCCTACCGCCGCAACCTCACGGTCACAAAGCTCCAGAACACTCATAAGCGCCTCCATCCCACCGAACAGAAGCCGAATTTCGATTCTCAGAACCTGTTCCTAAACTGATTGCAAATCTGATTAGCAAATCTGGATTGACGCATTATGCTCGCAGCCCGACGCTTGTCAAGCGAATTTACAAAAGGGGCGGCGGATCAGTTTGATGTTGCAAGGACACGGCTTTTCAGGCTGCGGAAAAACTCTGACCTTCCCTTCATTTGAAAGGGTGGGCTCAGCCGCCGCAGTAGATCGCGCCGAACTGATACGGCTTTGCCGTTTGCTGAAAAACTCGGGATCGCGCCACGTTTTGAAAGGGCCCGGCTTCCAGCCGCGCCGTAAAATCCGCAAAAATCAATCTCGGCTTCAGCCGCTGGGGGAATGCTGGAGACGTTGAAGCCCGCTTCTCAGCATTTAGCCGCCGAGGGATTCATCTTTCAAACTGACCCACTACCTGAAAAAAAACGCATGCACTTATTCGGCCGGGAACTACTTCTTCGCCAGCAATTCCCTGGCGTGGCTCAACTCTGGCCGGGTCGAACTGCCGCCTTCACAGGTCTTCAGCAGCAGTGCATAGTATTCGTTCGCGTCGCTCGGTTTTCCGGCGGCTTCGGCGGCGCGGGCTGCGCCATAGAGGCCGTTGAAGCGGTTGGGATTCAGTTTCAGGTCGGTCTGATACTCGACCAAGGCCTGTTGCGGGCGCTTGGCTTCGAAAAGCAGGTCGGCCAGCATTTCGCGGGCGGGGACGCTTTCGGGTTCGTCGCCCAGCTTGTCATTTTTGTCGGCGATGGTGCGGAGCATCGCTACGGCTTTGTCGTCTTCGCCTTCGGCGTGCAGGATCCAGGCTTCGGCTTCCTGATAATCCTGCTGCATGCCTTCCGCTGCCTCGGTCTTCTTTTCGTTCAATGCCTTCTGGCGCAAACTTTCAATCTCGCGCAGGTCTTTGTGGGCCTGACTTAAATCGCCACTGCGCGCGGCACCGATGGCGCGGGCCCAGTAGGTGATATCAAGATCGCCATCGAGAGCGCCCGGGACTGGCTGTAGAGCGGCGGCCTCGGACCAGTGGCGGAGTTCGAGATCGTATAACGCGGGGAACTCGCTGAGTGCGTTCGTCTGCGGATCGAACTCTTCGCCGTACATCGATTTCATCTTGGGCATCGCGCGCACGTCGTCGATCACTTTGGCAGCGTCGGCTTCGCGCCCACTTTGCAGATAGGCATAGACCAGGAAGTCCATGGCGTGGAACTGATGCCCTTCGCCACCCATGCCCATAGCGGCGGTTTTCCGAGTTGCGGCGACGGAGGCGAGGTTGGAATTGATATCGTCCTGCCAGAGGCCGACGCGGGCGAAGATGTGCGCGGGCATGTGCAGCGCGTGCGGCGCGGCGGGCGCGACCTGGGCGTAGCGCCGCGCAGCGGGAATACCAAGCTGCGCCAGTTGCGGCTTATCGTAAGCGTGGATCAGGTAGTGCGCCACACCAGGATGATCCGGTTCTGTGGCGAATAGTTTCTCGAGGATTGCGGCCGCTTCTTTACGATTGGCGAAAGTTTCGTCGCGGTGCGGTTCGGAGGCGAGCAGCGAAAGCGCATAGAAAGCAGCGGCCTCGTGATCGTCGGGATACGACGTATAGACCTTCTTCATTGCCTGCGAGTACGCGGTCGCGCGAGCCTGGTGGTCGAGGGTCTTTGAATCAGAGTAGAACGCTTCCAGGGCGGCGATGTACGCATTCTCGCGCGGCGTGGCCTTCACGCCCAACTTGCGCGCGGTCTTCACTTCGTCGAAACCGCGGGCAATGACCTTCGCGTCCGGCTCATTCCAGAGTTGATGCCAGATGCTCATGGCGATGCCCCAGTGCGCCATGGCGCAGTTGGGATCGTCCTTGGCGATGTCGAGGAATTCCTTTTCGGCCTCTTCGTACCAGAAGGAGTGCAGCAAGGCGACGCCGCGCGCGAAGGGCTTCTGCACCGACGCGGCGCAGGAAATAGGGAAGTGGACCGTGCCGAGCTGAGTCTCGGTGAGATCTTCGTGGTGGTGATGATCCTTGTCGTGGTCGTCGTCCGCAATCGCGGAGAGGGTGACGAAGCAGAAGAAAACGAGCAGCCATGCAACGCGTTTCATGAATGGTCCCCCAAGGCCTGTGACGGCGATTCTAATCATGCGCGGAGAGAGGGTCAAACATGCCTTTGAAAGAGCGGGGTATTGAAAGGGTGCTTCCAGTCTGCTGAAAAACTCCGGGGCGCCTCACATTTTGAAGGGCGCGGCTCCAGCCTCGCCGTAAGCCCCGCGAAATCAGTCCGGCTTCACGCTTTGCTGAAAAACTGGCCGTTGGGTGGCGCTACGCTTCCAGCGCTGCGATAAAGTCTTTCATTTCTGTAAGAGCTTCAGAGTGTGCGCGAGAAACCCAGCCTGAGGTCCGACCGGAACAGCGCGTGCGAGCGTGGAGGAGCGGCGCTTCGAGCGCCGCGTAGATCACGCGAATCGACGCGGGCTTCCAGCCCCCGTGGTCATCTTGGCCTGCTAAGCCTCCTGCATCACGGGCAGCCCCGAGACCTCTCTCGTATTTTCCGACAGATCGTAGCTGACGGTGGTGATTTCGGGGCAGCGACGGCAGGCGGCTCCGCCCTCCTGCGCGTACCACCGGCAGTCTTTGCGGATGGTGCAGGGAGGTAAGGCATCGACCACCGCCGGCAGCATCTGCACAATGCGGGTCGCGAGCCGACAATCGGTGCCGTCGAAGTGCGGACACTTGTGCTCGGCACAGGTAGCCGACAGACGAAATACCTCGGTCGGTTTCAACGGACTGGATAAGGCCAGAACTTCGGCGGTTGCGGGCAGGATCTCGTTGAGATAGACGATCCTGGGGGTGGGTCCTTCGTCTTGAACCACCCCCAGAACGCGGCAATTTTCCATTCCTGGCTGTGCGCTCGGACAGAGCTTCGACATGGCTTGCCTCCGCCTACTTCTACTTTTCTTAATTCTTACTTCTGTTCTTACTTCTCCAGCTGGAGATTTTCTACCGCAGGAATCCCGATGATGATGTGACCGCCCGCGGAGTAGATGGCGCCTTTGCCTCCGACGCCGGCTGCGGCAGAGATTCCTTGAGCACCGATCTGAGCGGCCACATCGTCGGCAAAGGCCTGGGTTTCCGCGAAGGTCACATTCGCCAGCATGGTTTCGGGCACGGGAATGCCGCGGATCAGGTAGGAGAATGAAACTCCCTGGGGTGCATCGAGCTTGAACTTGGGGTGGTTTTTCGCGGCCGTCTTGACGGCCGCTTGCACCGCTGTGGTGAAGTGAGCTAACGAGAGTGATTTCGCTTGCGGCATGTTTTCCTCCTGGAATTTTGAACGTCTAGACTTGAACGTTCGGAGACTACGTCGGCGTGGTCTTAAAGGGATGGTGAGGAGATGGCGGCTGGCGTTTCACGGGTCTTGCGTCGCGCGCACTGAGTTCGGGTCGCATTCGCTCCGGCTGCGGCCGGAATGACACCTTTTGGCGGACTAGGGATCGATCTCGAACGAAAAAAAGCCTCCCGCTTGCGCGAGAGGCTTTCCGGGGGAGGGACTCGGGCGAGGCGCCCGTGGGGTCCCGTACAACATCGTGTTATTTCGGTTGCTGCATCTGATCGGCGCTGGTGGCAGGGGCTCCAGTATTGGCGGAGAGCTGCTCCAGGTCGTTCTTCAGCAGGCTGATCTCTACGCGACCACCACTGATACGCTTGGTCTTGGCAGCCTCGTCATCGGAAGCGGTCGGGGCGTTGCCCATGCCAACCAGGTAGATACGGTAGACCGGAATCTCATGGTTAAGCACCAGGTAGCGCACCACTGACTCCGCCATCTTCTGCGAGTTGGTGATGGCGGTCTGTGCATGACCGGAGGAGAAGCCCTGCACTTCGATAATGTAGCCGCGTTGGCCCTTGACTCCGTCGGCCATCTGATCGAGAGCGTCCTTGGCAGCCTTGCTCAGAAGAGTCTGGCCGGGACGGAAGCGAATCTCAGTCTGGTTTGAGGCCTTGTATTGGTCGATGTTGCCGACCACGGTCTCGACCGTCTGGACGCGAGTGGTGACCTGCTGCGCGGATTGCTGCGCGGCCATGGCTTTGTTACCCGCGTCGACCGCGTGCTGATCGGCGGCATCAGCCTTGTCGGAGGCCATCTTGATGCCGGCCTGAGCCCGAGCATCCGTATCTTTGATCGCCTTGCTGTTGGCGGAGGTCAGTTCATCAAGTTCGTTGACCCGGTCGCGAATGGGCTCGGTCTGGCGCTTGACATAGCTCTTGCGCGCGAAGGGATTAACGCGTCCCCAGAAGCCTTCGCGCGAGGGCGGTGCAAGCGGCGCTTTGCCGGAGGCGTTGGTGTCAGTCGAAGTGGACGCGGCCGAAGTTGACTGCGCAGCGGGCTGGCTTTGATCCGGTGTGGACGAGGTGGTCTGCGCCACGGCCGGCAGCGCAAGTAATGCGGCCAGTGGCAGGGCAATGATTAGACGATTGTTCATAAGACTTTCCTCCAAGTGGGGAGCGTTTTCGGCTCCTCCGGCACGCCGGGCGTGCATGAAATTTAATTGCGTCCCTGAACAAATTAAGAAAGGCAAGCGGTTTTGCCGTGCCGGCTAACGCTGACGCAACGCTAACCTGAACCCATGGCGCTCTGATCACGCTAGCGCCTGCCTTTCTTGTTACAGGTTGGATGCCAAAACCGCACTCAGGGTTAATCCGGTAAGTAATTGATATCTAAGGGAATTGCAGTTATTTCGTTGCCAGGAAGATAGGTTGCCAGCCCCAGAGAGGGTAAATTTGGGGGACCACATATAAAAACTGCGTGGAACAGGGGTGTTCCAGCCCCAGGCTGCGCGAGGTGACCTGCCGCGCGGCTCGGTCTCGACCTCAAGCCGGTCAGGCAGACGAGAGCCCACCGGAGGTCGCCGTAACCGGACCTTGCCGTTCCTGACATTAAGGATGCCCGCCAGACAGCCACCGGCACTGCTGTTAACATGATGCCATGTCGTCCCCCGAAACCGACATCGCCGCCTCCAGCCTTGCCGCGACAAGCCTCGCGGAGAAAGAATCTCAGCTCCGCTCCAATCTGCGCGAAAGCGGCCGATTGATGGTTGCCTATTCCGGCGGTGTTGACTCCGCCTACCTAGCCTGGGTCGCACACCGCGTGCTCGGCCACAGTATGCTCGGCGTTATCGCCGATTCTCCCAGCCTGGCACGCACCCAACTGAGTGATGCCGTCGCTTTCGCCCGCGAGCAGGGAATTCCAATTGAGGTCATCGCGACCTCCGAACTCGACCGCCCAGAGTATGCACGCAACGACGGCCAGCGCTGCTTCCACTGCAAAGATGAACTCTTCGAGGTGATGGAAGATCTCCGCGCCTCCCGCGGTTTCAATACCATCGCTTACGGCGTCAATCACGACGACCAAGGCGACTTCCGTCCCGGACAACAGGCAGCGAAACAGCACCACGTCGCGGCACCGCTGCTCAAAGCTGGCCTGACCAAGCAGGATATCCGCGAACTGGCGCGTCAAGCAGGACTGCGCATCTGGGACAAGCCCGCATCCGCCTGCCTCTCGTCTCGCATTGAGTACGGGCGCCCAGTCACGCGCGAGGCGCTGAGCGTGGTCGAACGCGGCGAAGAGGCGATTCGCGAAATCGGTTTTCGGCAATTTCGCGTGCGTCACCACGGAGACATAGTCCGCATCGAGATCGCTCGCGACGAAATGGAGCGTGCGCTCAATCCCGCCATCGCTGCCCAGTTCACCGCGATCTTCAAGGGCCTCGGTTTCAAGTTCGTCACGCTCGACCTGGAAGGCTTTCGCTCTGGATCGATGAACACTCTGCTGCCTGCTGACCAGCTTCGCCTTGCCGGCTAGCGCGCGAGCCAGCAGGCTGCTGAAAAACTCCGGGTTCGAGTCACGTTTTTAATTTGAGTCACATCTTGAATTTGAGTCACGTTTTGAATTTGAGTCACATCTTGAATTTGAGTCACGTCTTGAATTTGAGTCACGTCTTGAAAGGGCGCGGCTTCCAGCCGCGCCGTAAGTCGGCAAAATCAAACTCGGCTTCAGCCGCTGAGGGATGCCCCCGACATAAAGCGAGTCTTTCCGCAAGCTTTTAGCTCGCAGCGGGTACGCGGCAGAAGCGGGGTCTTCCCCAAACGCTGTGAGATAATCGGAAGTATTCATTCGCAATGTTGAGGCGGCTTCTGGTGATTGCAATTCGACGTTCGTGCGTACTATTGCTCTTGATTTGCCTGGGCTGTGTGGCCCAGTCCGCGCCCCCGGACATCGCTCGAAAAGTCGAACACCAGGTGCGTTCTTATTACAGTCTTCCCGCCGAAGTCAGGGTCATTGTCGGAAGCATCACACCCAGCACCGATTGGCCCGGCTATGACACGGTGGCGGTCACCATCGACGGTGACAAGAAGAAGCAGGATTTCAAGTTTCTGCTCTCCAAAGATCGCAGCACCATGCTGCGCATTACCAAGTTCGACCTCACCAAAGATCCTTTCGCCGACCTGATGAGCAAGATCGATGTGGCCGGGCGGCCCGTGCGCGGGGCGAAATCGGCGAAGGTGGTAGTAGTAAATTTCGACGACTTCGAGTGTCCCTACTGTTCCCGGATGCACCAGGTATTATTCCCAGAAATTCTGAAGGAATATGGTGATCGAGTCACTTTTATTTACAAAGATTACCCCCTGGCGGAGATTCATCCCTGGGCCATTCACGCCGCCGTCGACGCCAACTGTCTGGCCACACAAAATCCCGATGCGTACTGGGATTTCGCCGATTACATTCACGCCAACAAGCGCGAAGTGGACGGCCAGAACTCTCCAGCGGCGCGCTTCGATGCCATCGATAAAATGGCGATCCTGCAGGGCCAGAAGCACAACCTGGATGCGGGGAAGTTGCAAGCCTGCGTCAAGGCGCAGGATGAAAATGAGGTAAGGGCGTCGATGAAGGAAGCGGATGACATTGGCGTGAGCGCAACTCCGACGCTCTTCATCAATGGTCAGAAGATTGACGGAGTAGTTCCGCTCAGCGACCTTCGCTCTGCCCTGGACACCGCCTTAAAGGACGCAGGCCAGCCCGTGCCCGAGCACTTGCCACCGGCGCCAGCGCCAGCATCCAGGTAAATTGTGGGTCGTAGAACGCGTGGTTGTCGACGCGTTCCATCAGAAGATTTCGGTTCACGCCAAGTTACCGTCACAGACTGGGCTGTCACAGACTGGGCTGTCAGAGATTGGAGAAACGCTCTTGAAAAATAGTTCAATTTCGCGCCGGGCTGCCATGACGCTTTCCGCCGCCGTACTGCTGGCATCCCTGGCCGCCTGCAACTCGCAGCCGGGTGGCGACGTGATGGCCACCGTAGACGGTCGCAAGATTTTACGCACCGACGTCGACAAGTACTACAACAACAACGTCGCCTCCGCCCAGCAGGTGCCCACCGGTGAACAGGCTACAGCGTTGCGCCTGAACATCCTTCACCAGATGATTGACGACGAAATCTTAATGCGGCGCGCCGAGAAACTCGGCCTGCTCGCCACCGACGAAGAAGTCGACCGCAAGTACAACGAAATCAAGTCGCCGTTCAGCCAGGAAGAATTCGACCAGCGCCTTAAGGACAAGAAGATCACGCTGGCCGATTTCAAGCGCGACATCCGGCGCTCCATCACGGTCGATAAAGTGATGAATAAGGAAGTTTCCTCCAAGATCGACGTGAAGGATCAGGACATTACCGACTACTACAACGCGCATAAGGGCGAGTTCAACCTGATCGAACCGACCTATCACCTGGCCCAGATTATGGTCACGCCGGCTCCCAACCCACAGGCGCACAACCAGAACGACAAAGCGCAGAACGAAGCCGAAGCGCGTAAGAAAGTTCAGATGATCCAGAATCGCCTGGACAGCGGCGACGACTTCGCGACCTTGGCCATGAAATACTCCGAAGACCCGGAGACCTCCGGCAACGGCGGCGATCTGGGCACCGTACAGGAGTCCGGGCTACGGGGAACCGATCCGGCAACGCGCGACGCGGTCATGAAGCTCAAGCCCGGCCAGTACAGTCCGATCATCAGCGTGGTCAACCCGCAGACTAAGCAGGCCATGGGATTCCGCATCGTGAAGCTGGTAGCCAAGGAACCCGCGGGACAACGTGAGCTTTCTGATCCCCGCGTGCAGCAGGCAATCCGTTCGCAATTGCACGATCGCCGCGAACAGTTGCTGAAGGCGGCGTACTACGAAGTCTTGCGCGACAACGCCAAGGTTGAGAATTATTACGCAAAGCAAGTACTCGACACCAACGGTGTAGAGAAATAGAGCCGTGTAAGAAATAGCGGCAGCGGCGAAAAATAGCCGCGGCGAAGGGAAGAAGAAAAATAGTCGAACTCGAGTTGCTCTGCCTTTGAAAGTGATTTCAAGCTTCGCCCCAACGAATGCGAGTGCAACGTTGAAGAGCGGGCCTTCGAGCGCCACGTTAGCGCGCGGAAATTGTGCGGGCTTTGCAGTTTGGTGAAAAGCTCGTCTTTGGGTGGCACAGCGCTTCCAGCGCTGCGATAAAGTCACTCTTTTTTAAAGGGCTTTAGCCCCTGAGGAGGTTCATCCCCCAGGAACACCCCCCAGAAGCATCGCCAACCCAAGACCAGCTACTCCACAATCGCCAACACATCTCCCGCATTCACTGCCGATCCTTCGCTGACCAGAATCTTCTGAATGGTTCCCTTCTTCGGGGACTTGAGTTCGTTCTGCATCTTCATGGCCTCAACCACCAGCACTCCGGTTCCGGCTTCGACTTGGGCTCCTTCACTGACCAGCACGCGCACGATCTTGCCCGGCATGGGCGCCAGTAATTTTCTCGGACCGTGATCGTCTAGTACGCGCGATCGCCCGCGTAATGACCGCGGATCGCGAACCTCTACCGCAAGGCGCGCGCTGCCCACCCACAAATGCAGTTCGCCCGCCCCCCGTTCGCACTTCACTTCGTAGGCTCGATTGCCCAGGCGTAGCGAAAGCACATCCGTCCGGGCCAGCACCGCGTCGACTTCGATTATGCGCCCGTCGAGCCGGCACGACCAGCGTCCCTCCGTCCGGTCAAGTTCAAGCCGGTAGCTCCTGCCTTCGATCGTAACGTCGTAAGTCATAGATCACATAAATCAGAGTTCACTCAAATAAGAGGGTGGGGTATTTGACTTTTGTTGCGTCGTAGACTCCTCAGTCCCGCATCGCCTCGCGCCGGGACGCGACCTTCCAGTTGGACAACGAACCCGCATTGCTCGTTCGATTCAAAGACGCACTCCCGCCCGCTCCTGCCGTGGAATCGAGAACAGCAAAAACTCCCGCCGCAATCGCCGCCACTTCTGCGGCATCGGTATCCGGGTGCGACTCGTCCTTCACTTCCTTTCGCTGGAGCATGCGGTCGAGAAATCCCGTGTCCAGCTTCGCAGCGCGAAAATCGGAGTCGCGCAGAATGCGTCGGAACAGGGAAAGATTGGTCTTGATGCCGCCTACAAAATATTCGTCCAGCGCACGCGTCAGCCGGCCGATGGCCTGATCCCGGTCGCTGCCATAGCCGATCAGTTTGGCCAGCAGCGGATCGTAATCCATGGGCACGGTCCACCCCTCATACATCCCGCTGTCGCGGCGAATTCCGGGCCCCGAAGGAGCCAGCAGGAGCGTGATTTTTCCCGGGCTGGGGAAATAATTGTTGTCCGGATCCTCCGCGTAAATCCGGCATTCGATGGCGTGGCCGCGAATCTGCACGTCGTCCTGCGTGAAGGGCAGGCGCTCACCTGCCGCGATGCGAATCTGCAGCTGCACCAGGTCGAGCCCGGTCACCAGTTCGGTCACAGGATGCTCCACCTGCAGGCGAGTGTTCATCTCGAGAAAATAGAAGTTATTTTTCGCGCCGTTAACTGGCTGATCGTTAATTGACGGATCGACAATTGACGGATCGACCAGAAACTCGACCGTCCCTGCGTTGGTATACCCAGCCGCCTGCGCCACCCGCACCGCGATTTCGCCCATTCGCCGTCGCATGTCAACGTCGACAATTGGCGACGGCGCTTCCTCCACCACCTTCTGATGACGGCGTTGGATCGAGCACTCGCGCTCGCCGAGATATACCGTGGTCCCGTGCTCATCGGCGAAAATTTGCATCTCGATGTGTCGCGGATTAATGATCGCTTTCTCGAGATAAACTTCGCTGTCGCCGAACGAGCGCTCGGCCTCGCTGCGCGCGCCTTCCAGCGCCGACTTCAAATCTTGCGCCCCATGAACCAGCCGCATACCCTTGCCGCCGCCGCCCGCCGCCGCTTTCAACATCACGGGATAGCCGACGCGCGCCGCCACCTGCTCCGCCTGCTCGAATGACTCCAGCCCCCGAGAAGTCCCCGGAACGATGGGAACGCCCACGCGCTCCATGGCTTCCCGCGCCTGCGTCTTAGAGCCCATCGCGTCCATGGCTGCTGCCGTGGGGCCGATGAACTTCACTCCCGCATCGGCGCAGGCTCTGGCGAACTTCGCATTCTCGGAGAGAAATCCGTAACCGGGATGAATCGCGGACGCGCCGGATCGCGCGGCGATATCGAGAATCTTCCCAATGTTGAGATAAGACTCCGAAGCCGCTGCCGCGCCGATGGGATATGCCTCGTCGGCCTTGCGGACGTGTAGCGCCGCACGATCCACCTCCGAGTAGACGGCAACCGCGGCAATTCCCATCTCATGGCAAGCGCGAATCACGCGCACCGCAATCTCGCCCCGATTCGCAATGAGAATTTTCTTGAACAT
>Ga0209006_10005619_pt1 | contig 11388 bp, 19 predicted proteins | sample JacPin_JW_Ref_O2_FD_188567 | JGI IMG/M metagenome (GOLD analysis project Ga0209006, IMG submission 188567) | Forest soil microbial communities from Algoma, Ontario, Canada - Jack Pine, Ontario site 1_JW_Ref_O2 (SPAdes) (version 2) | ecosystem: Environmental > Terrestrial > Soil > Boreal... | reverse complement strand
CCGCCAACGTAAATAGCGGCTCGTCTATCTGTATGTGTTTGCAGCCAGCCTCGGCGAGCATTCTGAAGTTGTGACGCAACAGCTTGCCGTAATCGCCTATCATCTTTGTGATATCGTTGTAATACTCATCGTAGGCGACCTTCGCCAACATATGCGGCCCAGTCATCGTGATCTTAACCGGTCTGTCGGTCAGCGACGACACCATTTTGAATTCATCAACCAGACCGAGATCGATGTTTTCCTCGATGCGCGCCCGGCAGGCGGCCGCGGGATGATAGATGTTCGGATCATAAGGCGTGATCGGTTTCGGCTTAGTGCTGCCCTGAAAGGCGGGGATTTTCTGCCAGAAATAATTAAGCATCGCGTTCGGTGGCGAATGCCGGTTGTGGGTGCGCCGATGCATCTCGCCGCCGGTGATTACATCGATGCGCGCGTGTTCCTGATCGAGGATCGCCGCCTCGCCGGCGCGAAATTGAGCGTCTGCCATTGATCCCATTGACAGCTGCCCGACGGCGACCAGCCGGTCGAGCGCCTCATACCAATCCGGTACACTGTAGGCGCCAATGACGGTCGTGGCGTATTTGGGGTACTTCATGGACTCTGGCACTCTCCAAACAAAGCCAAGCGTGCAACGTATTGGGGCCAAACATTTTCGTGGGGCTTACCATGCGTATCGACGCTGCGCTCGATCTCATGGCGGCATCGTGGCAAGTTAAGATTTGGCGCTCGTAGCCCTCCCCGTGGTCCGTGTACGGACCTCCCTGGTGGGAGTAATGACCCGGCCGCATTTCGGGCAGGCACGACGATCGTCTGCACCGTAAGCGGCGTGGAGGTTGGTTCGGCTGTGACCACATTCGAATCCTCACGCCTATTTGTACTTGAACGTCAAGGTTTCAACGCAGCGGGCAATCGAAGGTCCGATCTTCAACGCCATCTTCGCCTGGGATTACGCTCATGAACCCTCATTCCCGTCGAGCATTCAGGGCAAGCTGGCAGTAACGGTTTCGGGGTGGCGGCTGGCATCGAATGACTCCTCATCCTGGTTTACAGGCGGAGCCATCAGTCTCTCAGCCGCCGACGCCTTGCGCAGCCGTTTGTCGGTGATGGAACCCATATAGGTGCGAGCGCGGTTAGTCTGTCAGGTAGCTGACACACCGAATCCCAAGCGCTGAGGTAGACGCGCCGAGACCCGAAGCGAGACGACGGACTTGAAGGACGCTTCTTAGTCGTTTCGCGGTCACCATAAATGGGCTTCTGCAGCAGCCACACCTCGTTAGTTGAGAGATGGTCTGTTGAGAGATGGTCCCTGTCCATCGCCGTATGAAGTATTGGGCCCTTCGCTCGAAACCTTCTCGCCGCCGCAGAATGTGTCGATGACATTTGCTATCCTTTCCCTGATCACGCGCCTTATCAAGTGTTCGCAGCGCTTCAATCACTTCGTCGAAGCCGACCGCACGTTTGCCCCCTGGCACTCGCCGGAAAGCTGGAGCCGCTTCGATCGCACAAGCATCCGACGCCCACGACGCAAGGGTCGCGCGCTTTTCGTTCAGTGTGAGATCGGGATCGGTGACGACATGGGATGGGTGTTCAAACGCCTGCGCGGGGTGCGGGAGGCCGTCAAGGTCAAAGGTGTCGTAGTCGTTGAATGTCGATCCGAAAGACGCATTTTTTAGCGGGCGTTGCATAGACTTTCTCCTTTCTCCCAAAGGAGGTGGCTTGAGCGAGATGGGGTCCCAAGCCACCTCAGAGTAGTCGGTTGACGAGACTTCCGAAGAGCTATGAAGCCGCCCGGACGTGCTCGATTGTCTTAGCCGTGTTGTCCTGCAGCTCCCTACCCGAGCGTATCTCGGTTCGACGCGGCTTCATCGCCTCCGGCAGCTCGCGCGCGAGGTCAATCTGTAGCAAGCCGTTTTCGAACGAGGCTTCTTTCACCTCCACGAAGTCGGCGAGGCTGAAGCGACGCTCGAATTCGCGTGCCGCGATGCCGCGATGGAGATATTCGTGATTGCCCTTCAGCCCTGCTTTGGCTTCCTTGCCCGTCACGACCAGGGTGTTTTGCTGGAGCGTGACTGTGATCTGATCGGGTTTGAAGCCGGCAACCGCCAGCGAAATACGGTAGGTGTTTTCGCCGGCGCGCGCGATATTGTAGGGCGGATAGTTGTTCTCCGGTCGATATCGGAGGCTCTCATCCATCGGGTCGAGAATGCGGTCGAAGCCGATGCTCGAACGCCAGAACGGATCAAGGTTGAGGTTCATAGCCATATCCTCCGTTGAGCAACATGGATACGAGCAGTACGCCGGACAACGCCGGCGTCCGCACTAAGCCCCGAAAGGCGCTTAGCGGCGAAAAATTTAGGAAGGCTTTTTGGCGTGTCAAGAGGCTGCCCGAAAGCATTGGTAATCGCGGGCACACCGCCGCGCCGTCCTCGAAATGACGAAGGGCTAGGCACGGGAACGAGGGTGGGGACAGGGCCCGCAATACCCGCCAGCGGACATAGGATCGACCTTTCATTTTGACTTTGGAAATGGGCGGACAGGCAAGTCAGTAATTGGTCAACGGTGTAAGGTTTGGCGAGAAAAGCGAAGCCATCCACAAACAGCGCCATCATGCCGTCCGTGACGCCTTGGCCGGTTGTGTAAAGCACCTTGAGATCGGGCTGCTGCTCCCTCGCTTCCTTCGCTAATTCGAGGCCGGCATGGATGTCCCTTTCAGGCCAATACCGGTGAACAGTACGTCGATAGGCTCACCGCCATCGAGAAGGGCAAGCGCCTCGGGGACGGTGCTTGCTGAGCGTGTTTGGTGCCCGTCTCTTGGAGATATGATTCCGCGAGCACGCGAACCTGATCTTCGTCCTCGACGATCAGCACGACAGCCATAATTCAAGCCCAAAAAAACAATGTAGAGAATGCAAAGGGGCAATTATTGGTTCCTATAAGACGGCCTCATCGTTCGCTTTTGTTCATGAGGAAAGTGAGTAAGAGTCTCTTTTACTGTTTCACGGAACGTTCTTTTTGGCGCTACGTACAATTGGCGCCTTTTGGACCGCGAAGGGGTCGGCGACCAGGCGGCGGCGGCGCGCTGCGGTCGCAGGAATCAGGGGAAGATCCAGCAGGGGGCCCGGTGCCTCCGATCATCGGCGCGATGATTGCGTCATCTACCTGACAGACTTCCACCCGAAACCGTGCCAATTTTACGTTCCATTGTCGACGGAGCACAACCAATGCCCCCACCCCGTAATACGAACGATCCGAACCATTGGCGCGACCGCGCGGCGCAAATGCGTGCGCTAGCGCTCACAATGAAAGACCCCGAGACCGTCATCCTGATGAACGATCTTGCGGACGATTATGACAGGCTTGCTGATAGAGCGGCAATCAGGGCCAATGGGAGAAAGCCACCAGCACTAAAGGCAAACCACACCAGGGGCGCCGCGGAACAAAGTGGCGGTTGACACCCTTGCCCTTTATGAGGGCGACCAGCGGGATGCGGCGAAATGGTCGATGATCGCCCTTTAACAGATGGCGAGCCGGAATCTTGCTCCGAGTCGGACAGGCTTCCTCATTCGAAAACGGCGAACTCCGCCATCTGGACCAACATCGCACCGGAATTGAAGGCGCGTTACGAAGTGCCCCAGGACCTACCGCCCGAGATGCTCGCCCTTCTTATGCAACTGAATGACCGACGCGCAGACGAATGAATGACCGACCCGCGATAGTCCGGATTGCCACAACACGACAGGCGCTATCGCAGGCCGGCGTGGATGAACCACCGTCGAGAAGGGCGGGATAAACCAATGTAAAGCGGAATACTTTGGCAATCTCGCGTGATTTCCTCCGTCAGGTTGCCCATATGTGCTGGGCTCGCGCACGCGATGCCCGCGATGTGGAGGAGGAAACGAAGTTCATACTGCTCGCGCGAGCATGCGAAGCCAAACTAGTCGAAATAGCAGATGAATTTGACGATAGGAAAAGTCCAACCGAGGAAGCGGGCGAATAACTGCCCGGGCAAAGAACACGTTCGGTGAGGAACAAGGCAAACGCACCCGCGTTTGAGCAGCGTGATGAGTAGTGCGTTGTGTCTCCAGTTCTAGAAATGCTCTCGGAGGAATATCCGGCGCCAGTCTGCGACGATTGCAGCTCGTCCATGTGGACGCGCAAGCGGTTGCGACGCATCCAGTCTACTTATGAAGAGGATAACTTGTGTTTTGAATGTCGCTTTTGTCACACGACGCTGATAATTCGGCGTGGCAATAAACACGTTACTAACCGTTCGCCGTCGCCCGCTCTTTTCATACAGTACCCCGAGTAAGTTGTGCAGTGCTTAAGCCGCGAGACGGCAGGAAATAACGGCGCGCGCGCAACTTTCTGTTCTAGTGGCCGGGACTCAAGACCGAAGGCACTGATCGTGCTTAACGCGCATTGGGCAATTGGCCACCCACCCATGGTGTCACCAAAATTCAAACTGAGTTGGAAGTTCGAATAGGGCAGCCAACTTTCGCGCCGATAGGTCACGCCCCGCTATGCGCCCGCCGAGCAAATCTCGGGCGAACGGCAGAGTTCTCAGATTAGGCAGGAAGCGGGCATCCAAGATCGGAGTGCCATTATCGCTAAGATCCTTACGCCCCCGACCCCGCCCCGGAAGATGTCTTCCAACTGTCCAGTCTCAAAATCCCGCCAAGTTTAGTCAAACGATGGCTCATCGATTTGTGCAATGCGTCCCTGTGAGTTTCGGTCTCAGCGATGCTTTTCGCAATGCCCTCGGAACGAAGAGAATGCAACGGCGTTTTTTCGAACACATCCCCAACTCGGAAGGAGAGTCCAATGTTCAAACCCGCAATCGCCATCGCACTGATGGCGTGCTCAACGCCTGCTTTTGCAGCCAACGACTATCCCAGCGCCAGGATGCAAACTGCTCTGCCGGGCGAGGCAATGACGGTCACCGACTGGTACAAGCAGAACGTCTACGATTCCAACGAAAACAAAATCGGCGATATCAAGGATGTTCTGGTCGACAAGTCCGGAAAGGTAGTAGCGCTCATTGTCGGCGTTGGCGGCTTCCTAGGCGCCGGCGAAAAGGATGTTGCAGTGCCGTTCGAGGCCGTGCATCCAACGATGAAGGACAAGAAGTGGTGGCTGGTGATGAACACCACCAAAGACAGTCTCAAAAGCGCCCCGGGGTTCAAATACGACTCGAACACGACTACGTGGGTGCCGGACAGGCCGTAACCAGCTAGTAGAAGAAGGGCCCCGAGAAAACGCAGGGGCCCTCTTTAGTTGCTTCGCAGAAGTGGCCTCTACTCGCCCAAGCGGGTTGGTTTGACGGCGGAGTGCGTATGGGAAGACGCGGAGGAGATTCCAGAACCGAGTTGCTGATTGTGCTTTCCGCATTGGAGGGCCTCGTTCTGGAGGCGCTCGACGATGACCTGCAACTTGGCCACCTTCAGAGCCGCGCTTTGATGCGCCACGTTGTCGTCGTCGAGCGCCGCTTGCTCGACGTAGTCGGCATAGAGTTGCCGGACTCGGCACCCCCTGACGGTGCTAAATCGCCACCCCGAAATACACCGGTATTGCGCTTGTACCGCCGTCGCTTCTGCGGGTTGTCTGCAGAGACTGCATCGGTATCTGTCATGTATTGACTCTGCTTTTAGGCTTCGCTCGGTCTTGCACGGGGAGGCGATGGAAAACGGGGTTGTGACAATATTCGCCAGTCGAAAATTGTGTGCGAAGTGCGGATGGACGAATCTTAGTCGTCGGCTGCTCGATTGTCTTGGGTCTAATCGTGATGGACACCAATTTTGTGAAACGTCGTCGGGCCTAACTGTGAGGGGGACGGCAGCACTCGCGGCCGATTTGCCGATGCCTATGCCCGCACCAGTCGTCGCCCGGGTCGGCAAGGGGAAAGCGCCCATTAGCGAAGGCAAGGCAAAGGCACGATCGTGACCAGGGGCTAAGGAGCCTCCCCAGAGGCGTCGAGGGCCGTGAGCATTGTGATCAGATTGGCGCGATCGTCGGTCATCGCACCAGCGACCTGCCATGACCGTCGTACATCTCGCGTACAGGCCTTCAGAATCCCGGCTGTATCCCGCACAACCAGCCGGGATTCTTTTATTTTGGTCGGGCACGCGCACAGCGGCCGTCCCGGCTTAAGCAGACCTGCCCTCGCTTTTCGGGAGCTGGTGGCCAGGTCAAGTTGAAAGGCGGCTGGTGGTGGGACCGTCGCCGCCCTGACTGGCAGCGAGACAAAATCCGTATCGGAATGCATGTCACGGGCACTAATAATGTCACGTGGACAGGGGATGGTCCATGAAGCGCAGCTTCATGTTGCCGATCGTTCTATTTGCTTTAGCTCTCACGGGAGTCGCGCGGGCAAACGATCAACAAACCCAGCAAGCGTGGGTGAACGCAGCAATCTGTTTGCTCGCAGTTCGATCTGGCTTGTCGCCAGATCGTCGGCCCGATCTCCAAGCACATTTCAGTCCTTTGACTTTCGCGTGTGCTGTGGCTTGGTCGGGTCAGCGAGTGTCTGCCGTGGTGTTTTTTAAAGGGCGAAAACGATGCCAACGTTAGGCGTGCTTTCGGTTGCGCTACTTCTGACCACGTCGATACTCGCACAGGCGCAAGATCAGACCGTTACCGTGGGACCTTGGACAATTGCAACGTCTTCCAAAGCCGAGAAGTTCGACAGTTGCACCATGAGCAGGTCTACGAACGATCTCGATGTAAGCTTTGTCCGCGACATAACGGCCTGCTGCTTCTACTTGACTCGGCTAAATGGAAACTGGAGCGAGGCAAGGCGTACACCGTTGTTTTGGTTGCAGGCTCACGATCGGTTGACGCGAAGGCGTTGGCTGAATCCAAGGGCGTAACCATTGCCCTAACAGATCGACTTCTCAATGAGAGGATACACTCCGCTGAAATTCTTGAACTGAGAGGAGAAGGAGCGACACTGCGGGTGCCGCTGGACGGCAGCATGGCAGCGCTTGGGCGTCTCGAAATATGTTTTGAGAAGAACAGCCGACTTTGAGAAGAACAGCCGACAAGGCAGCGAGACCAAATCCATTTGTTATGCCGAATCGTAAGCCCTAGTGAATACAGCTGTCCAACAGATCAGCGGCTGACCAGCGCACACAAGGCACGACACGAACCACATCTGAAACGGACAATTAGCAGAAGGCGGCTCAGTGGTCGCTGTAGTTTTCCGTCAGTCGAACCGACCTACCGCTTGGGAACTAGTCGATCAATATGCTGGCGGATGAAGTCGTAACACGAGCAGGCTTCTCTTTTGAGGCCTTTCTTGTCCAATAGCTCAATCTGACCGCGGTGAGTATGAATCAGTCCGGCTGCCTCAAATTTCGCTGCGACTAATGAAATCGTTCCCCTGTGTACTCCCAGCATCTTACCCAAGAACTCGCGGGTGAACGGAATGGTATCATTCTCGATTTTATCGCTCGTTTGTAAGAGCCAACGGCTCATGCGGCTTGCGATATCGTGCAGCGCGTTGCACGCAGCGGTTTGCTCGATTTGACCGAGTTGGAGTTCCGCATAACGAGTGATCATGTCTCGAATGCGCTGGCTCTTCGCCGCGGCCGCTCGAAATCGCGAAGCCGGTATGCAAAGCGAAGTGCCGGAGACTTGGACTAGCGCGCTGACAGAACCAATTCCTGACCCCAAGCCTGCCGTTATTCCAACTGCGCCTTCGGAGCCGACCGTTCCCACTTCGACAGAGCGATCTTCAGGCATTTCCACGATGAGAGAGACCATTCCGGTTTGCGGAAAATGGACCGCGTCGACCCGCTCACCGCGCTCTTCGAGGATTTGGCCTTGTTCGATTGACACTTCCCGGAGATAACGACTTAGCAGAGAGAAATCTTCGCCTTTTAGCGAACCAAGCAGCCTGTTTCGATTCTTTTGCACAATCCGGCCCTCGCTTCGGTCAAACATGAAGCGTGCATTTGCACCGCCGACAGACGAATTGATCGCAATTTATAGCTCAGCGCGAGCCTGTTAAATGAGAAAGCGCATCACTGATCAACGTCTTGGGATCACGCTCGCCAACCTGGGCTCGTTCAATGATACGTTTTGCCAAGATTTCTCGCGTCGACAAAGCCTGCCCATCTGCGGCAAGAGGGCTGCCTGACTTCTTGACCGTTTCCCAAGCAGCCTCGAACGCGGAGGCGAGTATAGATGTCGTCTCTGCGTCAAATGACCTTTTCCCGAACAGTGAAACGATTGGCATGACGCAATCCTTTGGAACATGCGCGTAATAGTGGTCGACCACATGGCCGACCAGCGCGAGTCCGACAATCGTCAGTTTGGCGCGGTAAAATGAGCCTGTCCGTCATGTACCTGACAGACCAGATCCAGCGCTCCAACGTTGTAGCGATAAACGCACCCCGGCATCGATAAAAATCTTGGCTAGATTAAGCGTTGGTTGAAGCGTGGCCATCTGCTCGGCGTCGCCGCACGTATCCCACACACTCACATTCGTCATTGCATTGTTCTCACGATCAATTCCAACGTAATAAGCTCGGTTGCCCTTCAATCCGCGGATCTCTGGAATCAAAGTTTCCTGGCCCGTCATCAAGGAGTCTGCGAACCGCGTCGTAGTTGACCGCGTCGAAACGCCCAAGTGAAATTCTGGCATCATGACACCACATGCTTGTCGATCTCAATCAGACGCGTTCACAGAAGTCATTAGCGACCGGATCGAGCCGCCAGCAAATTCGACCCCTGTCCGCCATGCCCTGTTAGCGGAAGTAATGTCCGTCCTAGTTGGAGCCCATGCCTTAATTCCACGAGACTTCGATTTTGTGAGCGACCTTGTTACCTTCGATATTGTAGGAGCCTGGGAACCCGCGAAAGAGGAAAGTGTCGCTCTCGTAATGCTTTAGAATTGCCTCCGAAACCTCCTTTCCGATCTGCATCCGCGGTACACGCGGGAAATGCAACTGTGGATGATGTGGTTGGATGATGATTTGCTTGCGGTAGCGGCGTAAAATAATTGCGCAAAAGGGGATGGCGCATGGAGTACCGGCGACAAGTTGCGATGAGGTGTGACGGCGAGGATTTTGTTGTCGCGATCCAACCCGAAGACGAGATTATTTTCCGCACCAAGGACGCCCGCGCACTCCGAAATCTCTGCCGCCGCCGTCGTTGGCAGATTGCAATCGACACCACGTTGTCGATTGACGTTTGGACTTGGCCGTCGCACAGCGACAGTGCTCAACGCGCCGCCAACAAGCCGGCAGCATCAGAAACTGAGATCGCCGCTCAGAGTACGGCATGCAAGTTGCGCATGTCGGACTATTGATGCGACCGCTTCGCGATATTGGCGTCCTTTGTCGGTCCATCATGGCGCGGGCACGAGAAACTGCGTCGCCCGGACAGTATAACGTTATGCTGCTGTTTCGGGCGTGTCAGAGCTGTGCGCTGCGCGGTTTCGAAGCATTGCGCTTTACTCGTCGCCTTGCGTCTTTTCCTTCGTCATGACTTTCTCCCAGGAACAGCAAGGTAATGACTTGGAACCTCCGCAAACCACACAATCGGCGAATTTGTTTTCTTTTTCCGAATTAAAGGCTACGAGCAGCTGTCGGCATCGACGTTGATAAGATGACGAAACCGTTGCGGAGCTCGCGTTTAAGTAGGAAACGCGTTTGTCCCCTCGGCGACGAAGCTCCTTCAACTTAATGCATTTGAGGACGAGCGCATGGAAGACTTAGCCCGTTATTCGCTTCCAGCCCTTTTCAATGTCTACCGCAACGGCACGCAATTCTTGCTTCATGCCGTCCCAGTCGTGGCTTACCACGTCCCAGTTGACCATGGGTGCGTGTCCTTCGGTTGATGCTAATGTTAAGCCATTTGCTACGCGTCCCGTGCTGCTGTCATACACAAATGCAGCGCCAACGGTGATCAAGACTCCCAGAAACATCCCCAATAAAACCCGCATAGCCGGCGTCTCCCATCGTTCCGACGGACTAAACTCGCAGACCCTCATAGGGTTCCATTAGCGCCGAAAACTGACCGTGTGTTCGATCCGATAGCAAACCGTCGAAACGTACAGAAAAGCCGGGACGGCGATCATGGGCGGCGAAGGATGCTGAAATAGCCCTCCTCAGCTCCGCGAATTTGCTCCACGGTCTGTTCGGCAGCTGCACGTACACTTTTGAAGAACTGTTGTTGAACTTCCTTCATGTTGCTTCCCGCAACACACTGCCGTCAGTTAGATTCAAAAAGACGGCTTTTTGGCCGCATCTGCCGCTACTTTTGGATATGCCTCGGCGAGGCTCGTTGCTTGCTCCCCGAACGCACCGAGTTGGGTATGCATAAATTCGTTCTGAATTTGAAGTGCTTCTTCAAAATCTTTCGCTTGACTCAACTTCTGAACAAGCCCGTGGACCGCTGTGATATGTTCAGTAACCTGATCCTTCAATTTTTCGACCAACGGCGTCCCGCCCGAAGGACATGATGAAACGGTCTTCTTGAGAAAATCAAAATAGGTGTCCGAGGCTTCATGCGCTTGCGAACCGAGGTGCAGAATATCAAGCTGCGCTTCGGCGAGAACATGACGCTGCGCCGCGCTGCCGCGCTTGCATATGGGCGTCACCTGCCGGGGTCCAGCGACAAAACGTCAGGTCCTTGTTTCTTAATCGTGCGCGACGAAAAGCTAGATTGTGAAGCACTTGCACGCCGAGGTCGAGGCGGAGCCCAGCGCGTGGTTCGCGGAACTTCAGCGCCAGATATGCATTCTATACTTGGGTTTGGGATAGCTGAGGAAACGCGCCATGCTTGGGACGATACTCATCATTATTCTGATACTGCTGCTGATCGGCGCGCTGCCGAATTGGGGCTATTCGAGTGGATGGGGGTACTATCCGGGCGGTGGGCTCGGCATCATTCTGATCATCGTTATTATTTTAGTCCTAATGGGACGAATATAGAGACTGCGAAGGGCAAGCTAAAAGCGCAAGACCGCCATTTTCGTCGTCTGAAAGCGTGCGAAGCCGCCAAATAGACCGCTTCAAATGCGCTTTCTCTAGTTGTGGAACGCCGTCTGCGAGAAGAAGATTTCATGCCCGACCAAATAGCGCCGGAATATAAAGAGGCTGATCGGCGTGGCGGTCCGAACGAGGAGAATGCTGAACGCGCTCGTGCGGGCGTAACCGGGCACAATGTCCGTTACGTCCTCAGTTTCGGCTTGCTGGCAGTGATAATCGCTTTCGCGATTGTCTACCTCATCTACTTTCACTAATACGCAGTCAGTACCCCAATAGAATTGACGTTTATTTTTGTGTGCGCGCGGCGCTTGCCGCCGCTGGCTCGGCCGCGTTACCTATGCGCTTTTCGTTTCCTCGCGCGCGCGAGGGCGGCCCCTTCGGCCAGCGGTTTCGT
>Ga0209006_10005618_pt1 | contig 11389 bp, 7 predicted proteins | sample JacPin_JW_Ref_O2_FD_188567 | JGI IMG/M metagenome (GOLD analysis project Ga0209006, IMG submission 188567) | Forest soil microbial communities from Algoma, Ontario, Canada - Jack Pine, Ontario site 1_JW_Ref_O2 (SPAdes) (version 2) | ecosystem: Environmental > Terrestrial > Soil > Boreal... | reverse complement strand
GAACTTCCAATGTGGCTGCGCTCATGGCGTTGCCGACAAGCTTGACGAGATTTGCGGCGGCCGGGGTGGAACCCGCCGAAAATGTTTGCTGGCCCAACGCGTCGAAGATCGGCTGGCAGCGCGCGACATCACTCGGCGCTCCGCCGGCAATGACGAACAATTGGTGCGCCCTCGCTGCATCCGGATTGCCGAAGACGGGCGCCGCCACATAGCTTTGTCGTAGCCGTGCGTGCTCGTCTGCAAGCCTGGACGAAGCCGCGGTGCTAATTGTGCTCATCGAGACATGGATCGCACTGGGGGCCAAGTTCCTGGCAAGGCCCTCAACATCCGCCTGATTCAACATGACCTCAAGAACGGCACGATCATCAGGCAGCATGGTGATGACAAATTCGCTATCGTAGAGATCGGCAATGTTCATTGTCGGCGAGAGCCCGCTTTCGGCCAGTTGCCCCATCTGTTCGGCGCGACGCACGTAGGCAATGACTTGACGGCCCGCGGCGGCAAGATTTACCGCCATCGCGCTGCCCATGCGGCCGAGGCCGATGAAGCCGATTTTGCCCTGTTGCGGGGCAAATGCGCGCGAGCCAGACCCGGCCTTCATCATTCCGGCAACCGGATTGGACTGGCCGGTCGAAACGGGATGCGGCCTCGCTTCAGTTTTCCCATTCAGCATTGATCATCTCCATAAACTAGCCCGCGAGGTCAAGTTGACGGCGCCATTCCGAACACGGTGACCGATGCGGGTTCCTGGGCATTGCGCTCACGCGTCGCAACAGATGTGCGGATGATGCGGGCGGCGACCTGCACGCCCCCCGCATTCACGATGCCTTTAATGAACCAGCTGAAAGTCGGGGTTCATGTTGTTATTGCCGTAGCTGTCGTACCATGGCGCGTAATGCTCAGCTCCATAGACGTGGACACGGGAAGACCATCCCGAACGCGCCATGTGCTGGGAGTTTTGTGGCGTCGATGCCGCTTGTGCAGTGGCCGTCGCAGCCAACATCGTCGCGGCGACAAGAATGAGAACGGTTTTCATGGAAAACTCCTTCGTTAGCCTGCAGAGTCATTCGATCAACCAACGACGGTTGATCGACCTGCGCTTAAAAGGTGGGAGCTCCATGGAAATCTGCTTTTGCAGTTTTGCTGACGGATGAGTGCAATTGCCTCAACCGTATCGACCCTGCCTACCGTCTGCGCCAAGCCACGACAGTTGGCTGCCCGGCAATGCCTATGTGGTCAAATGAATCGCCGTTGGGTGGTGCATTGAAGCAAGGATTGACGCGCGATAGCAAGATTCAGCAAACGGTCCTTGTTGGCTTTCCTTACGTTAGGCTTTGCCCACTTGGGCGTTCCTCCCTTAGACTTGGCCGCCAACTCGACGTTAGCGGCCTTTTTTCATCAAAGCGCCGTGATACCCGCTCGTGCCACGTCGCGGCTATGCCGGAAAACGGACACGACTCACCCAAGCAGGTCGCCGTGCTTCGCCAACACCGACAGGTTGCGTCGCGCTCGTTCGCCACGTCCACGCAGGCCAGAAGGAATACCGAAAGCGCTGTCTGTTGACCTGGTGGTAGCTTATTTGTTTGCGGCGGCAAGTGCGCTGCGCAAAGTCTCGACGCTCTTTTCCAAACCCGCCTGCTCCTCTGCCGAAAGAGCGGGTTGCAACACCTCGGCTACACCGCCACGCCCGACGACGCTCGGCAACGACAATGTGACGCCGAAGGCGGGGTGATAGCTGCCGATCGGAATCGCAGCGCGTTCGTCGCGCAACACTATCTCGGCAATGCGCACCGACACGATGCCAATGCCATACTGACTCGCATCATGCCCCTCGATGATGGTGATGTTGGCATAGCGGACGTCTCTTTCGAGCTGCGATCGCAGGTCCTCGAGTCTCTCACCGCGCTTAGCGAGCAGCTCTGTCACCGGGACGCCCGCGATGCGCGCGGACGACCAAAGGAACACCTGTGAGGTGCCGTGATCACCGATCACCTGCGCCTCCACCTGGTTTGGATCGATGCCGAAATGACGGCCGAGATGCAAGCGGAAGCGCAGGCTGTCGAGAAACGTGCCCGTGCTGAGCACCCGATCGTGCCCGGCCGCCTCCCGTGCGATGTCGGCGAGCGGATCGGGCGGATCGGTGACGGCGACCAGAACCGCGTCGGGCGCCGCGCTCACGATGCGCGGGATGACGTCGCGGTAAATTGCCGCGTTCTTGTCGAGGAGCTTGAGCCGGCCTCGAGGGTCGTTGCGGTCGATGGCGCCGCCGCTCTTCTCGTTGACGCCCGAGGTAATGAGCACCACGCCACAGCGCGCGAGATCGGCATAGTCGCCGTCGGAAATGTCGACCTTCGGGCCGAGCGGGGTACCGTAACGCAGGTCGGTCGCGACCGCTTCCGCCGTCTTGCGCGTGCGATTAACGAGCACGACCTCGCGCGCACTGCCGCGCGTCACCGCTGCCAGCGCAATGGCGCAGCCCACGTTTCCGGTGCCGACAACGCCGAGTTTCGGCTCATTAGTCTTTTGCAACGGCATATCCAGGCTCCTCTGTCTTTTCAAGAAACTGGGATTGCGCGGCAAAAAAATCTTGGCGGCGTTGCCGCGAGTTATCAAGTCTTGCGCCTATCTCGGGAGAAGACGAACTGTTAGGAGCAGTGGGGAACGCAGCGGGCCGTCCCCTTGTCGCGCGACCTCGATCCCATCGGCCGCATACGGATGCCGGTTCAGGCGTGGTGCTTGCGTCCCGCAGGGTCGCAGCACGAAGTTCAACAGAGATCGAAACAGGCGCCACCTGGTTCTCCTCCGAAGTGGGCAAGAAAGGCCAGATCAAAGTCGGTCAGCTCGCTGATCTCGCGGTCTTATCGGACGATTACTTCTCGGTACCTGATGACGGCATCGCGGATATCACGTCGGTCCTGACGTTGCTTGGTGGAAAGCCGGTGCATGCGGATGCTGAATTCAAAGACCTTGCTCCACCTCTTCCGCCGCCGATGCCCGATTGGTCGCCCGTGCGCACCTTCGGCGGATATCAAAAGCGTGCCGGCGTGGGCGAGCGGAGCCGGTACGCTTTCGCCGCTGCATGTGGATGCGGCAATTCATGCGGCGTGCATGGTCATGCCCACGCCTGGGGACTGCCCGGCTCTCCTTCAAACGATCGGGCATTCTGGGGAGCGCTCGGCTGCTCCTGTTGGGCATTCTAGGGAGGCCGATTTTCGTGTAATCGTCGTGGACGGGCTTGACGGTCAAGTGCAAGCGATGGATGTGCCATCCGCAAAATTGGACGGGATTAAGCTAATGTCGAGAGTCGCGCGAAAACATGACCAGAGCGATCTCGAGCCGGTCGCGGGCAATGGCCTCCTGCACAGGCGAGCTTTGTTGATGCAAGGCGCCGCGTTGGCCGGCGCGATGAGCGCGGGCACAGCGCTCAAGACGACCGGAGCGGCGGCCGAACCGCTCGCCGAGGCGGACTGGGGCCTCGCGCCGGGCGACCCGGTTCCGGCCTACCAGACACCGTCGAGCTACTCGAAGAATGTGGTGCGCACCCTTTCCAACCCGAAGTTCGAGCCGCGGACCTCGCAATCGCGCACGCCGCACCAGTTGCTTGACGGCATGATCACCCCGAACGGCGTGTTCTTCACCATCGTGCATGACGGCGTGCCGGACATCGATCCGACCAAGCACGAGCTTCTGATTCATGGCCTGGTCAAACGCCCGCTGATCTTCAGCTACGAGACGCTGCTGCGCTACCCGATGACATCGCGCATCGCCTTCGTCGAATGCGGCGGCAACAGCGCCGGCCTGTTTTCGCCCAAGCCCCTTCAGGCAGATGTCCAGGCCTTGCACGGGCTCGTCTCCTGTGCCGAATGGACCGGCGTCAAGCTCTCCACGCTACTCGAGGAAACCGGCATCGATCCGAAAGCGCGATGGTTCATCGGGGAAGGCGCCGACGCCGCGCACGTGATGCGCAGTGTCCCGCTCGGCAAGGCGCTCGACGATGCGATGATCGCGCTCTACCAGAACGGCGAGCCGCTGATGCCGGGCAATGGTTATCCGATGCGCCTCTTGCTGCCCGGCTACGAAGGCAACATGAACATCAAGTACCTGCGGCGCATCAAGCTGTTGCCGGAGGCCGCGTTCAGCTACTGGGAAGCCCAAATCTATACCGAGCCGCTACCGAACGGATCGGCCTACCAGTTCTACTTCGTGAACGAGGTCAAATCCTTCATCACGCGACCGTCGCCGGGCCGCGCGTTGCAGCAGCCCGGTCTCTACGAGATCTCCGGCGTCGCCTATTCGGGTGGGGGCCGGATTTCGAAGGTCATGGTCTCGGCCGACGGAGGGCAAAGTTGGGCGGAAGCCGCGCTCCAACCGCCGGTGCTGAGCATGGCGTTCACCCGGTTCCGCATGCCCTGGCGATGGAACGGCAGCCCCGGCGTGCTGCAAAGCCGGGCCTGGGACGAGGCCGGCCACGCGCAGCCGACGCGGGCCGAGTTCGTCGCCGCCCGCGGCGAGCTGCCGTCGGCCCCGCCCCTCCTCGCTTTTGAAAATCATCATTTCAATGCGGTCACGAGCTGGGCCGTTGACCAGAACGGCGAGGTCACCCATGCCTACGCGTAAGCTTCTGCTGCTCTCCGGCCTGTGCACCTTCGTCTTCGGCGCCGGTGCGGCGCTGGGACAAGGGCCAAACCTCGGCAGGCCGATCAGCCCGGCCGACATCACCGCATGGGACATCGATATCGAGCCCAGCGGCGCCGGCTTGCCCGCGGGCAGCGGGACCGCCGCCCAGGGCGCGCCGATCTTCGAGGAACAATGTTCGGGGTGTCACGGCGAGGGAGGCAAGGGAGCGACCACCACAACGAGCGGTGCACCGGCCGCGCCGCCCGTGGTCAGCGATATCAAGCGAAAGGGAATCGACGACACCACGTTGAGCATCGCCAATTACTGGCCCTATGCGACGACGCTGTTCGATTACATCCGCCGCGCCATGCCTTGGACGACACCGCGGTCGCTCGCGGACGATCAGGTCTATGCTTTGACCGCCTACATACTGGCGCAGAACAAGCTGATCGACGCAAAGCAGGTAATTGACGCGCAGACCCTGCCGAAGGTTGAGATGCCCAACCGAAACGGCTTCATCCCCCGCTTTCCCGAAAGGATGCCACCCAAATAGCGGACCGTTGTATAACTGTGTCATGCAAGGGGCGGCTCGGAAAAGAGACGACCATGGCGACCGAAAGACCAAGACCCAGGATAGATATCCCACTCAAGAGAGGGCTCATCGCATTTCTGACCTCTCAGATGCTGATGAGCCCAAGCGCAGCCCAGCCGGCGTCCCCGGCTGTGGGCGTAGTGCGCGCCGAGCGCCAGCAGGTCACGCAAACCGACGAGTTCATCGGCCGAATTCAGGCAGTAAGCCGGGTGGCGATTGTCGCCCGCGTAACTGCGTTCCTGGAAAAGCGGTCGTTCGTCGAAGGCTCGGAGGTCAAGCAGGGAAACCTTCTCTACGTGCTCGAGCAGCCACCGTTTCAGGCGCAGGTCGATGCGAGCAAAGCAGCCGTGGAGCAACTGGAGGCTCAGCACCGCAATGCTCAGATTACACTCACTCGCGCCCAGGACCTCTTGAGGAGCGCCACCGGCCCGCAAGCGAACGTCGATACCGCGCTCGCCGCCGAACGCGCTCTGGCAGCGCAGATCTCCGGTGCCCAGGCGCAGTTGAAGACGGCCGAGATCAACCTCGGCTACACCGAGATCCACGCGCCGATCGACGGCCAGATAAGCAGCACTGCGGTGACTGAAGGCAACGTCGTCTCGCCGGCGAGCGGGACCTTGGCAACGATCGTAAGCCAAGACCCAATGTACGTGATCTTCACGGTCTCTAATCGAACCAGGCTCGATCTGCGAAACCGCTATGCTGACAAGGGCGGCTACGGCGCGGTTGTAATCAAGCTACAGTTGCCCGACGGCACGACTTACGGGCAGGACGCCAAGCTTGACTATATCTCTCCCACGGTCGCCGAAACAACGGACACACTCACCTTTCGTGGCGTTGTAGCCAACCCGGTATCTCTCGGCGCCCCGGCCGGACAGCCAAGTCCGCGCCAACTGGTGGATGGCGAATTCGTGACCGTGCGTCTTGAAGGGGTACAACCGATCACGGTTCTGGCCATCCCGCGGGCTGCGGTGCTGTCCGACCAGCAGGGAGATTACGTCTACGTTGTGGATGCGCAGAACAAAGCCCAGGTGCGCCGCATACAACTAGGGCAGTCGACCCCGTCCACCGCAGTGGTTACCAACGGCTTGGAAGAAGGAGAGCTCGTCGTAAGCGAGGGACTGCAGCGCGTCCGCCCCGGCGAGGCCGTGTCGCCCGGGCCCGCGAGTCCACCGCCACCAATTCCACCATCTGCCACAATGCCCGGTGCGAACAATGCCAATCCCCCGGCCACGGGGGGAGCGACGACCAAGCCGGGCGCACAGCGATGATCTCTGCAATTTTCGTTGATCGCCCAAGGCTCTCGGTCGTTATCGCGGTCGTCATTACGCTTGCTGGTTTGATCGCTCTGACGCGTATCCCGGTCGCGCAATTTCCCGATATCGTGCCTCCCCAAGTGGTTGTTACCGCGACCTATCCTGGCGCTTCCGCTGCAGTCGTCGAACAGAGCGTCGCTCAGCCCATCGAGGCGCAGGTCGTAGGCGTCGACAAGATGATCTACATGAAGTCGGCGAGCGGCAATGACGGCAGCTACACTCTCACCGTCAGCTTTCTGCTCGGCAGCGATCCAGACATCGACACCGTCAACGTGAACAATCGCGTGCAGACCGCGCTCGCTCAGCTTCCGCAGGAGGTCCAGCTGGAAGGACTGAGCGTTCAAAAGAAATCGTCAGCTATCCTGCAGTTCATCGTGCTCTACAGCGACGACGGCTCCAAAGATCCCTTGTTCATCACCAACTACGCGGTGATCAACATACTCGACGTTCTTTCCCGCACCCCGGGCGTCGGCCAAGCCTCTCTCATAGGCACGCTCAACTATTCCATGCGCATCTGGTTCGACACCAAGCGCCTCGACAATCTGAAGCTCACTCCTGCCGACGTGATTGCTGCCATCCAGACGCAGAACGTCCAGGCACCGGTTGGCCGTATTGGTGCGCGGCCTATCAGCAACGATCAGCAGTTTCAGATGAACATCCAAACGTTGGGCCGGCTTGCGACGCCCGATCAATTCGGAAACATCGTGTTGCGCGCCAACCCTGACGGCTCATTGCTGCGCGTGCGCGACGTTGCGCGAGTTGAGCTCGGCGCACAGAACCAGGACATCGAGGGTCGTATCAACGGCCAGCCCGCGGTTGCCATCCGCATTCTCCTGTCCCCCGGGGCCAACGCGGTCCAGACCGCCGGTCTGGTCAGGCAAAACATGGATCGTTTGAGCAAGCGCTTTCCCGCTGGCCTCAAATACTTGGTGAACTACGACACCACGACGTTCGTCATGGACACCATCCACGACGTCCTCGAAACGTTGCTCATCGCCTTTGTGCTTGTTGTTATCGTCGTGTTTCTGTTCCTCGGCAGCATTCGTGCCACTTTGATACCGACTGTGGCGGTCCCTGTGAGCCTGATCGGCTCCTTCGCGGTGTTGCTGATGCTTGGATATACCGCCAACACCATTTCGCTGCTCGCAATGGTACTTGCCATCGGTATCCTGGTCGATGACGCGATCGTCGTTGTAGAGAATGTCGAACGAGTGATGGAGGAGGAGCCGGACCTCACGCCCGCCGAAGCGACCAAAAAGGCAATGTCGGAGATCACCGCACCAATTATCGCCATCACCTTGGTGCTGCTTTCAGTGTTCGTACCGATCGCCTTCATTCCCGGCGTTTCGGGAACGTTATTCCGACAGTTCGCGGTGACGATAAGCGTGGCGATGCTGATCTCGGCGATCAACGCCCTGACCCTTTCGCCCGCGCTTTGTGCTGTTTTTCTGCGCCACCAGGGACAGCGTCGCGGCCCCATGGGCTGGGTGTTGCGCCGAATCGACAACGTGCGGGACGGCTATGCGGCGATCGTCGGACGCCTCGTTCGAGTTTCGGCTCTTGGCGTCATATTGGTGCTGGCTTGCGCAGTAGCGATCTATGGCTTGTCATTGCGAACCCCCACTGGCTTCCTCCCAGAAGAGGATCAGGGCGCGTTTTTCATCGCGATGCAGCTCCCTGACGGAGCATCTGTTTCTCGCACAAGCGAAGCAGCGCACGCCATAGAGTCTCAACTTAGAGCGATGCCGCAAGTTCAAAACGTATTTGCGATCGTGGGCTACTCGATCATAGATGCGCTCAACGAACCGAACTCTGCCTTTATCGTCCCCACCCTAAAGCCGTTTGCCGATCGCGTTGGGGCAATGAACTCGGCGCAGGCGCTGATCGCAACGGTGTTTAGCGAAGGTCAGCAGGTTCGCGCGGCTACGGTACACCCTTTCAATCTCCCGCCAATCATCGGCCTATCCACCACAGGAGGCTTCGAGTACGAGCTGGAAGCGCTGGAAGGCCAGGAGCCGGCTGAGATGAACAGCGTGATGCAGGGGCTCATCGCCAGCGCGAACCGCGCCCCCCAACTAAACCGAATCTTTTCAACCTATACGGCCAGCAACCCCTCGATCTACCTCGACATCGACCGGGAAAAGGCACAAGCGCTTGGTCTCGGCATGAATGACGTGTTCGGCGCCCTGCAAGCGACGTTGGGCGGAGTCTACATCAACAACTTCAATCTCTTCGGTCGGGTTTGGCAGGTCAACATCGAAGGCGATGCGGCCGATCGCACTGACGTCGCCTCGCTCTGGCAGATCTACATTCGCAACAAATATGGCGCCGACGTGCCCCTGCGCTCGATCGCCGAAGCCCATGTCGTGGTCGGACCGCAAGTCATCACCCGCTATAACAATTATCGCGCCATCACGATCCAAGGGAGTCCCTCACCCGGAACGTCGTCCGGGGCGGCACTCGCAGCGATGGAACAAGTCTCGCAACAGACCCTCCCGGCGGGATACGGGTACGAGTGGACGGGCACCGCCTATCAGGAGGTCGCAGCGTCCGGACAGACGGGTGCAATCCTCGGTTTGGCAATCCTGTTTGCGTTTCTTTTTCTCGTTGGCCTCTATGAGAGCTGGATGATTCCCGTTCCGGTGCTGCTGTCGGTGCCGGTCGGGATTTTGGGCGCCTTTCTGGGCATTTTCATCGGCCGCCTTTCACTCGATCTTTATGCCCAGATAGGGCTCATCGTGCTCATCGCGATGTCGGCCAAAAACGGTATTTTGATTGTTGAATTCGCAAAGGATCAGCGTGAGCAAGGCAAGCCCATTGCAGAGGCCGCCGTGCTCGGCGCGAAGATGCGGTTTCGCGCGGTGATGATGACCTCATTTGCTTTTATTCTGGGCGTTTACCCGCTGGTAGTCGCCGCGGGAGCCGCTGAGCTCAGTCGACACGGCGTTGGTACACCCGTCTTCGCAGGCATGATTGCCGCGAGTGCGGTCGGCATTTTCGTCATTCCGATGCTCTACGTCGTCTTTCAAAGGGTTCGCGAACGCAGCAGCTCTCTCATTCGTCCACTTTCATTAAACGCCTGGAAGAAGCGGCTCGCCAAAGTGCCGCCGTCAGCTGGGTAGCGGCCCGGCAGACCCGATGCCGACCCGACCACCTTGACCCAACGGCAGCCACTTCCCTCGGAGCCAGCGCCTCCCAGGTCGAGCGACTCAAACCGAGCCGACCGCGTCGGGCCGGCTATGACGTCATCATTCCGCGCAATAGTCGTCGGGGGTTCCTTGAGCGGTCTTTGCGCGGCGCTCGCGTTGGCCGCCGATGGGGCAGAGGTCGTGGTACTCGAACGAGATCCAGAACTCGGCGCTGGCGGCGCGGGCCTGGGCGTCGACCGCTCCCTGCTTGGGCGGGTCACGGATGCCTCACCCTTCGACGACGACGCCGTTCCCGCATTGGCGGTGATCACCTCCAATCGTGACTCCACGGCCTGGATGCTGATCTATCAATGGCTGCGCAATCTTATTGTTCACCGACCGCGTATCACCCTTCACCATGGCGCCGAGGTCACGAAGGTCGGAGCCGATGCAGACATCGCGACCGTCGCAACGTCCGTCGGGCCCTTCGCGGCCGACGTCGTGATAGGCGCCGACGGCTATCGAAGCGTTGTCCGACGCAGCGTCGCTCCTGCCCAACCGAACGCCTCGTTCGCCGGATATATGCTTTGGCGCGGCCTGGTGGAGGAAGCCGAGTTGCCCGCGCAGACGCAGCTAACGAGACGGGCGCCGAATGTCAGAGTCGAATGGGAGGGCGCCTATCGCCTCGTTGCATATTATGTTCCTGGCGCGGACGGATCGACAGAACCAGGGCAACGCCGTATCAGCTGGGCTTGGTACGATCCCTTTCAAGGCGAACTGCTACGTCAAGCGGGGGCGGTCGAAGGTGGAACGGTGCGCCATTCGATCGTTCCGGCAGCCATCCCGGCCGATGTAGCGAAAACTCTTCAAGAACGCGCGCGGCAACTCTGGCCGGATCCTTGGCGGAGCGCGATCCAGGTGGGTCTGCGCACCGGGCGCTGCTTCGGAACTCCAATCGCGGAGTACGTGCCGACCCGGCTCGTGGCGGGGCGCGTGGCGCTTGTCGGCGACGCCGCTCACGTATCGAGCCCCATGACCGGCAGTGGCTTCCACTACGCGTTGCTGGATGTGCTTTCGCTCAGGCAAGCCCTCGCAGGGACCGCCAACAGCCAGACGATCGCTCCGGCGCTGACGCAGTTTGAGCGCGCCCGGCTGGCTGATGACCGCCAACTCGCGCTCTACGGCCAACGTTGGAGCAAGGACTATCTTGCAGGCCTTTGAGGCACTGCAAGCCGACGCGAATATTTGCGGTGTTACCGGTAGATCGAAGCCGTCTCCGGCTTCACCCGCGCGCAGCTCGGCGAGGTCGCCGCCGCTTATGCGAAGTCGAACGCCACCATCATCACTTACGGCATGGGCATAACCCAGCACAGCCGCGGCACCGCCAATGTCCAGCAGATCGCCAATCTGCTGCTACTGAGAGGAAATTTCGGCAAGCCGGGCGCGGGCATCTGCCCGTTGCGCGGTCACTCCAACGTGCAGGGCAATCGAACGGTCGGCATTACCGAAAAGCCCAACATCCCGATGTTCGAGGGTATCGAACGCACCTTCGGCTTCAAGCCGCCGCCGCATCACGGCCATGACTCGGTCGCTGCGATGGAGGCAATCGACGATGGCCGATCGAAGGTCTTGATCTGTCTCGGAGGCAATTTTGCCGTGGCGCTGCCCGACCCGGAGCGTTGCCGGGCGGGTATGCGCAAGCTCGATCTCGCCGTGCACCTGGGTACCAAGCTCAA
>Ga0209006_10005617_pt1 | contig 11389 bp, 11 predicted proteins | sample JacPin_JW_Ref_O2_FD_188567 | JGI IMG/M metagenome (GOLD analysis project Ga0209006, IMG submission 188567) | Forest soil microbial communities from Algoma, Ontario, Canada - Jack Pine, Ontario site 1_JW_Ref_O2 (SPAdes) (version 2) | ecosystem: Environmental > Terrestrial > Soil > Boreal... | reverse complement strand
GCTGCCCGAATAATACGCAGGATACGGGCGAAGATCTCGACGTCCTGGGACTCACAGGGTTCTTTAACTATGGACAGGACCCCACGTACATAATGGGCGCAGGCGTCGCGTACACAGCCCTGGGTCCCGGACAGTACGGAATGTATAGTGTGGCTGGCACCACCAACCTTTACGGCAGCACCATCGGCACCAACGCACTTACCCCCAATCCAAGCTGCGCGGTGACTGTGCCCTCGAAGATTTGGCCGATGACCTATGTCATCGACGTGAACGAACCGCGAGAGAACCCCAATCCCTTCTTCCGTCGAGCCATCAAAATCGTCGACGGCAATCTCTTGACCGCTCTGGGCACCTGCCCTGGTGCCGTGCCGTGCGGCTTGGCGATTGCCACGGAGAATCCGGCCTACATCTTCGGCGACTTCAACGCCAATTCCGCAGGTGGCGGCTTTAACGACACGAACGTGGCCGTCTCCGTGAACGCGGATGCGGTAACGCTCCTGTCCAACAGCTTCAACGACGTGAATACCTTTCAAGCCCCCTACTCGAACAACGACAACGGGGTTACCACTTGGTACCGGACCGCTGTCATGGCTGGGAAGGGGTTTTCCTTCCAGCAACCGGCGGTTGGCGCGGTGCCCCAGGACTTCGGTACCGATGGTGGAGTGCACAACTTCCTCCGCTATATCGAAAACTGGAGTGGCCAAACTCTGAACTACAGCGGTTCGATCATCAGCATGTATTACAACCGTCAGGCAACCGGCACTTTCAAGTGCTGCGGCGTGGTCTATCAACCGCCATCCCGCGGGTACAACTTTGATACGGACTTCCTGACTCCATCCCTGTTGCCTCCGCGCACGCCGCTGTTCCGCGACGTGAACACGACGGGCTTTACACAGCTGCTTCTGCCCAATCAGTAGAACGCAACGAACTGCTGCACCCTCGACCGGCCCCGGAGACCCTCCGGGGCCGGTTGCTTTTGGGTCGTGCTTTTTGCCAAAAAAAGAAGACCGAAGACGAAGATCCTTTGCTCTGGCAACGACTCAGGAACTCGGGCGCCGTACACGTCGTCAAGCTGCTGTTCCCTACAGGTGCTACGCTGGCTTGCCAGGGAGGTCCACCAGCGTCCGTCGTTAGGATTGCGAGGGAAGCTGTCGCGGCCGCAAGGTCCGCCGCCTCGGCCGGAGACGAGCCGGTCCCTTTAGTTTCTTAACTGCATGAAAATAATATAGTTAATGTTCCATTCACTGGGCAGGGCCACGGCGGAGTGACGTAGTTTCGACGAGCGTGGTAGATAACTTGTTGGTCAAATACCAGGCCATGTTAAAAATGTTGCCATGAACCAAAGGACTAGGGGTGGCGTCTGGCAGGTGTACGGGGAGGGCGAGCGCTTTCGGCTCGCACAAGAGACCTAATGCAGGAGCTGGTTCTGATCCAGCCAGGCCGTGCCGCCGAGAAGGAATTCGCGGGAGAAGCTGCCCAGGTGGCTTTACGCCGGGAATTCGAGGAACGCCTTGCGGAATGCGGGCCACTGGCGTATCGCGTTGCGCGCGGCGTTTTGCGCAACGACGCGGACGCCGAAGACGTGGCGCAGGAAGCGCTCCTGCGCGCCTACCGACGCTTTGAACGCTTGCGCGATCGGGGACGGTTTCGCGCCTGGCTGGTACGCATCGCATTTCGTCTTGCGATTGACCGGGTCCGCTCACGGAAGCGCCGCGAGGTTCGCGAAACGCTTTGGTCGCAATCGCCGCCGCGGCCTTCCACGGAAGACTTGGCGGCCGCCAGCGAATTTCAGGAGCACGTGGATCGCGCTGTGGATGAGCTTCCGGAGAAACAGCGGCTCGTGCTTTTGCTGGCGGCCATAAAGGGGCACTCACTCGAAGAAGTTGCGGAGACGCTCGGCCTGCCGGTTGGAACGGTGAAATCGAGATTGTTTTTTGCCAGAAAGCAGTTAGCGGAGAAATTGCGATGCCATGCGAAGACTATCGTGAAGCGTTGATCGAGGCCGCTGCCAGGGATTCTGCGCCGTCCCGCGAATTGCGTTTGCACTTGGACGCCTGCGCGTCCTGCCGCGCCGTCTCCTCCGAGGAGTTGCAACTCTTCGCCGCCATCGATTCCGCCGTCCGAACCACTGCCAACGGCGAAGCGCCAGCTTCACTTCTTGCTCGAGTTCGGGTGCAACTTAACGAGCGACCTGTCCCGCGCCGCGCTTGGGTTCCCGCTGGCGTGGTGACGGCTGCTGCTGTTGTTCTCGTCGCGGTTATCGTCCTGGTTCGCGGCTTCGAGCGCGATGGCGGACGAACAAATCCGCCCGCGAACTCTTCAGCACAAAGTATCCCGCCGACTGAGATTCAACCAGCTCCTCCCGTTGTCGCCTCGATCGAAACGACGAGTCTGCCAGGGAAGAGGAAGCTGCCGCGTCCAGCCGAAAGTCCGCGGGTTGTCGGTGCCGCACAGGTTCGAGCGTCGAGCGTGTTAGTTCCTGCCGGACAACAGCGGGCCATAGAGGTTCTGCTCGCCGGCTTGAAGCAAGGCAAGGTTGCTGGAGAAGTTTTGCTCGCCGGGCAACCGGAGAAAACTCTCGAAGAGTTGCAGGTTTCACCGATTGGTATCTCGCCCATCGAAATGAAACCGCTCGAAGATCTGAGCCCTCGGTCAGCACCACAGAACGAGAAAACAAGACGTTAGGTCGTTACAAGATTCTTATAGGGAGCGTTCCATGAAGAAGACTGTTCTGGCAGTGTCGCTAGCGATTCTGGTGCTCGTCGTTCCGCGCTTGTTGGCGCAAGACAAGGAAAAGTCCGGAGGCGAAGCGAAATCCGCCCAAACTGAGAAAACAGTTACGCCTCTGCGCGTTCAAGTGGTCTTCACGGAATTTGAAGGTGACAAAAAAATCGGCAACCTGCCCTACACCTTTCTTGTGAATGCCGATGATCGCGGATCACAGGCCGCCGTGCGCATGGGATTACGCGTGCCGATTGAGACATCCAGCAATACTGGCGTCAAGCAGTTCCAGTATCAGGACGTGGGCACCAACATCGATGGTCGCGCTGCAAAGGCCGACGACGGCCGTTTCTTCTTAAGTCTGAGCGTGGAGAGATCATCGGTTTACCTGCCGGGCACCGCGGGGAAGCCGGCTGCCGTTGGAGGAAGCGAAATCTCCAGCGCGCAGCCGATCGTTCAGCAATTCCGCACGCAGGTAAATCTACTGATCCGCGACGGCCAGACCATTCAATCGACTGTAGCCACAGATCCCGTTACCGGACACGTAACCAAAGTGGATATCACGCTTAACGCGATTAAGTAGGGCGCGCGGAATAGCTCACGATTCCCTGAGGACGGCACCGAGGGCGCTTTTCAAATCCGCGTGGAGGAAGCGGTAGCCAAGACTTTCCAGCTTTTTCGGCAGAACGCGCTGGCTGGATAACAGCAGCGCGTCGGCCATTTCGCCCAGTGCGAGGCGCAAAGCAAATGCCGGAGCAGGGAAGAGCGCGGGCCGGCGCATCGCGCTCGCCAGAGATTTTGTGAACTCCGCGTTTTGCAGCGGTTGCGGAGAGATCACGTTGACAGGACCTCGCACCTCTCCCTTCTCTAGGGCAAAACGTAGAATCTCAATTACGTCCTCGAGCGTAATCCACGAAATCCACTGCCGTCCTGAACCAATTTTTCCGCCGGCGAAGAACCGGAAGGGCAGCATCATTTGCGGCAGGGCGCCCCCATCGCGCGCGAGAATGACTCCGAATCGGGCGAGGACCAGGCGAATTCCAATCGCTTCGGCTTTCCGCGCTTCCGCTTCCCAGTCTTTGGCCAGGATCGAGAGAAAATCATCGCCCGGTGGACTTTCTTCCGTCAGCGGTTCGTCGCCGCGATTTCCGTAGTAGCCCGTTGCCGATGCGGACACCAGCACCGCAGGGCGCGCATTCATTTTCGCCAGCGCGGTGATCAGCGCGCGCGTTGTATCGATGCGGCTCGAGCGCAACTGTGCCTTGCGCGCGGCGTTCCAGCGTCCATCGGCGATCGAAGCTCCTGCCAGATTCACGACGGCGTCTGCGCCAACCGCCGCGCCTCCCAATTCTCCCGTCGCTGGGTTCCAGGTGACTTGAAACCCGTCATACGCGTCGTTCTTCGCGACGCTTTCGGGCCTCACGAGCCTGCAGACCGTGTGCCCGGCCTTTACCAGCGTGGGCACCAGCGCCGTCCCTACTAAGCCGTTCGATCCTGTAACAAGAATTTTCATGGCGATTCCGCTCGATTCTTCCGGAAAAAGATTGCAATGCGCTATGTCGAAACGCTACCCAACCGGCGTTCATGGGTCAAGCCGTAGAAAACTTCAGAAAGGTTTTCTGTTATGAAATTCCCGAACCGCCCGTAGTTCGACCGCCTGTTGGCGCTAACCGCTCAGGCTATGGCCCGGCACACTTCCGCAGGTTACAATTCTCCTGTGAGCCTCTCTTCCCAAACCGCGCGCGTAAAAGTCCTTTTCTTCGGACGTCTCAAGGAAATCATCGGCCATGCGGAAGATTCCGTCGAACTTCCCGACGGCTCGCCGATCGAGGTGCTTTTTTCTCACTACGGCGCGAATCACCCGGAGCTCGCGCGCTTTCGCACTTCGCTGGTCGCCTCTCGCAATCAGGAATTTGCTGCTTGGAGCACTCCTCTGCACTCCGGCGACGAGGTTGCTTTTCTCCCACCAGTAAGTGGCGGCTAGAGCGGTTTTCCATGGCCAAATCGCTACAACACGATCTTCTTGCTCTCGTGCGCGACCCCATTGACCAGCCGGCTTTGATCCAGCACGTTCACGCCGCTGAAGTCGGTGCCGTGGTCACCTTTGATGGCTGCGTGCGCAATCATTCACACGGCAGACCGACCCTTTATCTGGACTACGAAGCCTACGAATCCATGGCCCTCGGGAAAATCCGCGAAATCGCCGCGCAAATCCACGAGAAATTTCCTATACACCTTGTGGCCATCGCTCATCGGCTGGGGCGGCTCGAAATCGGCGAGACCAGCGTCTTCATCGCGGTCAGCTCCGCTCACCGGGCGCCTGCTTTCGACGCCTGCCGCTTCGCCATCGATACCCTCAAACGCACGGTGCCGATCTGGAAGAAAGAATATTTCGAGGACGGCGCCGTTTGGGCCGACGGCGAGATGCCTCCAGCCCCCTTGGAGACGCGGGCAGCGAAACCTGCATCTTAGTAAGCCAATGACCTCGTGAATCAATGACCTCTACACACCCTCGCGTGCCTGCCGCAACTATCGCTTTTCTCGCCGTAATTTTTGCGGCTGGGATTGCTTTCGCTCAGGACAAGCCTGACCGCCCGCCTTGGGCGCAGAAGCCCAAACCTCCTTCCAACTCCTCTTCTAGCGACGGCACGGGTGCGCCGGGGATCGTGCCAACGCCCACGCAGCCGATTAGTCTGCCCGAAGATGCTGATCCGCAGCGCGGGAAGATCAAAGTTAAGGTGGAACTCGTAAATATTTTGGCGAGCGTTCTGGACGACCACAACCGGCCTTCGCCGGATTTGCCCGTTGAGGCATTTCAGGTCTACGAAGAGGGTGCACTTCAGAAAATCGAAGTGTTTGAATCCGAAACGCAGCTGCCTCTGGATCTTGCGCTGATGATCGATTCGAGCCTGAGCGCGAACAAGGAAATAGGCTTCGAAAAAGAGGCTGCCGCGCATTTCATCCGCCAGGTTTTGCGGCCCGGCGACCGGCTGTCGGTTTTTGGTTTCGACGAAAATGTCACGCAGATAGCCGCGTTTTCGGACAATGTTGCAACGCTGCAAGCTGCGGTGCGAAAGATTCCGCCTGGCGCGGGAACTTCGATCTACGACGCGGTGCTCCTTGGAGCGAAGGCACTGGAACGTCGCGGAGAGGAGCGCCGTCGGGTGATTGTTCTGGTCACGGATGCAGGCGAAACGACCAGCCGCGCCGACTTTGACGCCGCGCGTAAGGAAGCCGTGCGCTCGGACGTACTGCTCTATACCATTGTGATTCGCCCGGTGAAAACGGAGAGCGGGCGGAACACCGCCGGGGAGCACGCGCTCACAACCATCACGGAAACGACCGGCGGCGACATGTTTTTTCCCGACACGCCGCAGGAGCTTGATGTGATCTTCGACCTGATCGACCGCGAGTTGCGGACGCAGTACCGCCTGGGCTACTACCCCACGCCTCGGGGACCCGCCAATACCTACCGCAGTGTTGAGGTTAAGGTCTTAAACGGCGATTACCACGTGCGCTCGCGCAAAACTTATCTGACTGGTGCGCAGTGAAATTTAGGAGTGAACCATTGGCCTTTGACGGCGTCGCAACTCGCTCTGAACTGTTTCTGGGCCGACTGGCTATTGTGGCTTCTTGATTTCCGCGCCGGCCTGTTCGATGCTGCCTTTGACCAATTCGGTTTTCAGTTCGGACTTTTGTCCTACCAGCACGTCGACGTCGGTTTCAAAGGTCCGATACCCGGGCAGCTCGACCTTAATCCGGTGCTTGCCAGGGCTGACCTCCAAGGAATGAAACTTTCCGCCCAACTCGCTGGCATGGCCGACGTAGTTGCCATCGAGAAAGACGGCGGCACGTTTTGGGTGAATGGTGAGCTTCAGCACCGAAGTAACATCCGGTGTCTTCGCGCCAGGAAGCAGTTGCATGGCCACTTGAACTTCCTGTATCTGGCCGGGCTCGATAACGAGCTCCCGCGTGAACTCGGTGTACCCTGCTTGCCGGACAACGATCTGGTGCTTGCCAGGCAACAGGAGAACCTTCTTCTTGCCTTTGAGCTCCTTCACATAGCCAACATAATTGCCGTCGATCCACACGCCAGAATCTCTGTCCAACTGCGTGTTGCCTTCAAACCGCACTTCCCCCATGACTTCGCTGCTCTGTGCGGACACGTACGCCGTGCCCAGCGCAAGCGAAAACAGCGCAAGCAGGCAGGTCGCCGACTGGAGCTTACCCATTTTGAGCATCATGTCGCCTCGCATTCCGGAGCGGGAATTCATTTTAACTCGGATGCAGTGGCCATGGCTGCAAAAAACAGCGGCTTCAGGGGAGAGCTCTAAAGTCCTGGATTCCGTCTGCCATAGACACCGCTTTTGCTCCGGCGCTGGTGGTAGAGTGGAGAGCAGGTCGCGATACGGAGTCTCATACTGAGCAGGCGCTCCGTTGCGCAATTCTTCTATGAAAAAAGACTATCTCGAAGCTGCCATAGAAACCGCCCAGGAAGCAGGCAAAATTCTGCTCGAAGAGTTCGACCGGCCAGCGCAAATTACGTACAAGGGCGACGTCGACTTAGTGACGCAAGCAGACAAGCGCTCGGAACAGGCCATTGTCTCGCGACTGACTAAATATTTTCCCGAGCACTCCATCGCCGCGGAAGAAGGAACGGGCCACGAAAGTGGCTCGGAATTTCGCTGGCACGTGGATCCGCTGGATGGAACGACCAATTTCGCGCACGGCTACCCTTGTTTTTCCGTATCGATCGCGCTTGCAGAGCGCGGCCGTCTTCTCGCTGGCGTGGTCTACAATCCGTTCTATGACGAGCTATTCGCTGCCGTTCGCGGCGCAGGCGCCACGCTGAACGGCAAGAGAATCTTCGTTTCGCAAGTGGATAAGCTCGCGACAAGTCTTCTCTGCACGGGTTTTCCGGCGCACAAACGACTGGCGAATCCGAACATTCATTACTACTGGGATTTTACTTTGCGCTCGCATGGCGTACGGCGCGATGGCTCAGCTGCCTTGGATCTTGCGAGCGTCGCCGCGGGCCGCTTCGATGGTTTTTGGGAATTCGGGCTTAAGCCCTGGGATACCGCCGCCGGTGTTCTGCTTATTGAGGAAGCTGGCGGCAAGGTCAGCGACTTCTCCGGGCAAGCTTACCAGCTGGGTGGCCCTGTCATCCTCACTACAAACGGCTTGATTCACGAGGAGGCGCGCGGGGTGGCTCTGGAGATTTCCGAGCGCGATCCCGCCAGCCCCCTCCGGCGCTAAGTCGTTTCCCAACCGGCAATTACTGCTTTCAAGAAGCTTTCGCCCCCTCCTACGATTTTATTCATTTCAGCGCTTCAGCCCAGAACCGCTTTCGCGTCTGCTGCGATATCTTCCCGAACCAGATCGAACTCAATCTTTTGTTCTTCGTCGAAGAACGCCGCCTGCACGCCGTCACGATTACATCACATACGTGGCCATCTGTTCTCCCGGAAAATACAGCATCGATATATCGTATGAAGATGACCGCGGCGTAACCTTGCGGTACTGCCGAGGAGGTTTGTCCGCATGTACAAGATCGCAGCTTTGCTCACGTTCTGGTTGGCGCTCTCTCCCTCGTGGAGCCCCCAGAATGACTATCTAGGGGAATGCTACAAACGCTGCCAAGCGCCGCCGACAGACTCGGAAACGGAGCGGCAGGAAATCTTCAATCTGGAACGAGAGGCGGCCCGCGCCATTCAGTTGAGCGATGGGACGTTTTTCCGGCGCGTGTATAGCGATGACTTTCTGGGCACGCTTTCCCGCGGCGAATCCGTGAACAAGACGGGCTTTATCAACGCGGTGCAGTCTACCGCCATCCGATACGAAGCTTTCAACGCCTCGGACATCACGATTCACGTTTTCCGTGACACGGCTGTCGCGACGTGCCTGTGGTCCTCCCGTGGCGTTGTAAAAGGGCAGAACGTCAACAGCCAGATGCGCGTGATGCACATTTATGTAAACGGCGGAAACGGTTGGAAGGTGGTCGCCGGCCAGGTTAGCCCGCTGCCGCCCTACGTGCAACAGCCTCTATAGTTCTCAGTTCGCATGCCAGCAGGCTCGGAACGAGCCAACCGCAATTGCCGGTCTAGTTCAAGAAGGAAGAGCCGCGCGCTCTGCGTTTACGGCCGCTCCGATAACTCCCAGCTCATCGTTTGAGGGAATCACTTCAAAGCGGCTGCCTTGCAGCGGGCTCATCTTGACCATCTCATGGACGATTCTGTCCAGCAATCCAACGTCGATGAATTTCGCGTTTGGTCCCGTCGTGTAGAACTGGCCCGGGCCTTCCATGTGGATGCTTGTCGCTGTCGCTGCGCCCAGTGCACGATGGCACAGCGTCACAAACTCCGCGCACCGCGTGTCCCCCGCTTTGGCATTCGCGAAAACCTCTTCGGGTTCCATGTCTAGAAACCGCAGACGCATCGAGCGATAACCCAAAATGCCTTCCAGGTGCCCGCGCCCGCCACAGCCGCAAAAATTCTCCTTGGCGTCCAACGTCACTACCGAGTGTCCGCCTTCCCACACCCCTTCGCTCCAGGGATAGCGACCAAAACCGATACCATTTCCCAGTGTCCAAACGCGATTCAGTTTGTGAAGGTTACCGCGCGTCGCGGCGATTCCTGCGGCCATGGCGTCGGCGTCATTGAAAACACGGACGGGAACTTCTTTGCCATCCAATCGCAGCGCGCCACCGAGCGCTCCCTGCAGGTTGAATCCTTTCACCTGCTGCAGATTCGGCGAATCCTCGACGATGCCGTCTCGAATCACGCCGGGGAATCCCAGCCCGATGGCGTGAATCTGTTGGCCCTTGGCGAGGGACTCGAGCTGTTGCCGGATGCACTCCGCAATTCTGTCGGCAGGCATGGATTGGAGCGCATCCACGGAGTCCGCTTTTTCGGGGTACACGCGCAGCGGACCGATGACCTTGTCGCCTTCCACCAGCCCCACCGCAACGTGCTCCATCACCAGTACACCGGCTGTCCTACGCATGGTCTACCTGCCTGTCTTCTCTATGGCGATCGCCAGCGGTCTCGCGTCCTGCCGTTCGGCCTTCCCGTAGGGACGCACTAGGTCTTGCTCAATTTGTTCAGACCATTGAAGGCCGCCGTCTTATAACATTCCGCGAGTGTCGGATAATTGAAAACGCTATCGACGAAATATTCGATGGTCCCCTTCAACGCAAAGACCGCTTGCCCGATGTGCAGCAGCTCTGAAGCACCTTCTCCGATGATATGCACGCCAAGCAGGGCTTTCGAATCGGGATCAAAGATCAGTTTCAGCCGCCCGGTAGTGTCGCCGCGAATCTGGCCGCGCGGGATCTCCCGGAAATAGGCGATCCCTACTTCGTAAGGCACCCCCTCGTCGGTAAGTTGCTCTTCGGTTTTGCCGATAAACGAAATTTCAGGAATGGTGTAGATCCCGTAAGGGTACAGCGCCTTATTCGATTTGATCGGCATTCCGAAAGCGTTTGCTGCTGCAATGCGGCCCTGTTCCATGGAAACGCTGCCGAGGCTCGGAAAACCGATCACGTCGCCCACTGCAAAAATATGAGGTTGCTTCGTGCGGTAATCGGCATCCACGAGAATGCGTCCGCGCGAATCTGCTTCCAGTCCGGCTGCCGCGAGGTTTAGCTCGTCGACGTTTCCTTGTCTTCCGATGGCATATAGCAATGCTTCACCCGAAACTTTCTTTTTGCTTTTCAGGTTCGCGACCACGCCTGCTTCGAGCGTGTCTTCCACGCTTTCTACTTCCTCGTTCAGCCGCAGCGTGACACGCCGGTCTCGCAGGTGATAACAGAGCGCTTCGACCATTTCGGAGTCCGCAAACTCGAGCAGGCGCGGGCGCTTTTCAATCAGCGTCACGCGCACGCCCAGCGTGGCGAACATGCAGGTGTACTCGACACCGATGACCCCGCCACCCACTACGATCATCGTTTTGGGGATCACCGGCATCTGCAGAATTTGATCGCTGTTGATGATCGTGCGGTTGTTGAAAGGCACGAGAGAGGTCGAAGCCGGTTTGGTTCCCGTGGCGATAATGATGTTTGCCGCTTCGTAGTCGGCTTGGCCGCGCGAGCCGACGACTCGAATGTGATGCGGATCGACGAAGCTTCCCATGCCGGTAAATACCTCGATCCCATTACGCGAAAGTTGCGCGCGGATCACGTCGATTTCGGTCTTGATCACATGCTGCGCGCGGAACGCCAGGTCCGCCATGGTGATCTGTTCCTTCACGCGGTAATTCACGCCGTAGATGCCCTGGTAGTGAAAGCCGGATAGATGCAGGACGGCTTCGCGGATGGTTTTGCTGGGAATTGTCCCGGTGTTGATGGCTGTCCCGCCAATCACTTCCAGTTTTTCAACAAGAGCGGCGCGCTTACCGAACTTCACCGCTTGAATCGCCGCGCGTTGTCCCGCGGGACCGGAACCGAGGACGATGAGATCGTAACTCTCCATGGTGGCGGTGGTGCGAGGCCTGGAAAACTGCCGCGCAAGTATACCACCGTCAAATTTATTGTCTTCCGCTCGTTATTATTGGGGCGGGCCCCGAGGGATCATTCGTAGCGCAGAGCGACCATCGGGTCGACGCGCATCGCTCGCCGCGCGGGCACATAGCAAGCGAGCAGCGCAACGCTCACAAGCAGCAGTGCCAC
>Ga0209006_10005616_pt1 | contig 11390 bp, 7 predicted proteins | sample JacPin_JW_Ref_O2_FD_188567 | JGI IMG/M metagenome (GOLD analysis project Ga0209006, IMG submission 188567) | Forest soil microbial communities from Algoma, Ontario, Canada - Jack Pine, Ontario site 1_JW_Ref_O2 (SPAdes) (version 2) | ecosystem: Environmental > Terrestrial > Soil > Boreal... | reverse complement strand
TCGGGGCTACAGGTATAGCGATTGATCGCCGCATAATCGGCCCGTACCGCGGTGACCAGCAGCTCGGCGAACTCTGGGTCGGCAAGCAGCTCGGCATCTGTCCCACCGAAATCGACGATATCGACGATCAGATCGTCATGGCTGGTGGGCAGATCAGGCTTGGCTGCCACGGCCGACGGTGCCGGAGCCGCCGACGCCCACAGCCGTTCCACTGCGGCACCGCGAGATTCGGCGATCCTGGCGAACTCGAAAGCGACGACAGCGCCCATGCTGTGACCGAACAGCCGCAGCGGCGCCAGCTGGCGCCACGGACCGGCGACGAACAGACCGCGGGCCAGGTCCTGGACGGTCTCGGCGGCGGGCTCGCGGAGCCGTTCGGCGCGTTGCGGGTACTGCACGATGTACGTGTCGCCCGCCGCGGCCAATGCGGTTGCCAGCTTGCGATAGCCCACGGCCGCTCCGCCGGCATGCGGAAACACCACGGTGGCGCCCGCGCGACCTCCCCCATCGCGGCCGGGCACCCGCTTGATCCAGGTCGGGAATTCCTTCTTCGGCACCGCTGTCAGATTATCGAAAATCATTGCACCGCTTCATTTCCAGCGATGGCAGCCGCGACGTGGCCGGCGTCCATATGGATGACTTCCAGGTACAGCTCGGCGACCTGATCGAGCCGGGCCGGGTCGGAATCGCGGCGGCTGAGCATGGCGGCAAGCGTCGAGACGGTCCTGGTGGCGAAGATGTCGGCGACAATCACGTCGGGGGCGTCCAGCCACGCCCGGATACGGGCGACGGTCTGCGTCGCCAGCACCGAGTCCCCGCCCAGGGCAAAGAAGTCATCGTCGACACCGACCGCGTCCACACCGAGCACATCACCGATGATCGCTGCGAGAGCGGATTCCAGCGGCGTCGATGGGAGCCGGTGGTCGGGCGCGGACGCGTCGTTGACGGCGGCGGCGAGTTGGCTCGCGACGCCGCGTCGGTCGATCTTGCCGGCGAGCGTGAACGGTATGTGCTCCGCCAGCGACAGGTGTTGCGGGATCATGTGCGCGGGAACACGTTCGGCCATCGCTTCGCGGATGAGTTCGACGGTCAGCCGTGGGTCATCTACCCGGAGAGCTGCGGCCAGAACATCGGCGCCGCCCGCCGTCGTTACCAAGGCGGCGACCGCTATTGCCACGCCCGGGATCTGACGCAGCGCTACTTCGACTTCGCCGATTTCGACCCGATATCCGCTGATCTTGACCCGGTGATCGCCGCGTCCCACGAACTCCAGGACTCCGTCTGGCCAATATCTGGCCAGATCGCCGGTGCGGTACCAGGTCCGGCCGTCGTACTCGACAAACCGTTGGGCGGTGAGATCCGGACGCCCGCGGTAGCCCCGGGCGAGGCCGCGTCCGGCGATCCACAGTTCACCGGCGACCCAGTCGGGACAATCGGCGCCCCTATCGTTGGCCACCCGGCAGACATTGTTGGAAAGCGGCGTGCCGAATGGCAGTGCCGTCAGCTCCGATGGGAGTGCGTCGACGTCGCCGATCTCGAAAATGGTGTTGTGGATGGCGGTTTCGGTAGCGCCGCCCAAGCCGGCGAAGCGCAGCGCGGGCGCCTCGGCCCGAAGGCGGCGAACCACCTCGGGCCGCACCCAGTCACCGCCGGTGGGGATAACCCGCACCGACGACAGGCGCCCGGCGCCTACCTCACTCAGCATCTCCAGCCAGCCCGGCATGAAGTGCAGCACCGTGACTTTGTGAGCGTCGATGAGCCGGGCCCACGCATCGGGATCGCGTCGCTGCGCCTCGTCGACCACCACGATCGATCCACCGGTCCGCAAGGTGACGAAGATGTCCATCACCGATATGTCGCCCTCCAACGTGGACAACGCCAGGCAACGATCCGACGCGCCAATCTCGAAATGCCGGGCGATGAACTCGACGGTGTTCATCGCGGCGTCGTGGGTTACCTCTACCCCCTTGGGCTCCCCGGTGGAGCCCGAGGTGAACAACACATAGGCGAGCGCGGCGGGATCGGTGGTCGCGATGTCAATCTCAGCGTCGGCGGGCGCACCGGTCAACACGTCAGCAATCGCCAACGCAGGCAACGGCAACGAGAGTCGCTCGCCGCCACACATCAGGGCCAGCTTCACCTGACCGGTCCGCAGAATGCGTTCCGCGCGGTCAGGGGGCTGGTCGACACTGATCGGCAAGTAGACCCCACCGGCGGCCAGAATCCCCAACAGCGCGGGCACCTGTTCAGCGGTTTTGGGACCCATCACCGCAACCGTGTCACCCTCGCGAATCCCGTTCGCGCGCAAGGCTGATGCGAGTGCCAATGCCTGGTCGCGCAACTGGGCGTAGGTAAGGTCACCGGAACTGGCGAAGACCGCCGGCGCGTCCGGCTGCTGTTCAGCGCGGCGAAAGAAGCCCTGGTGCAGCGTCTCCCCGCTGAGGTCGGCGGTTCGGCTGTTGACCGTGTCGCGCACCGCGCGCTGATCGGCCGGCAGCGCCGGCGGATCGGACACTTCCCACTCGTCGACGGTGGAGGTCAGCCGACGCAGTTCGTCGACATGATGAGCGAACATCGCGTCGATGACACCCGCCGGGAAAACGTCCTCGCGGACGTCCCAATTCACCAGGACGCCGCCGTCGAATTCGGTGACCTGAGCGTCAAGCGAGACCTGCGGCCCCTGCGAGATGATCCAGCTCGGCGTGCCGAAAGCCTCGGTGACGTCGCGGCAGAACAGCTCGCCCAGTCCAAGCGCGCTGGTGAACACCACCGGGGCAAGCACCGGGGCGCCCCGATAGCGGCCAAGATCGCGCAGCACCGACAAACCGGGATAACTGGAATGCGTTGCCGCGGTCCGCATCGCGTCCTGCATAGCGTGCGCTCGTGACACCGCATCGGTGGTGGCGGTCAGGTCAACGTCGAGCAGCAACGACGATGTGAAGTCGCCGACCAGGCTGTCCACATCGGGATGTAGGGCCTCACGGCCGAACAGCGGCACGTTCAGCAGGAATCGCGATGTGCTCGACCAGCACGCCAACGTGTGCGCGAAAGCGGCGGCAAACATCATCGCGGGGGTGACACCCAGGGAGCGGGCGTGCGCGAACAGCGCGTGTCGGGTTTCCGGATCCAGCCACTGCCAGCGTCGAGTGCTGTTGCGGGAAAGTGCCTTTCGGCGTGTCGACGGTAGCTTGGGCGGATCCGGCAGCTCAGGGATCCGCTGTGACCACCAGTCCCGGTCAGCGTCGTGAGCCGGCCGCGGTCCGGTCTCCCGTCGCACAGTCTCCTGACGGTATTCCCGGTAGGTGTAGCCCAAGTCTGGGAGCTGCTGTCCCTGATACAGCGACGCCAGATCGGCCATCAGCGTGCGGTAGCTCATCGCGTCGGCGGCCTGCATGTCCAAATCCACATGCAGGCGCGAGCTTTCGCCCGGCAGTAACGAGAGGGTCAGCTCAAACACCTGGCCGTCGAGCTGCTGATGTGACTTCGCTTCCCGGATGCCGGCGAGCCGCTCAGCGACGACGTCGGAGTCGACGTCGCGAAAGTCGTGGACCGTGACCGGGAAACTCGCCGGTTCCTGACCGTGATCGATCTGCTGGGTGCCATCGGACAGAAACGTCACCCGCAGCATCGGATGACGCGTCGCCAACTTGATGGCCGCGTCCCGTAAGCGTTCGGGATCGATTGCCCCGCCGTCGAATTCGACATATAGATGCCCGGCCACACCACCGAGCGGCTGGTTGTCGTGGCGACCCACCCACATCGCGTGCTGCATCGGGGCGAGCGGAAATGCGCCATCGGATGTACCGGTGTGCGCCGCCGCCACGACGTCGGGCTCGGCAGTGTTCTGGTTGGCGCCGACGAGCAGCGACCATGCCGCGACGGTGGGGTCGGCGGCCAGCGCGGCGAAGTCGACATCGATGCCGCGACGACGCCACCGACCGGCGAGCGACATCATCCGAATCGAGTCGAGACCTTGGCTGATGAGGTTGCCACCGGGGTCGACGGTATCGGCGCTGACGCCAAGTAATTCGGCGACCTCAGCGCACACGTCGCTCGGGCTGCCGGCAACGGAAGCCCTCACCCCACCACTCAACAAACCCAACCCTCCTACTAGTTAGTGGAGGCTAGCCTAAATTGCTGGTTACTTTAATAGTCGGGGTACCCGGCACGCTACCGCCCTCAGCACTAGCTAAGAATCTCGCCCATGCAGCCCCTATCGCGCGGGCTCTCACGACCACGGTCGCTACCCCGGCGTCACGGTTCATTGGCTCAGAGCAGCAGCTATCGCGTTTCGGGCCCACAAAGTTACCCCACCCTCAGTGAGGTTAGGGTTACCTATTGTGTCTCAGTCAAATCTCAGGTAGCGTCCCGTCCCGCCTGGTTATGGCGCTATGTCCCAGTGACGGTTACTTAAAGGAGATGCCGTGCATCTAGCTCTTCCCTCCGGCTCGAAGGCGACTTACGTCGGCCGGCTGATGATCGCCGGCGTGGCGGTCGCAGGCGCCAGCCTGTTCGCCATGAATGCGCCCACCCCCGCCGGCCCTCTGGTCCAGCAGCGGGACGTGAAGCTGGTCGCGGGCGAAGTTGACTGGACGACATTCCTGGCCAACGTGAACGACAACCTGGCGACCCTGCAAAGCGAAGGCGCCACGTCGAGCACCGAACTGTCGACGGCCCTCGGCAACGTCTCCGACGCCTTCAGCACGCAGATCAGCACCGCTCTGACCGGTTTCGATACGGGCGTCAACAACGCACTGTTCGGCGGCTGGTACGGCGGCGACGACGGCTACGTCTTCGGGTTGTTCGGCGGGGAGCCGGTGCTCGGCGGCCCCACCCCCGGCATCACCGGCAGCCTCATTGAAAAGCTTTCGAACGACCTATCGACGATATCGACCAACCCGAACGGGAGCGAGCAGCTCTTCAGCGACTTCAACAACTACACGCTGGAGCTGCTGGACCACACGCTGAAGCCCCTGCTGGCCCCGCTACTCGACGAGACCAGCGGTGGCGCGACGACGTACTCGATCCCCGTCGAGCTGTCGCAGATCCAGACCAACCTGCTCGAGGCGTTCGGCAACTACAACGAGCTGAAGGGTCTAGCCGAGACCGTGCTGTCCCCCGAGCTCAGCGGCTTCTTTGCGCTAACCGCCGACCTGGACAACATCAGCGCCGCGTCCACTGCGGGCGACAGCGCCACAGCCATGACCGACCTGAACAACCTGCCGTCTGACGTGCTCAACGCCATTGTCAACGGCTACGACGCCGGGATCAACCCTGTTGACGGCTCTGAAAACCTGTTCCCGGGCCTGATCAACGCGGGCAGCTTCCTGGACGACCTCTACACCACCTGGACCGAGCAGTTCGTCACGGCGCTGGGCTCACTCGGTGCCGACTCCGGCGCGTCGGTTGCGGCGGAATCCGTCTCGACGGCGCTGCCAGACCTGTTCACGGGGCTGTTCTAACCTCTGAACCAAGGACGCGAAAGGGCGGGAAGGGCGTTCGTCGTCCATCCCGCCCTTTGCGTATCGGAGAGCCGAACTGGAGGCAAGGGATGCCGTCTTCCCAGCTGGACGGCTTTGTGCCGTTTCCGCCGGATCGTGCGGCGAAATATCGGGCCGCCGGATACTGGACCGGCCGGACCGTCGACTCGATGCTGTGCGACGCAGCACACCGCTGGCCTACTCATGTCGCCGTGGTCGATGCCGACGGACCAGGGCGACTGACCTTCGCACAGCTCGACGAACGCGCTGACCGCGGGGCGGCGGGCTTGGCGGAGCTGGGCATCGTCGCGGGCGATCGGGTGCTCCTGCAACTGCCGAACAGCTGCGAATTCGCGGTGGCACTGTTTGCCCTGCTGCGCGCCGGCGCGATCCCGGTGATGTGCCTGACCGGCCATCGCGCGGCCGAGTTAGGACACTTCGCCGCGGTCAGCGAAGCAACAGCGCTGATAATCACCGATAGCGCAAGCGGTTTCGACTACCGACCGATGGCACAGGAGCTCTCACGTGACCATCCCGGGCTGCGGCACGTCGTCGTCGACGGCGACGCGGGACCCTTTATGCCGTGGTCGCAGGTATGCACTAGCACCGTCCAACGGCCCGAACCCCACAATCCAGATCCCGAGTCTCCCGCACTGCTGCTGGTGTCGGGCGGTACCACCGGCACACCGAAGCTCATCCCCCGCACGCACAACGACTACGTCTACAACGCCACGGCCAGCGCTGAGCTCTGCAAGCTCACAGCCGACGACGTGTATATGGCGGCTTTGCCTGCCGCGCACAACTTTCCGCTGGCCTGCCCCGGACTATTGGGTGCCATCGCGGTAGGAGCGCCGACCGTCTTTCTCAGCAACCCCAGCCCGGAGTCGGCGTTTGGCGCCATCGCGCGCCACGGCGTCACTGTCACCGCGCTGGTCCCGGCATTGGCCAACCTGTGGGCCCAGGCCACCGAATGGGAGCCAGAGGCCCCAACCTCCTTGCGACTGTTACAAGTTGGTGGCGCCAAGCTGGAAGCCAGTGATGCTCAACGGGTCCGCGAGACGCTTACCCCGGGGCTGCAGCAGGTGTTCGGCATGGCCGAAGGACTGCTGAACTACACCCGGCCGGGCGACCCGCCGGAAGTTGTCGACCACACCCAGGGCCGACCACTGTGCGTCGATGACGAACTACGCATCGTCGACGACGCCGGCCATCCCGTCCCGGCCGGCACGGAGGGTGAACTGCTGGTGCGGGGTCCGTACACCTTCAACGGGTACTTCCGTGCCGAAGAAGCCAACGCGCATTGCTTCGATCCTGAGGGTTTCTACCGCAGCGGCGATCTCGTTCGCCAGCACCCCGACGGGAACTTAGAGGTCACCGGCCGGGTGAAAGACGTCATTCATCGCGGCGGTGAGACCATCCCCGCGGCCGATCTGGAAGAGCACCTACGAACCCACCCGGCGATCTCGTCAGCAGCGGCGGTAGCGCTGCCCGATCCATACCTGGGCGAGAAGATCTGTGCGGCAATCGTTTTCTCTGGAAGCCCGATGACGCTGACGGAGCTGAACGCCTATCTCGACCAGCGCGGCGTCGCTAGGCATGCGCGGCCGGATGTGCTGAGCGCGATGACCTCGTTACCGACCACACCGGTCGGGAAGATTGACAAGAAGGCGATCGTCCGGCAATTACACTCTTAAGATTCGAAGCCGGATTCATCGAGTTCGGACAGAGATTACTTAGCTTTGGCCACTAGCCTCAACATCATGAAAGCAAGTGTTGACAGCAATTCGCCTGCGGTAGATGGCCGCGTCGAGGCGAGGCGGTCATTCTTGTCAGCCGCCCTCTCGGTGCTTGCCGCTGGCGCGACCTTTTTCGGCGCAGGAGCGGCGATGGCGTCTCCGTCCAGCATGAGTCCCGGAGATGGCCTGCTAGCGTTCCACGTCCAGTAGTTCGGCCGTCGCCTCCCACAGCCGCGACTCGCGAACCGGGTCGACGGCGAATGGCTTCACATCGCGTTTCTCGTCCTTGACGACGAATGCGCCATCGCTCAAATGCTCCCAGCGGTCGTCGAGAACGATCGACGCGAGCAGCGGACCTCATCATCTGGGCGACGAGACGCCGGGGATACGCGGTCGCTGATCGACTAACCTCGCTTGGCGCGCAGTCGTTGAACCTGTCCGTAGGTGTCGATCGGGCTGTGCAATGCCAGACCACCGTCAGCCAGGACGGTTTGTCCGGTGACCCAACCCATCTCGAGCACGGCGACGATGGCCTCGGCGACATCATCGGCCTCACCTACCCGGCCGAGAGCGGTTCGTTGACCTAGCCCTTCCACCCATCCCGGCAGCTGCTCGGCTTGGGCCAGCATCGGGGTTCGGGTGACGCCCGGCCCCACCGCGTTGACGCGGATGCCGTGCGGCCCCCACTCGCTTGCCGCGACCCGGACCAGCATGTCTACCCCGGCCTTGGAAACGCAATAAGCGCCCATGTCGCGGTCGGCGACGGTGCCGCTGATGCTGGACACAGCGACGATGGATCCGCCACCGCCGTTGTCGATCATCGCCCGCGCAACCGCCCGCATCGTCAGCCAGGTTCCGGTGAGGTTGACGTCGATCACCCGTTTCCAGTCGGCGGGATCCTGCGCGATCAACATTCCGGAAGCACCGACACCGGCACACGCGACCAGACGATCCGGCACCCCGACGCTGGCCAGGGTTTGCTCCAGCGCAGCAGACACTGCATCGGGATCGCTGATGTCGCAGGCGATGTCGCCGCCGCGGAGATCCCACGTGATGACATCGTGGCCGGCGCTACGCAGCCGGTCGGCGGCAACGCTGCCGATGCCGGAGGCGCCGCCGGTGACGATGGCGGTCACCGCGCGGGCCCGATCAGCTCAACGCGGACGCCGTCCGGCGCCGTGATCACAGCCATCTGGACCTGCTTTCCGTGCGGTGCCGGCACGACAATCTGCCGTACGCCATGCGTGAATCCCAAATCGGCCAGTCGACCAAGTGTCGGCTCGACGTCACGGTTCAGCGAGACGAGAAAGAACCCGGGCGCCGGCCCGGCTATCGATTCCCGCTCCGGTGCTGAATTGTCGAACACGACCAATTCGACGATGCCGGTATCCGGCGCGCTGGGGTCGCCGAGAAAGATCGACTGCAGGGTATCGGTTTTGGCGTCGAACAGGGTCGGCCAGTCGCCGGTGAATACGTGGTCGAAGAGGACCGTGAGACCCAGGCCGTCCCGCCAGAAGGCCAGTGCACGTTCGACGTCGGTGGTCACGATCGCCGTGTGATGAACACCGGTCATGCGTTGCCAGCCTCTGCCTTGAGTTTCGGACCTTGCGGACGGGTGTCGAAGATATCCAGGTCAACTGCGGCGAGTCGCTGCGCGAACATGCTTCCGCTGTAAGGGTACTGAGTCACCATCTTGCCGCTTGGGTGGCGAAAGTAGTTGCTGCAGTTCGCCGCCCAGACAGTGGTGTCCAGAGCCGCCTGGATCTCGGTATTGAATGCGTCGTGCGGGCCGCGTTTGATCTCGACTGCCTCGATCCCTTCTCGGCTCATCGTGTCGAGTAGCCGCCGCACGAATTCGGCCTGCGCCTCCAGGATGTAGATCATCGAGGTGATCCCGTTGGTGTTCGGCCCGTACAGGGTGAACAGATTCGGATAGCCGGGCACCACGGTGCCCAGATACGCTTCGGCGCCGTGACGCCAGTCGTCATGAAGTCGCCGGCCACCGCTGCCGTAAACATCCAGACTGCTCAGATAATCGGCAGCCTTGAAACCGGTTCCGAAGATCACCGTGTCAGCCCGGTGCTCGACACCGTCCGCGGTGCGCAGACCGTGTTCGGTGAAGGAAACGATCGGAGCGGTTTCCAGCGTGACGTTCGGTAGATCGAATACCGGAAACCACGTCTTCGACTGCAGCGGCCGCTTGCAGCCAACGGGGTAGTCCGGCAACAACTTCGAGCGCAATTGCGGATCGCTCACCTTTTTCATCAGGTAGTCGTACGACATCTCGGTCAGCATTTTGGTCATGTCGGACTCGACATCGAAATCGGCCGCTTCGTACTGCTGGAACGCCGCATCTCGAAGCTTCAGCGCTTCGGCGGGGTCGCTCGCGAACAACTCGTGCTGCTCGCTGGTGAAAGGGTCGTCGAACCGCGGCGCCACCCAAATCGGGGTGCGCTGGAAGACGGTCAGATGCGCGGTCTCCGCGGCGATGGCCGGCACGTACTGTATGGCGCTGGCGCCGGTGCCGATCGATGCAACCCGTTCCCCCGCCGTCGATTTCGAATGATCCCACTGCGACGAGTGAAAGACTCGCCCCCCAAAAAGCTCCCGGTTGGGAATCGACGGGATGTTGGGCACATCAAGCATGCCGACCGCGCTGACGACAACATCGACTTCGTGTCGACGCCCCTGCGCGGTCTCGATCGCCCATTGCGAGTCGGCATCAGACCATCGGGCCGCCGTCACGGCGGTGTTGGCTTTCAGATGCTGACCGAGCTGGTGGTCGTGTGCGACCCGCTCCAGATAGGCGAGGATCTCGGGTTGGTTCGCGTAGGTCTTGCTCCAGTACGGATTCAGCGCAAACGAAAACGAGTAGAAGTGCGACGGCACATCACACGCCGCGCCGGGGTAGGTGTTGTTGCGCCACGTTCCGCCGAACCCGTCGCCACGTTCGAAAATGGTGAAATCGTAGTCACCTTGGGCCAATTGAATACCCATGGCGATACCGCCGGGACCGGCCCCGATGACGCCAACCCTCGGCCTACGTTTCGTGACGGCGGCCATACCTGGCAATGTTACATATCAAGTCCTATATGTAAAACGGCGTGGCGGCGGTGGTGCTCAACGGCGCCGAGCTGGGCTATGAGGTGACCGTCGTGAGCGATGCGACGGCCAGCTATTCCGAGGAACAGATGCACGCGGCCCTGGAGATCAATATCCCCAACTACGCGACGGCAATCCTTTCGGCGGAAGAAATCGTCGACGCCATCTCGAAGTCGACCGCCTAACCGTCAACTGCCTGCGGGTACCTCGGCGAATCCCGGTTCCCCCCCGTCGACAACTGAATTGAACCGGAAGCGGGTCTGCAGACGCTCGCTGATGTCTTGGACCGCGCTCTCGGGAATCGCGGTGACATCGAAATTCTCGCTGATGCGCGCGGGATTGACCGATCCCGTCAGAACCGCGCTGCCACGTTGGATGCCCCACGCCAAAAGCACTTGCGCGGGCGTTTTTCCCAACCGCTGCGCCGTCGAGACAATCAGCGGATCGTCAAGCAGTCGCGGCTCGAGCCCGTGGCCAAGCGAAGCAAACGCCAACAAGATGATCCCGTCCGTCTCGCGCAGTTGATGCAGTTCCCACTGCGGGTGGTATGGATGCGACTCGACCTCGACCACAGCCGGCTTGATCCTGGCGGTCTGAGCGATCCTCTTGACGCCCTCGACGTCGATGTCGGACAGGCCTATCGCTCCGGTAAGCCCTTCGTCGACAAGGCTTTCCATCGCTGCCCAGGTTTCCTCTAACGTGACGCCGTCGTCATAAATGACGGCTCCGTGCGGGTCGCGGGGATCTTGGTCGTCACCGGGCTTGAACGCGAACGGGGTGTGCACCAGATACAGGTCGACGGTGTCGAGCCCGAGCCTGTCGAGGCTGGCTTGCAATGCCGACTTGACCCGTTCGGGGCGATGATTGTTGTTCCACAGCTTGGTGGTCACGAACAGCTCGTCGCGGCGGACTGTGCCGTCGGCGAACAATTCTTTGAGCGCTGCGCCGACTTCGGCCTCGTTGCGGTACCGTTCGGCGGCGTCGAGGTGGCGGAAGCCGACCTTGACCGCGGCTTTGACGGCGTCTCGCGTCTTCGTGCGATCGGACAGCGACGTTCCGAACCCAAGCGCTG
>Ga0209006_10005615_pt1 | contig 11390 bp, 16 predicted proteins | sample JacPin_JW_Ref_O2_FD_188567 | JGI IMG/M metagenome (GOLD analysis project Ga0209006, IMG submission 188567) | Forest soil microbial communities from Algoma, Ontario, Canada - Jack Pine, Ontario site 1_JW_Ref_O2 (SPAdes) (version 2) | ecosystem: Environmental > Terrestrial > Soil > Boreal... | reverse complement strand
AGTATCTTGCGTCACCACTACTACTCTACCCTTCCCGTCTGCATTTCCCGTACACTTTCACTCCTTTTTCTCTTGTTTCGCCGCGAACAGCTGTCCACTCATTTGCAATGTATCGCGCACTGCTCCTCCTTTCCTTTTAGTATGATCCCTTTAAATCCTTTTTCGCCTTACGTGGAATTTCCCTAGTTCTGCTCGATAACAATACATATATACCTTCTGATTATCCTAACTTATGTCTGAAAAATTTGACATGAACTTGAGCGCCGCCACAGCTGCGTCAGACTGACAAAGTAAATCGACACTTGCACCGCAACGACCATATGTCAAATATCCAAGTATCTTTGCTCTCTGCCCTCGACGTATTCAGCCGCGCTCCAGATAAGGCCTCGCTGGATAGAGCGAATTCATGGCTTCAGGATTTCCAACACTCTGTAAACCTTCTCGCTTTTCTCTTTGTGGTTATGTTCACCAACGATTCTGACTACTCCTTATCTTAGCCTGAGGCATGGTCAACTTGCAACCTCCTTCTCCTCTCACCAGATGCCCCTCCCGCGGCCAAGTTGTTCGCGGCGCAGACCTTTAGATCTAAAGTCAGTTCCTTGGTCCAGCCTTTGAAATCGCAATTGATATCACCGCCAAGGTCACCTTCGATCTTCACCAAGTTGATCCATCGAATCTACTCCCTTTGAGGGATACCCTTATCGCTGCTTTGGAGCGATACCAGAGTGGCCCGCGGACTGTCATCGTTCAGTTGTGTCTGGCTCTCTCGGGACTCGCCTTACAACTCCCAAGCTGGGATAATCCCGTACAGAGCATGATCGATTTGTTTGGGAGAAATCCATTAACCGTCCCGGCTTTGTTGCAATTTCTAACTGTTCTTCCCGAGGAGTTGTGTAGTAACACAAAAATCCCGGTCACGGTTCGTAGCCCAGTCCTTTATATTTCACCTTGTCCCTCATTCTCTGTCATTCTTAGGATCAAGAATACAGGGAACGATCCGCCCATATCTTGACAACTAACTCTAAAAGGATCCTGGATCTTTTATCGATGTACATCCAAGCCAGTGGTACGTTGCATTTCCCACTCTCTGATGTACCATCGATTGATGTTATACATTCAAGGTGTCACACATGCTGTCCAGGTTCAGATATTCAATTGCCTCCGCAGTTGGTTGGTTGCCGGTGAAGTTTCTGTCATGGAGCTAGCCGAGACTCCCTTGTTCGCATTTGCGTTCGAAGCGCTTGCCTACGAGGATCTCTTTGACGCTGCCGTTGACGTCATCTGCGAATTGATCCACGAAACTCAAGAAATCGATGACAACATGCGTGTGATCGAGCTCATCGTCCCGCGAGTTATCGCCCTAAGGCCACTTCTTCGAGACCACCACGATGACGCCGACAAGATTAGAGGATATGCCCGTATTTTTGCTGAAGCAGGGGAGACCTACCTTATTCTTCTTCTACAACATCCCGAAACATTCTTCCCAATCGTGGAAGCGATAGGAGAATGTTCTGCCTATCCTGACCTCGACATTGTCCCGATTACTTTCCCTTTCTGGATGATACTCGCTCAAAGTATCGGCAAGAAACCTACGGTACCTCCCCAATTTCCAAATGCGTACCAAGCGCTTGTAGGAGTCATCATCCAGCATCTGCACTTCCCAACAGATGCTAATTCGCTCGTCGGTCAAGAGGCCGAGAATTTCCGCTCGTTCAGACATGTCATGGGCGACACGCTCAAGGATTGTTGTTATGTTCTTGGAACTGATACTTGTCTTCTCGCCGCCTATCAGATGATCAATACAGCAATGGCCCGTTCTCCGGACGTCACCCCCTGGCAAGACATTGAAGCGCCATTATTTGCGTTGAGATCCATGGGAGCCAAGGTTGACGCATCCAACAATAGCACTGTACCCAAGATAATGGATCTCATCCCTACCCTGCCTAATCATCCCAGAGTGCGATACGCTGCCCTTCTTATCATCTCGAGGTATTCGGAATGGATCAATAGGCATCCCGACTATATTCAGTTCCAGTTGCAATATATCGCCGCCGGGTTTGAAGACCAGGATTCCGATGTCTGCGCGGCTGCAGGACAAGCTCTGAGATATATATGTCAGGATTGCAAGCAGGCATGGCAATTTTTTCACCCTTTTGTTTGTATGTGCGAGTTTCATAACACCCATTTGCAGCACCTTGTGGAATACTTGCCGACGCTACATACCTTCCTCACGACCACTGGTTCACACCTTGCACAAGACGATCGGCGTCAAATATACGAGGCTATTGCCTACATTATCTCTGCAATGCCCATGGAACGTGCCGCGGAGTCACTGCGAACTTTCTCGTTGGACATTCTTGCAATGGTTCATTCAATTGCAAATAGCCGTAGTGTTGCTACCAAGCAGGAACTCACGGAAGTCAGCAGTAAGTTCACCACAATTAGATTGCCCTTCTTACCAATATTGGCTTACACCCTTTTGCAGACAGACTGGAAAACTTGGAGGCAATGCTTCATATTATTCAAACTTTTGGCGATGAACTTCCGACTGCTTGCCAGAACACTTGTGAAGAAGCGTGGCCTGTTTTTGACATTTTCCTCTCGAAATATGGGTCAGAATATGACATTGCCGAACGCACGACTCGAGTTCTTCGTCATGCACTCTATCTCTTCGGCTCCACTGCCCTTCCCACCAGTCCATCGGTCGTACGGAGCATGTCTGTCGCTTTTGAAAGCACTGGCTACCCTAGCTACCTATGGATCGCAGGAAAGATAATCAATAGGTTTGGGAATGAGGAAGATCCTGCACTCCGAGCTTCTTTCCGTGAACTTTATGAAAGGTCCACGGCTAGTATGGTGGCATTACTTCAAGTAAAATCACCTAGAGACATTCCTGACGGTACGTTCATGCTCATTGGGGAATCTCGGCCGAATGACAGGTAGATTACTTTCAGTGCTGGACGACTACCTGCGAATGCTCTTACCGATGGCAACCTTTGCACCAGACATATTCTATGAACCATCAGTCTTCCCTATGGCCTTCCGCACGTTAATGGCCGCCCTCACTCTAGTTCATTCCGACATTGTTTTTCAGTCTCTAGAGCTGGCGCGTGATATTTTGACGCACGAGTGCCTTTCTCCTACTTCTTCACAACCACCGCCACCGAAGTTCCCAGCATATGCTGCAATAATCAAGACTGTTATCGAGAAAGAAGGTTTCGAATTTGTAGGGTTCATCCTTACAGGGTTAGTGGGAGACTTCCCGGAAGACTCAACTACGGTAGTGGTGTCGATTGTCCGAGCTCTGTCGGCTACATGGTCATCACAACTTCTCTCTTGGTTGCCCATTATTTTGCAACAACTCCCGACCTCCAGCACACCGAACCAGACCAAAACCGATTTCTTGTCGGAAGTGACAAGGTTGGCATTTTCAAAGGCCATCTTTAGTTGATTTATATGCTTATTCTCTTGCAATATACAGTGCTATTAATGCAAGACAATACGACAAGGTCAAATATGGAATACTCAACCTCCATAGGGCTTCCAGAAAAGCTCGGGAAAGGCGACGTATGCCCCCCTTGGTGGACGATTGAGAGGAATCGTTTTGTAGGGACTGTAGTAGTAGTACTTTTTTGGGCGATAAATAAAGCCACAACAACACAGTCGCGACACCCAGCATTCATCAATGTTTCGCTGCGCCGGACAGTCAGTTGTGTACAGCAGTATGCGTATCGGCCATTGGAACGCCTGTCTACTAATGTGCCTTCTTGTGTAGCTGGACGGCGGACGTTCTCGCAGTCGGCGGCTCGAAGGAGTTACGCTGATACGATTCAAAACCTTCTCATTCACAAAGACACCAAAGTTCTATGTCAGGGTTTCACTGGGAAGATGGTGATTCATTATCCGTCGATGGTTGACGAGGAGACCGAGGACTAATTCTGCTATTTCCCCAGGGAACTTTTCATTCGAAGGAGGCACTGGCGTTTGGGACCAACATGGTGGGTGGAGTGTCCCCTAAGAAGGCCGGTCAGACCCACCTTGGCCTGCCCGTATTCGGCACTGTTCGAGATGTAAGCCTCAATTTATGTTCTGCATCATTCCAAAACCACATTCTTTCTTGGCTAGGCAGTCAGGGAGGCCAAACCAGATGCAACGGTTCTCTATGTCCCGCCCCCGACGGCTGCAGATGCTATCATAGAAGCCATTGAGAATGAGATTGGATTGATCGTTTGCATCACAGAAGGCATTCCTCAGGCCGATGAGATCAAGGTTTGTGGACCCTATTTTTCTCCACCTTTTCAGGAACGTCAATTCTATACTTTCTTAGGTTATGAATGCACTCAAAGGCCAATCTAAATCGCGTCTCGTAGGACCCAACTGTCCTGGGATTATCAACCCATTGGGTTGCAAAATTGGCATCCAGCCTGCTCATGTTCACAGACCTGGAACGATCGGTGTGTTAAATGAACCTAGTAGATCGAGGCCATGTTAACCGTGCTTATGGCATAGGTATCGTTTCCCGGTCGGGTACACTGACGTACGAGGCGGTCGCACAGACTACCGATGCCGGCCTAGGCCAGTCTCTCTGTGTTGGAATTGGAGGTGATCCTTTTCCAGGCACGCAACATGTCGATGTGATCAAAGTCTTCCTGGACGATCCCAACACAAAAGGCAAGCTATCTACTTCTAGTCATCGCCGTCAGGCGTTCTTACCAACCACCTTTCAGGCATCGTCATCATTGGTGAGATCGGCGGGTCGATGGAGGAGGAAGCAGCGGAGTATCTGGAAAAATACAACAAAACACGGAGCTGTCCGAAACCTGTCGTTGGTTTTATAGCAGGTCGTACTGCACCACCGGGCAGGCGCATGGGGCATGCGGGTGCCATCATTTCAGGTGGAAAAGGTATGATTTTACATTACAAAAATATCCTCTCCAGCTACAGGTGTGTTGTTACAGGTGCTGCGAAGGACAAGGTGGCGGCGTTAGAGAAGGCTGGAGCTATAGTGACCGACAGTCCGGCAAATATTGGGCAACAGATGCGGCAGGTTAGCTCCACTTATCCTCACTTCATTCTCAGGTTGACGAACGATCTCGTTAGGCAATGAAAGCAGCTGGACTGTTGTAGAGTACTTTGCTGACGTAATCTCACCTTGATGTCTTCCTTCATCCCCTCGTCAAACTTCCACGATGCCGCGTCCTATCTTTCAAGCGCGTCGCCAAAACCTAATATCTCATCTGCAATCAAGCTCGAGGTCCACAGATACCCCTAAATTATCTCTTCATCTTCTAGATCCTAACTAGTTGTTGTGCATGCGCACATTGTTTCAAGCAGTTGTATGGCCTTTTTAAATACCTCACTGTCTCGCCTACTCCAAGTACACCGCGTCCGTCCATCATTGACATGACCGCGCGAGCTAAATGGGATGTCTGGAGTTTGACTGGCAAGACGTACCAACACCGTGCCGCAGATGTTGAGAATCGGTATCTGGAGATTGCGCGAAGTTTTGGTTGGGTTGAGGGTGTTGGTCAGGTGCCCGAGGAGAACCCAGAGAAGAATCCAGACGACGGCTGTCCGGATGCTGTGAATGACGAGAGCGAAGAGGAGTCAAGCAGCGGAGGGATGGGGGGAATGGGTAATTTCGTTAGCGCCTTACCGTCCACTTCGCCGATTGAGGAGGAAGTACAGACACTGCACGGATTCGCTCTCTCTGACGACGCACAGGGTCTCGTCGCATATTTACATGACAATCCTAACGCTGATATTAATGGAGTTGACAAATACGTGTGTTCCTCCTTCCTCATTTCCTGCATAGTGGTTGATCGAACATTCTGCCTGCAGGGATATACACCACTCCATTTAGCTTCCGACAGAGGAAATACCGCCGTCGTACTGGTTTTATTAGACAAAGGGGCCGATCGGACTCTGACGGTATGACTGTTCATTGCAGTGTAACAGGCTGCAGGGCTCACATTTTGCCGGGATCTAGGATCCTGACAACTACACTGCATCTCAGCTAGCACACATTGCCGGTCACGACGAGATCCAGAATGTTCTTGAAAATCCAGCGTGATTGACAGCACCCTGTTACTTGTTGTATCTAAACACTCAACCAACCATTTTACACAATAAAATTACTTCACGAGCGCACAACAACATCGAAACGTGTTGAATGTATGCGATCGAGAATTTTCAATAGCCCGTACGCTGCTTTGGGCCAAGTCAGTTAGCCTGTGGTTTCGGCGGTGTTGGCTATGAAGGTGGGGATGTCGTGTGGTATTTGGAGCCTTGCGGTATGATTTTTCCCTGCATGGCTGCAGATTATATTAATGTTATACCGGCGACATAATCACTCACCATTTCCAAGAGTTTTACTGCTGACGGACTGGGAATGGCTCCGACTCCTAGCCAGTATTTTATTCGGTCAACACTCCATTCCACTATTTTATGACTTTGACCCAGTCGCAGACGAGGATCATATACGCCCAAAAGCTCAGTGGGCTTTGCGTCGCGTCTTTTCGGTTGATTGATAGCAACGAGATGAAATATACGATTATGGCGGCGACCATGCATAGCCAGTCGAATTCGCATAACCATCTTCACAGAGAGATAAGTTAATCACGTGATTACATATTGTGCGTAAATCCCAGCTGAACTACGATTCTTCGGGCCCAGCACTCCCAGGTATCAGCTGTAGCAGAGAATCGAGTTAGTATTCGGCAAACACAATCATTCTAATGTGTACCATGCATATGTTGTTGCCGTTCAAAAGGGTTTGAGCAAGCTTGGTTATTTTTCTGCCTTGTGGAGTGATTTCACTTTGAAAAAAAAAGACAAGTTGGTAGGGAAAGTAGTCACGACGAGTTCTGCAACACACTATTCTGTTACATCTTCTAGTACCATGTCTGCAAGTCGCAAGCCATAGAGTCAGAACCACACGAATAAATGGGGATGTCAGAGACACAAAACGTACTGACGAAGTCATCAAAGCCCAAGAGTGTACCAGTGAACTCTCGTTCGCTCTTCATGATCACCCAAATACGTGAACCGATACATCTGTCAATTAATTCTGCAGATAAAAGGTTTCAGTGGAAATCATTAGCTTGCTGTGGTACCCACCAAGTGGCAAAATCTGGGATGCCATGGTTGTGGTTAGAACTCAAGTTGAATGTGACCACCAACAAACCATTTTTTCTTCCTTCAATTGGAACACGGTCGGTATACATACATTATGAGAATGTCGGTGAAACGCTTTCAGACTATTGCAACGCTACAAACAAAGATAGACCTCTGCAGGAAACGGGTTGTATCGGTGGCGAGGAACGATGGATGGATAACAAAAGATACAGCCATTCAAAGATAGACACTACTGCTGTTGACCAAAGCTGAAACCTCCTTGCGGCGCGCTGACATCGGAGTGGAACTTGAAGACATTTAGGATGAGTGGCGACACCACCTTGCTGAAAATCTTTACTCACAGCGAAAGCACCTGAAGAATTCACGTCCGGTGCCGTTATAGCCGCATCCACGTCTTCCTCATCGGGGAAGTACTTGTCCATAATGTTAAACGCCTTCTTGTAAATCTCCAGGTTGTCATGCTCTTGCAAGTTATGGATAGTAACCATGCCACCAGCTTCTTCGACATACAATGCGTACTGATTCACAGCTCCAGGTCCCGCCGCCTGCTTGTCCATTTCTCCGATCTTTAAGATATTGTCCAAGCCGTCAAGTGCCACCTGGATAATCTTGTTATCCATCATCGTAAGCAAGTCACACAAGGGCTTAATGCAGCCTTGGGAAACAAGATAGCGGATTTGCGATGGTTCTTGTAGGCCACCCGAAGTCGCGTTGGAGATTGCCCAGCATGCCTCTTTTCTAGTTTTAAAGTCGGCAACCTGGAGAATGTTGATCAAGGGCGGAATGATGTTTGCGTCAACCACCGCCTGGATCTGAGGGGGGGACCCCGCCGTGATATTCGAGATCGTCCAGCATGCTTCTTTGCGGATACCGTCTTTCGGCGATGAGAGTAAGGAAAGTAGGGCGGGTAAAGCCCCCGATGCGATCACAACCTGAGTTTGAAGATCATCACCAGTTACGATATTTCCAACCGAACGAAGGGCCGGGGTCTGAACAGAAGTCGAGTTGTGCATAAGTAGATCAACAAGACGTCTGCAAACACCAGACTCGATGACCGCTTCGATTTTGTCGTTGGAGCCGTCGGATAGATAAGAGATAGCCCAGCAGGCATCAATCAAAATCTCGTCATCGAGGGAATATATCAATTTGGTCAAGACGGTCAGGGCAGGAGAAATCTGGCTCCGTTTGAATCAACGATAACGGAATAGAACGGTAGGGAGAAAGAACCAACCAATTCCCAATCAGGCTGGGGATTTTTGCCTCTGCAAAAATTGCTCAACGTCCACGTGGCATTCCTGAGCATGCTCAGTTTATGATGCTCGCTCAGCAGAGTTAGCAATGGTCTTAACGCGCCCTGCTGTAGGACATAATCTCGGCATTGAGGACTGTCGCCAGCAATGTTTCCCAGAGCCCAAACGGCTTGCTCGCGGACATCTAGCACGGGAGACGAGAGCAGGTTGATAAACTCCGGGACAGCTTGCGCGTTGATGACAACCTGAGTATGTTCGGCCGTCCCAGATGCAATGTTAGTTAGAGCCCACGCGGCCTCGAACTGCATATGCAGGGTGATCAATGATTAGAAATGGCGATCGTACGATCCAGACGCGATCAACGTACTTGTAGCATCGAGTGGCCATGCTTTAAAAACTCTACAAAGCGAGGAACGACACCACAATCGATGACGCGTTCAATGGGCGGATTTTTCTCCTTCGACAGAAGTTTGCGAAACTTGGTCGTCGCGTCGAGCTGACGATCAGGATCATCGGAAAAGATGGCTCCCACCATCTCTTCGGCCAACTTGATATCAACGAATGAGAAACCAGGTCGAGAATGGATACGCAGTTGGTATACATACGGAAAGATCCCAGTGGACACCTCCAACTTCTTCATCGGAATCTGCACCAGACGACGGAAGAAAATTCCTCCTCTTAGAGATGTTCTCCTCTCGCTTCTGCCGCCTGATCTCAACTTGCTGTTCTTCTCGACGGCGTCTAAGGTCCTCTTGCTTTAAGCCACCTTTGTTCTTGAAATCTGTGGGTTGTGCGTTAGTAGGCAAGTAAGAAATGTAAAAAACAAAAGTACTTTGTCTACGCTGGTCCATAGTGCGAACACTCGTTTCCATCGTGGCAAACGACGAGTTTTGTTGGGAAGCGTCTCAGTCAACTTGCGAATGTTACGGTATGTCACATTTTGTCACGCAATCACGTGCCTTAGCGCTTTGACCACATAAAGAATGAATCGTATTGTACGTGAGTCCAGGACAGGGTACCAGCTTCTCAAAAGCATTAAGATTAGCGACATTTTGTAGAGAAGGATTCAATGACAATATGGTCTCAAAGTCCGTACACTGGCTTTCATGTGTCGCCGTCAAACGGGTACTGTAGAGGGCGTAACATTTAGTCAGGGCAAGTTTCATACTTGAAATTGCATGGACAAACCTCGAATGATTCTGGTGGATCGCTATCAGGTGAATTCTCATCAAAGACAACGTGTGGTCCGGTGGATGTGCCATGAATTGCATGACCATTACCAACTTGTGCAGGTTCGGCATTTGTTGGTGGAGGAGCAACGGCTTCCGTCTCAAATTCAACGAATTCGGCCTCCTCGTCAGGTTGTAGATCGGAGAGGATCAAGATACCGCCTCCTCCTGCGTAATTCTGAGAGGCTAGTCCCAATGCCGATATTGGCGATTTGCCGGACGAGTTTGCGGTTACTGATGTTTTCGACGACACCGCACGAACAGGCTGATACCGACCCTCACTAGGGAACGAGATAACTGCAAGTTGAGCATGTGTTACCCGTGAGAAGTTGGGGAGTTTTTCCGACATCGCCTCGCTTCTCCGCGAAGCTTTCGGAGCCGATGATGACGACTTGACATCATCGGCCAAGTTAGATATCGAGCCAGAGATAGGCGAGATGTCGCCATGCCTCGTGGACGGTGATAACTCGTGTGGATTCATTTCTACGTCCCCGTCAGCTTCTCTCTTTGGATCCACTTTCTCATCCTGTGATTGCGTTAGTTGGAAGCGTTTTAATTTATCTTGCAACTCACAGTGTCCATGGAATCCCCTTCAGCAGCAGCTTTCTTCTTGTCTCTAGCCTTCACCTTGGCGGTCGTGGAAAGTACAGCAGTTGCTACTTTGGACACAGCTTCCTTCTTTGGAGGTTTCGTGGGTGCGGGGTAAGCGAAGAGGCTCGGCTTAGCATTTGATACAAACTCGAACATTGGAGGCTGAGTGAATGCATCAGCTGTGATAAATGGCCATGATATAGGCAAAGAAACGTACCTTCAAATCGGCATTCAAACCGATGATTCCCGTCGGTTCAAACCCTAAACAAGCGCAATGTGCCAGAGGATACCAGTACCAAAATTGACAAAACAGAACCATGCCAACAATCGCGCTGGTATTCCTGCTCCCGGCTCTGCTCTGCAAACTGATAGTCACGTTCCTTCCACCAGCATCGATGAAGCCTTGCCCAAGCGCGGCGCCAAATCGGGCCATAGGGTCTTCATGCTTGTCGGAGACAACTTTAGTGTATAGTGCACGAGTGGTAGCGAGAGATGGTGATGATGCTTCTGATTGTTGGACGAGAATCATTCCTAGGGCAATAAAGGCACCTTGGCGAACGAAGTCAACGCTATCTTTGGTCATGGGCTCCAAAATCTCGATCGCATCCTTAAAGTAACGTGAGTTGTGGTAATTGTTGAACTTCCATTTGATTTACCTGGAGTCCTGTGCCCGCACAAGCGAGACCGAGTGCAATTGTGGCACCACAACGAACATGCGGATTATAGCTCTCACTCAACAGTTGCACAATGCGTGGGACTTGACCAGGATTCTTGAACAGCACGAACGCCAGAGAAATCACTGCTGCTCGTCGAACGTCGTCTGACGTGTCAGAAACGGCGATATGAAGGAGCTGCCGAACAGCATCGTTATTAGAGGTTCCTGCATAGGCCAATGCCAGTGTATACACTCCACCATAGCGGAGGATAGGATCCTAAGACACTGTTAAAACGGCGCATATGACAGGTGATATTACAAACCTTCTCTCCTACGAGTTGCTTCACTGTTTTATCCGCTTCCTCTTGTCTTCCGTAGAAGATAAAAGCTACACCAACAGCGAGACCTCGGATGATTTTTTCGTGTTGCGTTTCACGAGCATACGTAAGCATCTCATCCGCACTGGTCTCATCCGCCGTGCCGAGCATGACTAGACCCATAGCATACCCAGCTGCCTCACCAGCGACT
>Ga0209006_10005614_pt1 | contig 11391 bp, 10 predicted proteins | sample JacPin_JW_Ref_O2_FD_188567 | JGI IMG/M metagenome (GOLD analysis project Ga0209006, IMG submission 188567) | Forest soil microbial communities from Algoma, Ontario, Canada - Jack Pine, Ontario site 1_JW_Ref_O2 (SPAdes) (version 2) | ecosystem: Environmental > Terrestrial > Soil > Boreal... | reverse complement strand
GTTGCGAAGTGGTCGTGATCGGCAACCGCCCCGCCGGTGAGCTGCCGCCCGGCGCGCGAATTCTCCAAGTCGTGCGTGCTGTCGATGCGCAGCTAGGCAACGCCGCGCAGGTGCAGCGCGCCTCGACCGACGCCAATATCCCACTCTCGCTGGGACAGGAAGCCGTCGCCATCGGCGGCGGCGGATCGGGTGGCGGGGCGCATACCTTGCAGGAGTGGTTCGATTCCAACGGACGCGAGTTGGGATTGAAGCGAATTCTGCTGACTATGCTGGCGCTGGCGGGGGTAGCTGAATGAAATGGAACCGAATAGATCTGAGGCGCGCAGCGTTTTGGGCGTCCGTCGTGGCGTGCAGTTCCACGTTTGCTGCGGCGCAGGACACATCGCCAAACCTGATACCGAGTCCGGTGAAGATTTCCGCGCAAACCCCGGCACAGAATCCCGCACCAGCCAGCAAGCCGGAGCCTCCCGATACCCGCCCCCGAGCTGACGTCATCTTCATGCACGCCAACGTCTACACCGGCGTGCCCGGCAATGCCCAATTCAGCTCAATTCTTCGTGAAGAGGCAATCGCCGTTCGCGGAGACCGTATCGAAGCTGTGGGCAAGACGCTCGACATCCAGAAGCTCAAAGGCCCGCAGACCCAGGTCATCGATCTCGGCGGACATTTCGTCATGGCCGGATTCAATGATGCGCACCTGCATCTCGACGATGCCGGTTCGACCAAACTGAGCGTCGACGTCACCGGAGTGAAGTCGCTCGACGAACTTCGCCAGCGCGTTGCCAAGAAGGTAGAAGACGCGAAGGCAGGAGAGTGGATCCTCGGCGCCGGTTGGGATGAGACGTTGTGGCCCGTGAAGGTGGTGCCCACGCGCTGGGATCTGGATGAAGTCTCCAACGGCCACCCCGTATTTCTGGTGCGGATCGACGGCCACATCGCTGTAGCCAACACCCGAGCATTGCAGCTGGGCAGCATCACACTGGCCAGCCGCGATCCACAGGGCGGACACATCGACCGCAACGAAAACGGCGAGCCCACGGGAATTCTGCGCGAGACCGCGCAGGGCGCGGTGACCAATGTGGTTCCTAAGCCCAACCACGACCAGCGCCGGCAGGCTCTCGAACTGGCTTTCGCCGATCTCGCCGAACACGGAGTGACTTCCGCACAGGATTACTCGCCCAACTGGGAAAATTTTGAAATCTACGAAGAACTGGAAAAAGAAAGCAAGCTGACCGCGCGCATCACCGAATGGCTGCCGTTTGACGATCCGGTCGAAGAGTTGAGCCGCAAGCGCAACGCGCATCCCCAAAGCGACCTGATGCTGCACACCGGCATGCTCAAGGGATTCATGGACGGCTCACTCGGATCGCACACCGCGGCCATGCTCGAACCCTACTCCGACGATCCGCAGAACTCGGGTCTGCCCCGATACGATGCAGGCAAACTCAACGACATGACCAAAGAGCGCATGCTCGCCGGCTTCCAGATCGGCTTTCATGCGATCGGCGACAAGGGCGTGCAGATGGCTCTCGATGCCTTCGCCGAAGGCGAGAAGGCCGTTCGCGAGGCGCACGTGAAAGGTCCAACTGGCGGCGACGAATTTCGTCTCCGCATCGAACACGCGCAGGTGACAACGCCGCAGGAGATCGCACGATTCAAAGAGCTGAAGGTAATTGCGTCGATGCAGCCCAGCCATCTGCTGACTGATATGCGCTGGGCGCAGGACCGCCTCGGCCCGAAGCGCGCCGCAACATCCTACGCGTGGCTGGCTTTTCTGAACAAAGGTGTGCCGTTGGCTTTTGGAACGGACTATCCGGTCGAGCCGGTATCGCCCTTTCGCGGCCTCGACGCAGCAATCACGCGCAAGAGCGAAAACGGCAAGCTGGAATATTTCCCCGAGCAACGCCTCACCATCGATCAGGCGATCGCAGCCTACACCACAGGATCGGCCTACGCCGAGTTTGACGAAAAAGACAAAGGCAAGATTGTGCCCGGAATGCTGGCAGACTTCGTAGTCCTGGACCGCGACCCCACCGCGTCGTCTCCTGAAAAGTTGCTGGGCACAAAGGTTCTGCGCACAGTAGTGGGCGCGAAAACAATCTACGAAGCTAAGTAGCCGATGCTTCCTTATGCGTCCTTCGCGGCTTTTCTCCCGTGAGCTCAGCGGTTGAGGGCTCTTGCTGGAGCACCACACTCCAATTCTCCGTTTCTCTTGGCGTCCTTCGCGGCTTTGCTTAGCGACCTTTGCGGCCAGAGGCTTTTTGTGGATGCTTTAAAACGCTTTCCTCGGTTCGCGCGTCTAATAACCGTCCTTTTGCAGTGGGTTTGGTTCGCAAAGAGCGTCTCAGGCCTTACGACGAGTGGGTATAATGGAGCGGAGAGTTTCGGAGGGAAGTAGACCTATGGATTCGGGCGCGATGTGGATGCGCATGAAGGCTCATCGCTGGGCCTACACGCTGAGTATTCTGGCAACGTTGTCGGTTGGCATTCTGATCGGGACGGTTATCTCCTACGGAGTCAAAGGCAAAGAGGGACAGTCGAAGAGCGATGCCACGCCTCTGACCATGCCTTCGCCGCAACAGATGTCGAACACGTTTTCGCAGATCTCGAAGCAGCTGGAACCGAGCGTCGTCAACATCAACACGGAATCGACCATCAAGAACGTGCGCCGTCGCCGCGGCGGAAGCGGGCAAGGGGATGACGACGACAGCGGCGGCATGGACGACTTCTTCAACCACTTCTTCGGTGGGCCCGGCGGGCAGGGTGGTCAGGGCGCCGGTCCGGGCGACGGCTCGATCCGCGAGCGCTCTCTCGGCTCCGGCGTGATCGTCGACCCCAAGGGCTTTATCGTCACCAACCGACACGTAGTCGAGAAAGCTGACCGGATTCGCGTCCGCTTCGAAGACGATCCTCCGGGCGTGCAGCATGACGCCAAAGTGATTGGCACCGATCAAGAAACCGATCTCGCCGTAATTAAAGTGGATATCGATCGCGCGCTGCCCGCCGCAAAGATGGGCAACTCCGACAGTATGCAGGTAGGAGACTGGGTTCTGGCCGTGGGCAGTCCGTTCGGATTGACAGAAACAGTTACCGCGGGAATCGTTTCCGCCAAGGGGCGCGACATCGTGCCCAACCGCCAGTTCCAGACGTTCATTCAGACCGATGCCGCGATCAACCCGGGCAACTCCGGTGGACCGCTGGTTAACATGACTGGGGAAGTGATCGGCATCAATACAGCGATCCTGAGCGAGACCAATGCCTATGCTGGCGTGGGATTTGCTCTGCCCTCGAAAACCGTAGTCGACGTCTACAACCAGTTGACGGGCCCCGAGCACCGCGTGACCCGTGGCTCTATCGGCATCACGTTTGATGCCGTGGAAAATCCTGCAATCATGCGCGTGTATGGCGCAGGATCGGGTGTGACGGTATCGAGCGTCGTTCCCGGCAGCCCAGCCGACGAGGCTGGACTGAAGGTCGGCGACACCATCACTTCCATCGACAGCAAGAAAGTGACCAAGGGTGCCGACCTGGTTTCAGACATCGCTTCACGCAAGCCGGGATCGAAGGCGACGCTGGGCTTCCTGCGCAATGGCAAGTTGCAGGACACGACGGTGACCATCGCCGATCGGGCTAAGCTTTTTGCGGCGCGTCTGGGAGACGATCAGGAAAACGGTGACGAGAGCACGCCCAAGCAGAGCAAGTTCGGTGTGACCGTGCGCAAAGTAACTCCGGAGATGGCCGATCGCCTCGACATGCCCACGGGCAAAGGCGTGATCGTGCAGGACGTGAAGCCTGGCTCGTTTGCCGAGGACATCAATCTGGGCCGCGGCGACATCATTCTGGAGATCAACAAGCAGTCGGTCAACAACGAGGACGATTTCACCAGAATCGAATCGGGCCTGAAGAGCGGCCAGGATGTCGTGTTCCTGGTGCGTCAGCGAGGCTCGACCCGGCAGGATGGGACGGTCTTCCTGGCGGGCACACTTCCGTAACCTGAGACTGGCCCAACGGGAACTGGCCCTGTACCGCGCGATAGCGGATGATTACAATGCCAGCGCCCCGTTGGGCCTTTCTGTTTTTGCGGATAGCGAGTTTGCGGGACCATGGATTTAGGGATCGGGATTTTGCGAATAGAGCGCTTGAGAGGGTTTTTGGGGAAATCGCCTTTGGGTGGCGTAGCGCTTTAGCGCTGCGATAGGGGCTGAAAGTTTTGGGACGGCTTTAGGCGCAGGGGACTGTCGCGGAAATGACGCTAACGCTGCCAACTCGAAAAGCCAACGCGAGCGCGGTTTGCGCGCTGATTCTGGTGTGCGCCGCGATTCCGGCCCGCGCCCAGCAGGACTCCGGCGATGCCGTGGCAAAGAAACCGGCAACAACCAAGACGGCGAACAAGGCTGGAACGACGCAAGCGACCAGGAAACACTCCCCGCGAAAGAAAAAATCCGTAAAAGCGCGCGGCCAACAGAAGATCGATTCTGAAAGAGCTACCTCGATCCAGGAAGCCCTGATCCGCGAACACTACCTGAGCGGAACCGCCAGCGGCACCTGGAACCAGAGCAGCGAAGATGCCATGCGGCGTTATCAGGCCGACCACGGATGGCAGACGAAGGAAGTTCCAGATTCGCGAGCGCTCATTAAGCTGGGTCTGGGCCCCAGCAAAGACCATCTGCTGAATCCGGAGAGTGCCATGACGACCGGGCCCGATGCGCCGCAAGCGTCATCGATGCCAACAACCTCGCACAGCGCTTCGACGGATTCTACTCCCGCTTCAAGTTCACGCCAGGGCGATCCCCGTCCGCAGTGATCCATCCCGCGAAGTAAGCTGCTTTCTCTACTTCGATTGCCACATACTTTGTGCAAGTGCCAGTAAACTATGGAAAGCAATGGTCTTATTGGCTTGATGCCCTGTGCAAAAATAGCCCAGTAACTAGCTGAAAACAAGTGACTTGCTCACCCAAGGTAAATCGATTGAACTTCCCGGCAGGGCGGCGCCGACCCGGGGCGGTAGTCAGACTTGGGCTCGTTCACCCAAGCCTCAAGGGCCGCTCCAGAATCGCGGCGAGGGGTATCCTGTGACGCGAGCCGGCGGCCGTTCGGGGCGTCCGGTGGAGCATTGCCGAAAGTGGGCCGCATCCGTCGTCCGGCAAACGAGCAGGATGGCGAGTCGTTGGTAACACTCGGTAATCTCTGGGAGTCGCACGTTAGTGCCATTCCCAAGTTTTCGGTTAACGGTTAATCTCTTACTTGAGTAGGCTTCGGGGGAGGGCTGCTCGACTGACGTCCCAAGACTCTTTGAGTCCTGGGGCGTTTTGTTTTGTGGCGGATCAGTTTGCGGCCGATAGAGTCTTTGAAGGCCCAAGGCTCGTTGCCGGCTCGATACCGCACCGCGCCTCCCTCGTTCAACTTTCAACATCAACGAGCGTGAAATGGCGACTACTGTGGGCCAAGAATTTGTGAAGGCACCACGATCGAAGCCTTCGGGTTCACCACGTCGGTCACGATCAGGGGCAACATTCCTTTGAACGAAGGGATGCTGACCGTCAACAGGAAGCTTTGAGCCAAGTCGCGCTTCACGTCATCGAATGTCAGATGTCTCCTGCTGGGCGGCAGGAAATAGGCTCGGCCTCCAGCTCGATCGGCGATCTGCCGCAGTAGCTCTCCCTGCTTTCTCTTTTCGACATCAGACGGCGCAACAATAAATATGGGAATGGAAGCTTTCTGCAGGGTCCTGATCACATCATCGAAGTTGGCGTGGCTTCCCCTCTCCTGGCCATCGCAAAACAGAAAGATCACCTTTCTGTGATCAGGACTTGCTGGTAGCTTCATAAAAATCCGCGTACTGGCAACGATGGCATCGTAGAGCGCGGGCGCGCCGGATCCGCCGTAGTTCAGCTCCGAAGAGAGTTTCCCCGGATTTGTTTCGTTTCTTACATCGACAAAGAATCTACTCTCGGGATTCACAAGAGTTCCTATGTCGGAGCCCGGCGAGATCACCTGTTTTAGAAATTTCGCTGCTACGCTCACCTGTTGTTCGGTGCCGCCTGGCCACAGGCTTCGTCCCCTCTTCTCGTTTATAAGCACATACTGGAGGTGCTCGCCGGCAAGCGACGTGAGAGACGCAACGGTTGCGGGCTGATGGTTTACTTCCACCTTGAGGTCAGAGGCTTGCAGCGAAGGTGAGGATGGTTCAGCTGTTCCGACAATGATCGGCACACTAGCTGTCTGCTGGCCGTGCGAAACTGCTATCAAACAACCAAGAATCAGAGGTAATGCGCATTTCATAACCGGGGAGGGTACCACACTGCCGCAGAGTTAGATCAACGAGGTTTCCGGCAAGCCGATCGCGGAGGATTCGGGTTATAAACGACTACGAGGTTAGCCGGGAGCGGCAGTCCCCTCGACAATACGGGATGGCCAGACGAGCCGATTGCCCAAGAGGTGCTACGTAACGGCAGATCTCGAAAAACAGAAAGTGAAGCGAGGATGAAAACCGATTTGCTGCGATTCAACGGCGCGGTCGAGCGCGATCCCGCCATCGATGCGTGGATGAAAGAACATGCAGGTGAATTGGGAGACATCGCGCAGCAGTGGTTCGAGGTGATGCGAAAATGCGGGGACGAAGTCCGGGAGCTCTTCCATGACGGCTGTCCGGTTGCTTGTTTGGGAGATGTTCCCTTCGGCTACGTCAATGCATTTACGTCGCACGTAAACGTGGGGTTCTTTCAGGGGGCGGGGCTGCCGGATCCGGCACGCTTGTTGCAAGGCACTGGCAGGTTCATGCGACATGTGAAGCTGAGACCGGGGACGGCCATAAACCTCGAAGCATTAAGCAGGCTCATCGATGCGGCGTACGCGGATATAAAGGCGCGCGTCGAACACGGCTAGCTCGGAGAAACGCGGGAGGTTCGCCGTGAGCCGCTAGTCCACTCGATCCCTCTGGCGCGTCGCTTTCACGCCCGACAGAATCCCGATGCCCAGCAGTACGATCGCGCCGACGACGATCCAGTGCGTGGGCATATGGATCAGGTAGGCTCCATAGATCAGCCCACCGATCAAGATTGCAATCCCAATCGCGTAAAGTCCGAACGACATGGCATCTCCTTGGAATCACGGAACCCGGAATCGCGAAACCTGGACCCGCGGAACCTGGACCCACGGCACTGTTCTCGTCGAAGCCCTGACCGATCCACGGTGGATTTCAATCCGTCACCAGCCCACGGTCGGGCGGCAACACCGAGATTCGCAGAAGTGGCTGCGCAATGCTGTGCAGAATCGCTCACTAGCTAAGTTAGGCTCACGCGGTAACGCCTGTCCTCATGGAGCGAAATGAGCCCCAGAGAATCGCATCGGCAACTACGGCATTCGCTGTATTGTTGGAACTGACTCTGCTCCTTTATGTTAGCGGAGTACACGACAGAGCGCTTGGGTAGTCATGGGTTAGCGTCGCTCGGATTGAGCCGACATTCGGATCCTCACGACTACCACCCCCGCTTCCACAGCGGAGCCGGCCACGATTTAGATCTAATTGTTTGGCAAGAACTTAAGGAGACCGAATGAAAAAACTGATAGCAATTCTCTTCGCCCTTGCCCTGCTGACCTCGATTGGCCTGGTGGCTCAGGACACGATGTCGCAGGATTCGACGAAATCCGATGCATCCACGAAAGCTGCCAGCATCACGGGAAAAATCAGCGACGACGGAAAGAGCTTCGTAAGCGACAAAGACGGCAAGAGCTGGACGATCAACAATCCGGATACGGTCAAAGGCCACGAAGGACACCACGTTACGCTCAAAGCACACGTTTCCGCCGACAAGAACTCAGTCGATGTCGTATCCCTCAAAATGGCGGGAGACTCGATGAAGAAAGACAGCAGCTCGCCAAACTAGACTTCTAAACAAGCGATCTCTCTCTCTGGGCCAGCCGAAAGCTGGCCTTTTTCTTTGCCTGCAATGGAGCTTTTGTGCCCTGGTCAGTCCATGGGGCCAACGGAGCTAAACGAAAAAAACATAAATCCAAGAAACATGGGTCCGAGATTCCCATTCTTGCAAAGAACGCAAGGATGGGGCACCCTCAGTCGTAAGCATGTCCAGAAAAAACAGAAACGTGGCCGCCCGCCCCGATCTGACCTCTCCCGACCTATGGACCGTCGCGGCCATCGCGATCGTAGTGACAGCGATATCGACTTTCATCCACGAAGCGCTTGGCCACGGAGGCATGTGCCTCGAGTCGGGTGGGCAGCCGCTGGCGCTCTCCACGGTTCACTTCGACTGCAGCGCGGACGCGCGTCTGGTAGCGGCGGGTGGAACGCTGGCGAATCTGCTCTTCGGCGCAGTGTTCTGGGCAGGCGCGCGCGCCGTCAAGCAGTCCGCGACCTGGCGCTATTTCTTCTGGCTGCTGATGACTTTCAATCTGCTTGAGGCTGGAGGATATTTTCTGTTCTCGGGCATCGGCAACTTCGGCGACTGGGCGGTGGTCGTCGCAGGATGGCAGCCAGCGTGGGCGTGGCGCGTCGGCCTGGTTGCGCTGGGCACGGTAACCTATTTCTTTTTGGTTGTGCCTCTTTCGCTGCGCGAGTTGCGTCCGTTCTTGGGGACAGACTCGAAGATCCGAGTACGCCGCGCGCGACAACTCACACTCGTACCCTATCTCGCCGGTGGGATTCTCTCCTGCGCGGCGGGGACGCTGAATCCGGTGGGGCCGCTGTTGATTCTGGTCTCGGCGGCGGCGGCGTCATTTGGCGGGCACTCCGCGCTCGCCTGGATGTGGAATTTGCTTCATGGACAGCGCATCCCGAGCAGCAAATTGCAGATGCCCGAAATCGAACGCAGCTGGGGATGGATGATTGCGGCAGTTGTGCTGGGCACAGTATTCATCGCCGGACTGGGGCCGGGCGTAAAGTTTCATGCGGCGAAGTAAGCGGACGTCGTCGATCTGCGAGGCTAATCTGGGTTAGCTCAATGAGTGAGAGAGGCGATTTTGCAACGGTTCATCTTCATGGCTATTCGTGTCCCGATGCCATTCCGTGGAGCGTAGCGCGACTTGGCCATAGCTGAATCCGCTCGACATTCTTGATCTCGGCGCTGAATAATCCCATATGCCCGTGGTGCGCTGCGTCGAACGTTCCCAGGCAGATTACATACTGGCCGTTGACCGCGTCGGATTGAGCCTTCGACATCCCGGTCGGAATGTTGATCCACAGCGCATTCTTTTCAATGCCCCGCTCATAATCTTCGCGGTGAAGATAAACGGCAGTACCCTCGAATTCGATTCGCAGAAATCCAATAAGTTGAATGCGCTCGCCGTCGTAACGTTCAGGGTTGGCGATCAGTTGAACGACACTCACATTGTCGGCGCTGGCAGGGTTTGCAGTTTTCGACAAATATCCTGCCATCTGACCACTAATTGGTGGACACACAATGACCAGAAACAGAAAGGTCGTATCGATTATTCGCCTGAGTGGTTTCATGGTTAGGCTCGACAACATACAGCATATTAAACCCGAATCGTCTGCAATCACTGCAGCCGCAGTCGTAGTCATGTCCAGAGAAGACAGGAACGTGGGTCACCCGCCTACCACGCTCGCGATCCATTCGAGTTTTCGTATATGTTTGAGTTGGAATATGGGAGCTGCCAGCGGACTCCGTCACCCATCTGATTCCCGAAATTCGCGCATTTCGTCCTTTCCTCCCGGCAAAGGAGTTCGAGACGAGTTTGCGTTTCTATAAGGCGATCGGTTTCGACGCGTATCAATTGGGGGACACTCTCGCCGAATTGAGCCTTGGAACGCACGCTTTTCTGCTTCAGGGTTATTACGTTAAAGAGTGGGCCGAAAACACGGTGATGCACGTCCTCGTCAATGAGGTCGACGCTTGGTGGCGACACATCCATTCACTGGATTTGGTCAATAAGTTTGGAGTTGCGCCCCCCTCAGCGCCAAGAGCTGAGCCCTGGGGCTTGACCGTAGCGTATGTGTTCGATCCATCGGGCGTTCTGTGGCACTTCGCGGAATCGACGAAGCCGGGGTCCGAGGTTCCCACCCCTTCGGCTTTCGCTCGGGGCAGGCTCTAGTCGCAAAGAAGCGGCTAGGATGGGGCAACCTCAGCGGTAGTCGTGTCCAGAGAAACAGAAACGGGAACGACCCAGCAGCAACGTCTGGCCGGATGTCACCGCGAAGCATTGGACGCCCTTTTAGTGGACCGTATCAGTGGACCGTGTTATGGATGGCCGCGCTTGTGCTAGGCAGGTTGTCCGACGATGCCGTTGCGCTTTCGGAAATCACTGTGCCCGTTGGCGCTGCAATCTCGACGGTCATTCGGATCGTCCACGTACTGCCTGGACGCATCACGCCGTTTTCCTTGCACACCACCGATCCGCTCGCGCCAACCGCCGGAGTCATGCATGAACCCAGTCCCGCCGTTCCGGAGAGACCAATGCTGGAGAAGGTAGTGCCCGCCGATACCTGCGTGGTCAGCACTTCGTGTACGGCACCCACAGAACTCTGGTTCCAGACCTTGAAGGCGTAGGTGAGCAGGCCGCCTTGTACCGGAGGCGTGGGAGATGCTGTGAGACTCAGGGCCAGACCCTCGCCAGGTAGCAGGCTGAAGATCGTTCCGCAGCCGTCCGCACAACTTGTAAGGCCACCGAACTGAGCAGTCCCGTAGAGGTTTCCTGACTTGTCGACGATCAGGCCCGCTACGGGTTGTGCACCGTCGCTGCTCGATCCGAGGTTGTGCAGCACACTCTCAGTCCAGCTTCCGTTTGTGTTTGGCGACAGCCTGAAAACTATACCGCCTCCAAGGCTGCCACCGTACCGAGTCGTGCCGTAAAGCTTGCCGGCAGCGTCGAAGATCAGGCCTGCTAATGGTTCCTGTCCATCGCCAGCCGATCCGAAGTTATGAAGCACGCTTTCAGTCCAGCTTCCGTCCGAGTTTTGCGTCAGTTTAAAGACGACGCCAAATCCATTACTGCCGCCCATGTATGTTGTGCCGTAGAGATTTCCGGCGGAGTCGGAGACCAGGCCAGCCGCGGGCCCCTCTCCATCCGATCCGGTGAAGGTGTGAATCGTAGTCTCGGTCCAGCTTCCGTCCGGGTTACTCGCCACTTTGAAGACGACACCGGTGGTTCCCGCTTCGGTGCCAACCGTTGTGCCGTAGAGATTGCCGAGAGCGTCCGTGATCAGGCCGGCAATGGGCACCCCGTCGTCAGATCCCCCGGTAAAGGTGTAGAGGACAGTCTCGCTCCAGCTTCCATCGGGCTGGGGCGTTAGCTTGAAAACCACCCCACAACCTGGGCCGTTATCACAGGCGTAATCGCCAGCTCCCGACGTCGTACCGTAGAGATTTCCGGCCGCATCGAAGATTAAACCGGCCCGGGGGAACGACTCAGAAGGGA
>Ga0209006_10005613_pt1 | contig 11391 bp, 14 predicted proteins | sample JacPin_JW_Ref_O2_FD_188567 | JGI IMG/M metagenome (GOLD analysis project Ga0209006, IMG submission 188567) | Forest soil microbial communities from Algoma, Ontario, Canada - Jack Pine, Ontario site 1_JW_Ref_O2 (SPAdes) (version 2) | ecosystem: Environmental > Terrestrial > Soil > Boreal... | reverse complement strand
TTGGTCGCAAGCATCCCGTAACTGGAAGTCAGGAGCAGACGGTGTTAATTCATCGATAAGCTGGTTGACCGTGTTGCACAGTCGGGCATATTTGTCCCGTTGCAAATTGGCCTCAAGATCATCCTCTGCAAACTCTTCGCCGATCTGGATGGGTTGAATCATTCATGAATACATGGACTAAAGTTTTAGCACAAAATTCCCCCGCACCTCGGCAAATGGGTCTTCCTCGTCAGAATTTTCATCCCCAAGCTAGGCGGGAAAAGAAATTAGGTCCTCTCTAGACAATAAAAAGTAAACCTTTGACTCAACCCATGACTTATTCGATAATCGAGTATTCAGCTGCAGAGTTTGCACATTATGGCCAGCCGCTATCGGAATATTGATATTAGGGGATAAATTCCACGGAGTTAATTACGTACCAGCTCCATTGGGCTTGCCAAAGACATCTTCGTAATTCTCGTCATCATCCTCTGTATACTTTTCAAATTCAGTCTGGCTTTGTGCACGCCTAGATTCTGACCGCCCAAGGGACCCAGTGCCGCCTGACATTCCGGAAAGGGATGGAGATCGTGAATGTAAACCACGATGCGTTGACGGCGGACCGAAGGTTGAACTGCCGACGGCGAGTAATGAGCTAGAGGGTGGTCTGGACGATAGTTTGATAGGGCCGGGGAGGGGGGCAGACAAGGGTCCCGGTGACCCAGACAAACCGACAGTTTTGATGTCGTCAGGGTGAAAGAGTCCGCGCCGAGAAGAGTTCTTCATCTAGCCAAGCGAGCTCAGGGATGAGAGGGAAAAGTGAACGACAAGGATTCACCTTGAAATCGGCAACCTTCTCTAGTAACAATGGCTCTTCTTCCTCTGTCGCAAGATCCGAGTAATCTTCCAGGATTGGAGCAATATCAGGAGACGATGCCAAAGGACGGTTGTCCAACATTGCCGGGCTTCGACCAGGGCGTATTGTTTTTGCATTGTCCTCAACCTCTGGTTTTTCTTCCTCTTGAGACGATTTCTCCAGTGCTGACAACCGGACCAATGGTTTCAGATATCTCGCATAAAAGACAGAAGCCTACGAAAACACCTTGAATTTTGGTAAAAGATATTCCTTCCTCGAAATCATCATCCCAATTGTCTGTCTGTTCCTCGGGTTGTCCAAGAGCCAAAGGTTCACGAATTTTCTCGACAAAATTGGCACCAGAGGTTTTGACACTGGGAGCTGAGCCCATTTTCCATCCGGAAGGACCCGAAGAGGAATTGTGTGAACCTGAAGATGTGGATGTATGCAGTAAAGGGATGTCAACGGGAGACCGGAGGGGGGATTGAGGGTATTCGGGCAGAGACGTTCTTCCCTGGACTGGATGCTTCGACGGACGTGAAGGTGCTAGGAAAAATATCGTCGAGTCTCAACTGCCATAACATAAAACATGGATATACATTTCAGTGCTTCATTCCATTCCTGCACCTTTAGCACTACTTCGTCGTAGTTGTAACTGCTTGACGTTTTCCTCGGGCCATCGGCAGCCGTCTTTTCTTTTGTATTTGGAACTTTTCCATCGTTCATCTGCCTTCTAGCAGATACCATCCAGGGATGCTTCAGCAATTTTCTAGCGGATATCCGGAGATTGCAATCTTTCTGGAAACAATGGTATAAAAAATCTTTGACAATTGGCGATGCACCTTCTGGTATCGGCGGACAATCATCCTGAACGATGCGAAACATTGCTGGCATGGGATCAAGATTATGATGTGGGGGCTTCCCTTCGAGGAGTTCGATGACGACACATCCCACACTCCTAAAAGATATCCATGAATGCAAGAGCAATCGTATATTCACGAAAACTTACCAAATGTCCGATGCCGTTGTCGCGCCTGACTGTTCGATCACCTCGGGAGCCACTACGATCGTCAGTACTGTGAGTACTGTGTGGGTTCTTTGATATGTATAAATACACGCACTCCAGTACGGACTTCCCACGACGGCGTCATCACTCACGCCGCCTGTCGTGGCGCTACTTGCGACACCGAAATCAGCAAGCTTGACGCAACCGTCCTTGTTGGTGAGAATATTGGCACCCTTGATGTCTCGATGAATGACACCTTGATCATGTAAGTATACGAGTCCCTGCAGAACCTGCGAGATGTAGACAGCGACAAGATTTTCGGGAAATTTTCCGAAGCGCTTGCAAATATTGTGTAGCGAACCATTTTCGCAAAACCTGTGCAAGGTTAAACTTGGATACCAGAAGTCAAGACTCCGGCTTACTCTAGAATAATGTAGAGGTATTCGCGCTCTTTTACAAATCCCTTGTACTTCACAATATTCGGGTGCTGTGATTTTTGTGGTCATGATCGACTTCAGGCCAAATCACCATAAAGGACGGACATTCAAGTTTTTAAGGAGATCAATTTCAGACTATAGAAGTAAACCGCTTTTAGTTCGGACGAACAGAACCTTAAGGGAAGGGTATAACAGGAAACTTACCATAATTTCGCCCAGTTCACCCTTTGGGATATTACTCAGTTGGATTTCCTTGACCGCAACAGTTTCTCCAGTAGCCCAATTGAGTGCACCTATAAATTCTTTAACAAGACACCTATCAGACCAATGGCTTGCAACGTACGATAGACCTGGCCAAAGGCTCCCTTTCCGAGAGAGTCACCGAGTTGCTACGCCAGTAGCATTTAGCTTACTCGTTTCCAATCCAGACTAAAGGTCAATACAAACGTAGTCATTGAGAGACTTGGAGCCATTGGGCCGAGAGTCATAGCTGGCGGGTAGTGAAGGTGCTGTCATGATGCCTTCTTTGTCGCGAGGTGAAGGAGCGTGATGGATGAGCTGAGTTGTTTAACAAAAAAATCAAAGAAACAATGAAAGGGATGTGGATGTAGGCTATAAACAGCGACGGTGACGGACGACGCGCTTCACAGTCGCGTCCGGCGCTGACGGGAAGCTCAAAAGAGTCCCGGGCAACACTCGGCTTCTCCCGCTCAGACAATGGCGTTCCTACCTAGACTAGTACATGTTTGCTACGACAATGATCCATCACCTTGAATTCCCCACTCGTAGGCAGTGATCCTTCAGTGTCAAGCCTAACTTCTTCCGTAGAAAATTTGACCTCCATCAAATATGTTCCAAGCGCAATCTCATCATCTATCTCAATTCTTGTCTTGTTCGTGAAACCATCCAAGATTTTTCCATCCTTCTTCCACGTTATAGTATAGCTTTCCGCAATACCGATTTTCTTCTTCCTGAATTGAGCTAGAGGAACCAAGGTCATGTCAAGTGTTTTCTGCCACTTTCCCTTCGTCCCTCCACCAGGATCAGAAATCCACTGGCATCCCTCACGAACATTCTCGAGGAAGTCGACCTGCCTCAAGAGAGATAACCACAGACCCTCCATGCAAACGTGGCAAAATTCGGATTTTCTGGCGTCACGCATCAGACAGTCCTCGTTCGTCGGTCGATAGGTTATATCGTTTGTTTCCGAGAAACTGTTAGGTTATTTGTCAAACAACCGCCAGCACGCGAAAGCAGACTCACGTAGGGAAGATTCCATAGTACCCGGTAGTAGAATTGAACCTACAATATAGATCCGAAACATGGGTCAAATACACGGTATCATAGAAACCAACGAACTTACTCGGATTCGTTACCAAACTCGAGGCCTTCCACGCTGCACAGCTGTGCCTCGCCCTCTACCCCCTTGTTTAACAGCGTGAATTTTATTTCGTGATTTCCGCTGCTCAAGCCACCATTGTTGTATATGTCATAGTGCCATCGATCTTTGCCAATGCCTTCTAAAGGTACCCACTCCAAGTCTCTTCCATCAAGTTCTACGCTCAGATCGGTTTTGCTAGGGAGTCCAGATAAGGAAAAACTGATACGATGTCGGGAATATAGGCCAGAAGAAGTAAAATTGATGGACCAAGACGTGGTGGTGTTGAGCAAAGTCCACTGCAAGCAGTAAATGACAAAATGTTCTAACAAAACGAGCACTTGACATTGTGCACTAACAGGGTACATCTGGAAAGGCATCATAGCTCTTTCGACCCTCGGTGGTTCTTGCAGTGGCATTGAGAGCCAATGGGACCATGGTAAAGGAGACTCCAAATCGTTTGCGGAATTGGGGCCATAATAGGCGAATCCGCCATCGTACTCTTCACCTACATCAATGATAGAGTGACCAAGTTCGTGTCTCAGTATGAGGGGTCCGTTCACCAGTGACGATGTGATAACTCTGTGGTGATGCTTAGCTGATAGCTGACTCCCATGGGTGCAGTTATACTCGCGTGAATTCTCCTCCCAAACCTGCAGGATGTGTTAAGATCAGCACAGTAGCACAACTAGCGGATAGCGTACCCCCATAATATGGATCATTGCCTGTCCGCCAAAAAAGATCGTTATTTATTCCTGAGAAAAAAAAGACAATTTACTACTCACCCAATAAGATTGGATAGTCGCACCGATCATCCATGGAGTCACAGGCGGCCCTCGCTACCTCAGGCTTGCTATAGTAAACGGCTCTCAGTTCCGTTCCTTCACGGTACAATCCAAATGGCGTGCTACCAGTCGAGAAGACCTACTCAGATAGGGTAAATAGATCTCATACTTCATGAACTCACTCTTTGGGTTTCCCGCCTGTCCCAATACCGCTCTAAAGATGTTGTGGGTAACCTGATATATGTGGAAGACGTTAAGCACAAACCTCGACGCTTGGAGAAAAGGCGGCCCAAAAGTTGAGGAGCGGTTGGACGGTCGAGAAGGTTTTTTCACCAGAAATATCTTCAGCGAGCCGAGAAGCGTCATCAATAAACTTGTCACGCTCTTCTTGGGTGTCTCGCAGCCGACCACCATCAGTGAAAAGCAGATACAGCTATTAGGTCAAACATACAACCGTCTGAAAAGAATACCAGGTCAACACGGTTACCGGACGGCCCCGAAATATGTAGAGCCTGAATTTCCAGCGGTGGAGATTCTGTCTCAGTTGTCGAACCAAGACCCGACTTGACGCCCTGTGGGAGCGATAGAATTTCCTGGCGCGTAGTTGATCCTTCCGGCGCGTGATGAACGATATTTGAGTCGCATGCCCGAGCGTCTTCATCAGGTGAGTTGAAAGAGGCTATTTCATGTTCCTCGAGCGTCCACCAGCTTGATTGGTGACGAATATCGATGGGTTCAGAACATTCGGAGTCAGTTTGGCATGAGATAAAGGAACATTCTTTGGTCAAGGCGGAGCGACGGCCGATCAGCTCGGAGCCAGCACTCTCAGTATACGGCAAAGTGTTGACAACGCTAGCATATGTGGAAACCAACAATAAGACGAGTAGCATGGAAATTACCTGTTTGAATCATTCCAAATACGGTCATCTTTGCGATGTCCCAAGACGAACTCGTCGACTCGCACGTCTCTGAACACCAATGCCAACTTGCAATAGAGGCACTCCTTAGTCACGAACTTAAAAAGCGGCGAGAAGCAGAAGAGAGCGAACTACTGCCCGAGAAAGAGAAGGACATCTGGCTCGTACTTGCAGTAAAAAAAATTCACCCTGTGCGGAAAATCAAACCCTTCAAAATGTACGTTCTGCTTTATCCTGATTCTCAAAACATGAACCAATAAGCGTGCGTTTCGGATAGTCCTATTGTGCATCCCATAGTCGACCCTCGAACAACGGGTGTTTGCCTGATCACCAAGGACCCACAACGTCAGTACAAGGATCTCCTCGAGACGCACGGCATCAAGTTCATTTCAAGGGTGGTTGGCATTGAAAAGCTGAAGGGAAAGTTCAAGCCCTTCGAAGCACGACGGTTACTTCTCAAGGAAAATGGGATGTTTCTCGCCGACGAGCGGGTCGTGCCATTGTTGCCCCGTTTGCTAGGTAGTAAATGGTTTGATGCTAAAAAGTAAGTTCAATGGTTTTGCTTCCGTTCGCTTCTGATTGCCATACGTTACAGACAACCCATTCCTGTCTGTTTAACTCGCAAAGATCTGAAAGGTGAACTTGAGAGGGCCATCTCGTCCACTTACATGCACCAAAATCGAGGGTCGTGCACGTATGTAACATATTTTCTGGGTGATGTCCTTTTAACCCGAGGTCAACGTTTTCGTTCACAGGGCAATAAAAGTTGGCACGATCGCGCAGACTCCTTCTCAAATTCTTGCGAATATGAAATTGGCGTTACCCGCTATCATCAGGAATATTAAAGGACAGTGGGAAAATATACAGAATATTCACATCAAGACGAATTCCAGTGTCAGCCTACCGATCTGGATGTGCCGTTTGGATGATAGCGAAGAAGGTAGATGGGGCGGTTCGGCGATGGTTCCCGAAAAAAAGCCATCGATTGAAGCGTCTAAGGGAATCGATAAAGACGCATCGGAGTCGGGAGAAGAGATACCGAGTAAAGGGGGGAAGAAGCGGCGAATTGACGATCCCACTCCTCTTGAGTCTTCGAACGCCCCGTCGAAAAAACAACGCCAGAAAAACAAAACCGCTGCATCCAAGAGTGATACTTCTGTTCCCGCCAAACCCGCTGTCGCCTCGCCTGACAGTGATCGTGTTCAGTCAGTGCCAGACGGTGTCCTCAAGAAGCCATCACTGAAGATATCCAAGACGAAACATCCAACAGTTTCCTCGGTCAACCTAGACAAAACACCTGCGGGGACAACTGTCACCTCTCACCGTCGTGAGAAGGGTATTAAGGTGAAGCGTGTTGGTGGGCTTACTAAGAAAACGGAGAGGGCAGGGAAATGGCTGGTGGGAAGGAGTGCAAAAGAGTACTTGCTTGGAAGGAAAGCAGCCCGTCCTTGACTTTTGGAGCAAGCTGGGTATTGTGGTCGAAATCCTGTGTTGTCTCCTCATGCCCTCTAAGTCCACGGTGAAATTATGTATTTGAACAATCTTAACCGAGTTTCACTGCCTTCAATGACAATTGGGAGATCTACAAAGCTTTTGATCCTTCACCATGCTGCGGGCTGCGACTACTCGATAGTCGGAACACTCGCCCGAACTCACGCCCGAGGAACCCACCAGAGGTCGAAAAACAGCTTTGGTGAGCATGTACACATGGCACCACAAGGATACTGTCATGGTATCTGATACTTCCGCATCGTTGTTCGAGATGTTGCACGGTAGTAGGTACTATGGGGTGACGAACTTTCGCTGTGCTCCTCCATTCATCATTGATATCATCTCTGGCTCTCTTCGAAGGTCGCCCTGCTCAGTTTCCCTTCAACTCTTTTCAAATTGACTTCCAGTTTGAAGTCAACATCCATTAGATTGGCGCATTATGGTTCCTGGACCTTTTGATCAGCGGCAATTATGCAAGTCCCGGGATATGGAGGCAGGGGGGTCTCAATTGCGGTATCGTCGACCTCGGCGTCGTGGTTACCTTATCCAAACCTACGGCTTTATCATAAAACTACTGATCGGTCATTCCAGAGGTTCCATTAATGTTTGGTACTTTCCATTGACTTTCGATGTCGGGGGGAAGGAGAGGCCGTACTAGCGCGTACTAAGCAGTCTGACTAATCTCCTCAACGCTCTCTTTGTCAACCTTGAGCTTGAGTTGTGCTCATTCGTCGTCATATCTACGTTAAACCACTAGCGTTATTGCGTGGGTCCCTTTGCTGAGCAATTATTGTATGCAGGGCAACACACACCAGAGAATCTCCATGGAAGTTCAAGTGTCCGGGATACTTGATTCATCGGATCGATTACCCCAAACCATAGACTCGGATGTCTTGATATTACATGGTCTGAAGTCACAACGAGTGCGTCAGCAAAGTTGAAATTCCAACGATCTCATTCTCGTCAGGTTTGATGCTCTAAACCAGGCAAGCACAGCCTACATCTAGTCGAAAATGCAGACCGTAATCTCACTTCTATGTATGGTGAAGTTGTGGATGCGACTTTGGGATTGGCTATGGATGACGGGCATCAAAGGCCTGTGAAGCAACGGCGGCGATTCTAGGGTCAAGCTAGTATTGTGGCGCGAACTCCTGCCGGAGATCGTTCTCGGCTATGTGGGGCGTATGACTTGTATCCGGCAAAATTCTCTCATTATTGGCTCGTAGGCTAAAAGCTTCACGGGTGAGAGACGCCCTGCACAGGCTGTACGAATATGGGATTTTGAATGTCGAATACTTGGAACATGTGCTCAGTGGGAATCGAGAGCTCCATAATGATTAAGTGGATCTACCGTAATTAAGCAACGAACAATTAAGGGCTAAAGAGACCATGAGTAGGGTAGTTTACATCAAATCCGCAGGCCATTCCACTGTCCTTGACTCTGAATAAGAAGCCAAAACCTCAGGCTTAGACCTACACATCTAATATCCAAGAAACGAAATATTCGGGCATAACATCGAGTGGTGGGAAAGCCGTCGCGCAGAGATCGGGATCGATGTGGAGCGGCGATAATATTAATTGGAAGATCGGCCAGCGACGAAGGGGAATGGGGTATATCGATCAAAAAAATACAGCACCGGTGGTGCTCGCTCCTGTACGAACTGACGAATTGCCGGATTGCCCGCTATTCGAGGATGAAGACGAGGATGAGGACGAGGATGAGGACGAGGATGAGGACGAATTATTTGAAGAGTAGTTGACCATCGACGTGAATGATGTGTCTGAATAAAGCGGCGACATTGGTGATTATGATAATGAGAGCGGCTATGGGATGGTGAGGGGGTAGTTTAGCCTTTGGAGCGGATTGCGATTGAATCTGAGGATCGCAGAAGTTTTCAGTGTCTTTATACCTGCGATCGGAAGTGATCTATGACTAAGTTTGACTCTTGTGAGACGCTGCATATACTGAGAGTGTTTGGAAGTTCCGTATCGACGGTGTTTCATTCGACCCAGAAAAGTGCTCGGATGCTGACTCGCGCGCTGATACGTACAACCAACCGAAGATTGCCAATCTGATTGCCTAATCGACACTGGCAGTGCCGTTGCTACCATGGTCATGTTATGATCGCCATTTGTCCTTTGTGGCTGGACGAGTCTGTGTCAGATTGCCAGATGAGGCAAAAAGAGCGCCCTATTCGTCTACTCTGGATCGGCGGAAAGTCAATCCCGATTGGTTTTGTTCGGGCCAGGGCAAGTTATTTTAGCACCAATTTGGTAGGCAGGAATGTCAAGCGTCGTTATTCTCGCCTGTGAGACTTTGCATACTGCGCAGATCGTTGAAACGACGCTCGATCCTGAAATAACGCATCTTGCGAGAATCCACCTCTGCAAGGCCGTCTATCTCGACTGATGGTCCCAAGTACTGACGAAAGTTGACTGGGTAGGTAAATGCTGCGGCGATGGCACGTGACTTGACTTTATTTTATTAAATTTCATTTATTTATTAAATTTCGCCATTCATAGTGGCTCGAAATATGTTGAACCCGAGTGGTGGAAACGTGCACAAGGGCGAACGCGTGGACCATAAAACGCACGGGGATGATCGGATATCTTATTTTAACGCTGAGCTAGATCACTTCCGTGTTGGTATCCTGGCGTGGAGTCGGAACAGATGCCAACAAACGGCTTACAGATACGTCGAAAACTCCTTGTGTCTATTCGCAAGGGCGTATAATTTTTTCTCAACCATAATGGTCCCCTTTCAATTGAAGCCCACTAGAGACAGCCATCATCGGCGAGATACACCAGTATAGCTACAAATTGCAGTAGAACTATCCCCTTCATAGTCATTTGCGGTTTTATTCTCCTCCGGACATTTTTACTGCTTTAGTACTATAACAGCGGCTTTGATGTACAGTCGGATCTCAAATTTAGTCATCCGAAGGTTTTTGGAAAGGAAATTGGCATCGATCGAGGTTTCCACCTTCCAGGAGAATCATCGAGGTTCCAGGAGAATCATCCAGCAATCGGCCCGCAGTAGTGACGGTGTTGCGTGTCACTTTACTCATCAAGGATACCGTCGGAACGAGGCACAGCGGGCCATGCGGGGCATCACAGCTGTGCCCGGTAACACTATCCTAGGAGACACGTATAGTACTTTGTTTACTCCCAAAATTGCAAAAAAATGGCTCTGCCACCCATACTTTTCGAAATTTCGTTCATGGATGACTCAGATTCGTACTTCTCGGAAAATGGGTAACTATGTCCCGATAATCCGATGAATAGAATCCCGGAATATTGCTCGACTCTTGAGTGAATTGCTCCCGATCGCATGTCAAGTTGACACAGAATCCTGATATCTTTCTTTGAGCAAGCAACCAAAGCTGTATTCTTGGTACAAAAGAAAGGGAACTGTGGGTCAGATTTTCTGGTCTCATACACAGGATGGTGCTTATGCCACTTCGGCAATGATTTTCCCACTGAAAAATATCAAAGCAAGCACGACACAAGTCAATCGTTAGATAGCAAGAGCACGGCTAATCTTACCTATTTTTATTCTCTTCCATTTCTCGGTGGGCCTCTTGAATTTCCGTCCAAGGGTACACCTATCCTTCGCCCGGGAAAATTGAAACGCAGACTCACACAGATACAGAATCCTGACCTTGTGGATGAAGGTGCGTATGGCGCCGTTGCCTTCACCGCCGGTGACTTTTTCCAACACTTCCTGATTGAACCTAATTTGCGGAATAATCAATCTCCATCTTCCGCGCTTAGAGGAGTTCAAAGTGACCGAGTTATAAGGTTCGTTTGATACTCTGGAGTCCTCGAGCGCAAGGTAGATCCCTGGATTCGGAGGCGTTTCATCAAAATGGGAGTGAGGTTAACGGAAGGAACAACGTTCCCTAGATGGAATTGCTCGCATTCAGCCGAAGCGAGGTCGCCAGATAAATGCCTCACCGCTCAAAAGAGACAAAATGATCATTCTACCGTCCAGGGCGAGTGACTCGATATTCTTCGACCAGTGACTTTGTCCCACGGAATCTAAGATAAAGTCGACGCCTCTGCCGTTTGTGGCGCTCTTGACTGTTTCCGCAAAATCTTGCGTTTTGTAATTTGCCACATGAGTAGCTCCGTTCGAAATAGACAAAAGCCAATCGAGCTTTTCTTGGGTGGATGCCGTAGCAATCACATTCTTCCTGGGGAGGTAATACACTCAATGTCGGAGACAAACGACACCCGCGATACAGAAAATGGGGCTCACGCTCCCAACACGCGGGAAAGCTGGATGGCGGCCAGTCCAACCCCAGATGCGCCTGCATGAATCAGCACGCTTTCATGTTTCTGGATTTCTCCACACAGCACGAGGGCCTGAAAGGCTATTCAATAATGAGCCATCAGAGTTCTAACCATGCGGTAAACAATCTAAATGCCTCACCGGTAAGAAAATTCTCAGGGATGCTAGCCGCTTCTGCCCACGATAAGCAAGCCGGTTTCCTGATTATGTGTGTACAAAACACCACAATGTATTCCGCGTACGCGCCC
>Ga0209006_10005612_pt1 | contig 11392 bp, 7 predicted proteins | sample JacPin_JW_Ref_O2_FD_188567 | JGI IMG/M metagenome (GOLD analysis project Ga0209006, IMG submission 188567) | Forest soil microbial communities from Algoma, Ontario, Canada - Jack Pine, Ontario site 1_JW_Ref_O2 (SPAdes) (version 2) | ecosystem: Environmental > Terrestrial > Soil > Boreal... | reverse complement strand
GGAAGAGGACCTAACCGCAAGGCCATATCGGCCCCTTCGGCGATCAGGTCCTCGGTCCGGTCGGACATCAGCAGCTCGATGCCTAGTTTCGGATGCTGCGCCACAAAGCCAGGCAGGCGGGGGATGACTTCGCGCGTTCCGAACGCCCCCGACAACGCCACCCGCAATGTGCCGCGCAGGCCGTCCACGCCGCGCGCTGCATTTTGGGCGTCGTCGAGATCACCGAGGATTTGCCGCGCCCGTTCGAGAAACACCCGGCCGGCGTCGGTCGGCGTGACGTGACGTGTGGTGCGCAACAGAAGCTTCACACCCAGCCGCGCCTCGAGATCTGCCACCATCCGCGATATCGAAGGCTGCGACACCCCCAGTTCGCGCGCGACGCGAGAGAAGCTGCCGGTCTCGCCGGCGCGGACGAAGGCGGTCAATTCCCGGAGCCGGTCACTCATACGCCTAGCGTATAAGTCAGATACGCAGCGCCCGTCTACCGCGCGCACCCGTTCGACGTCATCTTTTTGCGCAGCCGGACAGCAGCCCGGCGGCCAAAGCGAACATGACTAAGGAGGCGCCAATGACGACGACAGCCCTTATCACCGGAGCGACCAGCGGTATCGGCCGCGCGGCAGCCGACAAACTGGCGCAGTCGGGCATTCATGTCGTGGTCGTGGGCCGCAATGTGGAACGCGGTGAAAGGGCGATTGCCGAAATCCGCGCGGCGGGCGGGAAAGCCGATTTCATCTCGTCCGACCTTCGCGATGCTGCAAGCGCCCGCGCGGTTGCGAAAAAGGCCATCGAGTTGGGAAACGGTCATGTCGACATTCTGATCAACAACGCCGGCATTTTTCCGTTCGGCCCGACGCATGAAATGAGCGAGGCGTCGTTCGACGACGTCTATGCGCTCAATGTGAAGGCTCCCTATTTCCTCGTCGCCGAGCTTGCCCCGTTGATGGCGCAGCGGGGCAAAGGCGCAATCGTCAACCTTTCAACGATGGTCGCCGGTTACGGCGCGGCGGGCCTGAGCCTGTATGGATCGAGCAAAGCCGCCATCAATCTGCTGACCAAAGCGTGGGCGGCCGAATATGGACCCAAGGGTGTCCGCGTCAATGCCGTCAGCCCCGGACCGACCCGCACCGAAGGCACGGCGGCGATGGGCGACGGCTTGCAACAGCTGGCGGCGCAAGCGCCGGCCGGGCGCCCGGCCGCGCCTGAGGAGATTGCCGAGGCGATAATGTTCCTGGTGAGCGACCGCGCCAGTTTCGTCCAGGGTGCGATTCTGCCGGTCGATGGCGGCAGAACCGCCGTATAGATTTCGTCGCCCAATTACCGGCCGTTCACAGGTCCGTGAGCTGAAATCGTTCGACTAAATGACGCCCCCTGCGACCCGTTCGCAGGGGGCTTTTTGTTGATGGGCCTTCGGAGAAGGTATTCAATGCGGCCAGGAGCCGAAAAGCGCTTCCAATCAAGAAAAACGACGCATTTAACCAGATCAGGGAGATCAAAATGCCTGCTATCCAATTGCGATTGGGGGCCTTTTCGGCTGCCCTCGCGATCCTCGCGGCCACCAGTTCAGGCGCGCTTGCGCAAAAGAAATACGACGTCGGCGCCACCGATACCGAAATCAAGATCGGCAACATCATGCCCTATAGCGGCCCGGCCTCCGCTTACGGGGTGATCGGCAAGACCGAACAGGCCTATTTCAACAAGATCAATGCAGAGGGCGGCATCAACGGCCGCAAGATCAATTTCATCAGCTACGACGACGGCTACAGCCCGCCGAAGACGGTCGAGCAGGCGCGCAAGCTGGTCGAGAGCGACGAGGTGCTGTTCATCTTCAACCCGCTGGGCACGCCGCCGAATTCAGCGATCCAGAAATACATGAATCAAAAGAAGGTGCCGCAGCTGTTCGTCGCCACCGGCGCCACCAAGTGGAACGACCCCAAGGAATTTCCCTGGACCATGGGCTGGCAGCCCAACTACCAGAGCGAATCCCGGATCTATGCGAAGTATATTCTCAAGAATATGCCCAACGCCAAGATCGCCATCCTGTATCAGAACGACGATTACGGCAAAGATTATGTGAAAGGCCTGAAGGACGGCCTCGGCGCCAAGGCCGCTTCCATGATCATTGCCGAGGAAAGCTACGAGACCACCGAGCCGACCATCGATTCCCACATCGTCAAGCTGAAATCGACCGGCGCCGACGTGTTCTTCAACGTCACCACGCCGAAATTCGCCGCGCAGGCGATCAAGAAGAACGCCGAAATCGAATGGAAGCCGGTGCACTTCCTCAACAACGTCTCCGCCTCGATCGGCAGCGTGATCAAGCCGGCCGGGTTTGAAGCCAGCCAGAACATCATCTCGTCCGCTTACCTGAAGGATACCTCCGATCCGCAGTGGGTGAACGATGCCGGCATGAAGGCGTTCGACGAGTTCCTCACCAAGTACTTCCCCGAAGGCAACCGGGTCGATGCCTCGGTCATGTACGGCTACACCGTCGCGCAAGGCCTCGTGCACGTGCTGAAGAACTGCGGCGACAATCTCACGCGCGAGAACATCATGAAGCAGGCGGCCAGTATGAGGGATCTGCAACTCGGCGGCCTGCTGCCGGGCATCAAGGTTAATACCAGCGCCACCGACTTCGCCCCGATCTCCCAGCTCCAGCTGGAGAAATTCAAGGGCGAGAAATGGGATCTGTTCGGCGAGATCATCTCCGGCGACGTCGGCGGCTGACGCATCGCGGGTCCGCCCGGAGCGGTCGGGCGGCGAATTGACTACTAAAGAAGCAGCCCCTGCGCATCTGTCGCAGGGGCTTGTTCTTGATGGCTGCCGCCAAATGGTATTCAATTCCGGGTGCGCCGCAGGAGGCCTCCGATCGACAAGAGAACACGGCGCACACTGAACATCCAAAAACGGGAGACCCGGAATGCCTGTTGCCACCAGCAGACTCGCCATTGCATCGGCTGCGTTCATTTTGCTCGCTGCGTCGAGCAATGGCGCACTCGCTCAAAAAAAATACGATACCGGCGCCACCGACACCGAGATCAAGATCGGCAACATCATGCCGTACAGCGGCCCTGCCTCCGCCTATGGCGTGATCGGCAAGACCGAGGCCGCCTACTTCAAGAAGATCAACGACGCCGGCGGCATCAACGGCCGCAAGATCAATTTCATCAGCTATGACGACGGCTACAGCCCGCCGAAGACGGTCGAGCAGGCGCGCAAGCTGGTCGAGAGCGACGAGGTGCTGTTCATCTTCAACTCGCTCGGCACGCCGCCGAATTCGGCGATCCACAAATACATGAATTCGAAGAAGGTGCCGCAGCTGTTCGTCGCCACCGGCGCCACCAAATGGAACGACCCCAAGGAATTCCCCTGGACCATGGGCTGGCAGCCCAACTACCAGAGCGAAGCGCGCATCTACGCCAAGTACCTGCTGAAGGAGAAGCCCGACGCCAAGATCGCCGTGCTGTATCAGAACGACGATTACGGCAAGGACTATCTGAAGGGCCTCAAGGACGGGCTTGGCGCCAAAGCCTCCAACATCGTCGCCGAAGAGAGCTACGAGACCACCGAGCCCTCGATCGACAATCACATCGTCAAGCTGAAAGCGACCGGCGCCGAAGTATTCATCGACATCACGACGCCGAAATTCGCGGCGCAGGCGATCAAGAAGAACGCCGAAATCGGCTGGAAGCCGCTGCATATTCTCAACAACGTCGCGGCGTCGGTCGGCAGCGTCATCAAGCCGGCCGGGTACGAGAACTCGCAGGACATCATTTCCGCCGCCTATCTGAAGGACGTCTCCGATCCGCAGTGGGACAACGACGCCGGCATGAAGCAATTCCTGGATTTCCTGGCCAAGGATTTCCCGGAAGGCAACAAGCTCGACGGATCGGTCATCGTCGGCTACGGCGTCGCGCAGACCATGGTTCAGGTGCTCAAGCAATGCGGCGACGATCTCACCCGGGAAAACGTCATGAAACAGGCGGCAAACCTGAAGGACTTCCGCACCGAGGTCCTGCTGCCCGGCGTCAAGATCAACACCTCGCCGACCGATTTCGCCCCGATCAGCCAGCTTCAGCTGATGAAGTTCAAGGGTGAGAAATGGGAGCTGTTCGGCGACATCGTCTCCGGCGACGTCGGGGGCTGACGCTTCACCCGCCGCTTTGATCGGCCTTCAAAACCCCCGCAAGCCTTGCGGGGGTTTTCTTTTGCCGCAATCGGATGGATAACCGGCATGCCATGTCTTCAGCAAATCCCGTGAGGCCGAATCCTTGAAATGATGATCGACCGACGCCCTCTCCTGCGCGCGATCTTCGATGCCGCCGTCGCCGCCGCGCATCCCGACGTGGTGCTGGCCAGGCATCTGCGCCCCGCCCCGAAGGGCCGGGTGATTTGCCTCGCCGCCGGCAAGGCCGCCGCCGCGATGGCCGCTGCCGCGGAGCGGCATTATCTCGACGCGCTCCAACTCGATCCCGAACGGCTGACGGGCATCGCCACCACGCGCCACGGCCATGGCCATGGCGTGCCGACGCGGCGGATCAAGGTGATCGAGGCCGGCCATCCCGTGCCCGACGAGGCCGGATTGAAGGGCGCGGAGGAAAGCCTGCGGATGGCCGCTGGCGCCGGCGCCGACGACCTGCTGCTGGTGCTGCTGTCGGGCGGCGGCTCGGCGAACTGGATCGCGCCGGTGGCGGGCGTATCCTTTGCGCAGAAGCAACAGGTGACCCGGGCGCTGTTGCGCTCCGGCGCGCCGATCGGCGAGGTCAACACCGTCCGCAAGCATCTGTCGCGGATCAAGGGCGGCCGGCTCGCCCGCGCCGGCCAGCGCGCCGCCGAGATCGTGACCCTGGCGATCTCGGACGTGCCGCACGACGACGCCAGCGCGATCGCCTCGGGGCCGACGGTGCCTGATCCGACCACGCTTGCCGATGCGCGCGCCATCGTCGCGAAATATCGCCTCACGCTCGACGACGCCATCGGCCGCGCGCTCAATGAACCCGACAACGAGAGCTGCAAGCCCGGAGATCCCGCCTTTTCACGCGCGCCATTCGAGCTGATCGCGCGGCCCAGGGCTTCGCTCGACGCAGCGATCGGAAAGGCGAAAGCCGCCGGCTACGATATCATCGATCTCGGCGCCGACCTCGAAGGCGAGGCCCGCGACGTGGCTGCCGATCACGCGAAACTCGCGCTGCAGGCGCGCGAGCAAGGCAGACGCGTCGCGATCGTCTCGGGGGGCGAACTCACCGTGACCGTGCGCGGCAACGGGCGCGGCGGCCCCAACCAGGAATACGCGCTGGCGCTGGCCAGCCTGCTCAAGGATACCACGGGCATTTCGGCGCTGGCGGCGGACACCGACGGCGCCGACGGCGGCGCCGGCAGCGTAACGGACCCGGCCGGCGCTATGATCGACCAAAGCACTTTTACGAAGATGAAATCGCTTGGGCTCGACGCCAAAGCCTATCTCGACAACAACGACGCCACGGCGTTTTTCGCCGCGACCGGGGATTTGTTGCTGACGGGCCCGACGCTGACCAACGTCAACGATATCAGGGTGATCTTGGTGGATTAGATCGAACTCTATCCACCGTCATTGCGAGCCATGCGAAGCAATCCATAGCTCGGCAAGCGGAAAGCTGGATTGCTTCGTCGCAAGGGCTCCTCGCAATGACGGCGAGGGCGCCGCACCCCGCCGGCGCCGTCGCCGGCTACCTCCGGGACAGAGATTTTAACGCTTTGTTGAGCGAGTTCTAAGGAACCTGCCTGGAACGCAGGCGTCTCAAGGATGCGATTCACCCGCCAGGGCTTCTAATGTACGGCTCCTCGAAATCGGAGCGCTGCAAATTGCGGCAGGGGAACGCCAAATGATCGATTCCAGCGAGCGCGACGCCGAGCCGGGGCCGGCTCATCCGACGCAGCTTCTCGAGCAAGCGATCAACAATCTGTCGTTGGGATGCATCATCTTCGACCGCAAGCGCGAGCTCCTGTTCTGCAACAAGCGGTATATGGAAATCTACCGGCTCTCACCCGAACAGGTGAAGCCTGGGACGCCGCTCAGCGAACTGATCCGGCACCGGCTTAGTCTGGGACTCAAGGTGCTTGCAGATCCCGACGAATACGTCCGCGAGCGCGTTGAAAGCGCCGTCGTTCCCGCCACAACCGTTCATGAATTCAACGATGGCCGGATCATTTCCTATACCGTCTATCCGATGCCGGACGGCGGCGGGATGGCCACCCATGAGGACATCACCGGCCGCGAGGAACTCGGCGTCCGCCTGAAACGGCAGCTCGAACTCGGCAAGGCGCAGGAAGAGAGCTTGCGGATCAAGAACCTGCAATTCGACACCGCGATCAACAACATGTCGCAGGGCCTGTGCTTCTTCGACGCCGGCCATCGCCTGATCGTGTGCAACGACCGCTACGTCGACATGTACGATCTGCCGCGCGACCGCATCGGTCTCGGCACGCCGCTCGCCGAAATCGTCGATATGCGGTTCGAGGCGGGGAGCTTTCCGGCGATGACCCGGGATCAATACCTGCACTGGCGCACCAAGGTCGCCGTGTCCCACGAACCGACCGACAGCATCGTCGAATTGCGCAATGGCCGCACCTTCAAGATCAGGCACCGGCCGATGCCGGACGGCGGCTGGGTTGCCACCCACGAGGACATCACCGAGCAGCGGCAATCCGAGGTCAAGATCGAATATATGGCGCACCATGATTCGCTGACCGATCTTGCCAACCGCGTGTTGTTGAACGAGCGGCTGGAGCAGGCGCTGGGCCGCCGCGTCCATAGCGAGGAAATGGTGGCGGTTCACCACCTCGATCTCGATCAGTTCAAGGCTGTCAACGATACGTTCGGTCATCCCGCCGGCGACAAGCTCCTGAAGATCGTCGCCGAGCGGCTGCGCCGGATCGTCCGCGAGAGCGACACCGTCGCCCGGACGGGCGGGGATGAATTCGTCATCGTGCAGTCTCCGATCGCCGATCCGGCGGACGCGACCTCGCTGGCACAGCGCGCGATAGCGCTGATGAGCGAGCCCTTTGAAATCGACGGTCATCAGGCCGTGATCGGCGCCAGCGTCGGGGTCGCAGTCGGGCCGGGCGACGGATTGCGACCCGACAGACTGTTGCGCAATGCCGACCTCGCGCTGTACCGCGCGAAGGGCGATGGCCGCGGCACCTTCCGCTTTTTCGAGCCCGCGATGGACCTGCAGATGCAGACCCGCCGCATCATGGAACGGGACCTGCGCAAGGCGCTGCCGGGTGGCGAGTTCGAACTCTACTACCAGCCGGTGGTCAATCTGGCGAGCGGCGAAATCAGCGGATTCGAGGCCCTGATTCGCTGGCATCATCCGGAGAAGGGAATGGTCTCTCCGGCCACATTCATTCCGCTGGCGGAAGAAATCGGTTTCATTGTCCCGATCGGAGAGTGGGTGATCCGGCAGGCCTGCGCGACCGCGGCCCGATGGCCTGACGATCTCCATGTCGCGGTCAACATCTCGGCGGCCCAATTCCGCGGTCCCGGCCTGATGCAGGTCATCGTCGGCGCGCTCGCGGCTTCCGGCCTGCATCCGACGCGGCTGGAGATCGAGATTACCGAGACGGTGCTGCTGCAGAACCGGGAAACCACGCTTGCGATCCTGCACCAGCTGCGGGCACTCGGTATCCGGATCGCGATGGACGATTTCGGCACCGGCTATTCTTCGCTGACCTATCTGCAGTGCTTTCCGTTCGACAAGATCAAGATCGACCGTTCCTTCGTCAAGGACATCACCGAAAATACCGGCTCGCTCAACATCGTCCGCGCGGTCGCGGCGCTCGCCCACGGCATGGGCATGACGGCCACCGCCGAAGGCGTGGAAACCCTGGAACAACTCGACAGGATCAGGTCCGAAGGCTGTACCGAGATGCAGGGCTTCCTGTTCAGCAAGCCATTGCCCGCAAGCGAGATCGAGCGGCTGTTCCTGTCAGGGCGGCAGGCGCGCAAGGCTCCCGATCGTATCGTCGCGGCTTGAGGGCATAAACCAATAGCCCGTCATTCCGGGGCGCAAAGCAAAGCGCAGCGAGCCCGGAATCCATAACCACCAGCCGGGGTTATGGATTCCGGGCCTGCGCCAAGTGGCGCATCCCGGAATGACGAATTAGAATTCCCTCGCAATCGTCGCCAGCATCTCCAGCAGCGCGGCGCGGTTGGCGGGGCCCAGCAGTTCGTTGAGGCGCGCTTCGTGCTTGGCGGCGACGAGCTTCTTGGCGCGCGCCAGCACCGCCCGGCCCTTGTCGGTCAGGACAAGGATGTGGGAGCGGCGATCGTTGGTCGAACGGATCCGCGCGCAGAGGTCGCGACTCTCCAGCCCGTCGAGCATCGCCACGAAGTTCGGCCTGAGGATGCCGAGCGTATTGGCGATTTCGGTCTGGTTGCGGCCGGGATTCTTCTCGAGCAGCAGCAGCACCGAGAACTGCGCCGGGGTCAGTTGCAAGGGTGCGACGCAACGCAGAAAATCCTCGAAGATTTTCAGCTGCGCGCGCTTGAGCGAATAGCCCAATAGCTCCGACAGTTCGCCCAGCTGCAGCGCGCTGCCTTCCGCCGGCGCCTCGGCGGGCTCCTTGCGGGCGGGGCGGGAGGACTTGGCGGCATCGACCAATGCGGTTTTGGAAACAGTCATCGCTCGATGCTCGCAATCCCGTTAGATTTGAACGGCCCCACGCGCGGGCCTTGAGATTATATTTGATAATTGTTATCGATCATATCAAATAACGCCAGCAGGTTTCAACTGCTGTTATCCGGACGGCCGGGGCCCCCTGTGGCCGCCATCGGCCCGAGACGTGAGGGGGAGCGCCCGATCTTGAACACGACGATCATGCTGTTCCTGGTTCAGGACGGCATTACCAACGGCGCGATCTATGCGTTGCTCGGGCTGGCGCTGGTCCTGGTGTTCGCCGTGACCCGCGTGATCCTGATTCCGCAGGGCGAGTTCGTCACCTATGGCGCGCTGACCTATGCCTCGCTGTCGTCGGGCCAGATGCCGGGCTCGGCGCGGCTGGCGGTGGCGATGGGGGTCGTGGCATTCGGTCTCGACCTGTTCGCCGGCCGCAAATCGCTGCACCTGCGGCCGGTCGCCCGCGCGTTCGCGGTCAATATCATCCTGCCGGTTGTCATCTTCGTGCTGACCGCCTGGTTCGCCGGCCACCATCCCCCGATCGCGGTCAGCATCGCGCTGTCGCTATCGATCGTCGCCATGATCGGCCTGTTTCTCTATCGCATCGCGTTCCAGCCGATTGCCCACACGTCGGTGCTGGTGCTCTTGATCGCCTCGGTCGGTTGCCATCTGGCGCTGCAGGGCTTTGGACTGGTGTTTTTCGGCGCCGAAGGCCAGCGCGGCCCGACGATCTCGGATGCCGCCTTCACGGTCGGCCCGCTGCGCTTTTCCGGCCAGAGCATCGCGGTCTACGCCATCACGCTGGCCTTCATCGTCGGCCTCTGGCTGTTTTTCGGCCTGACCCTCTATGGCAAGGCGCTGCGCGCCACCGCGGTCAACCGCCTCGGCGCACGGCTGGTCGGCATCCGCACCACGCTATCGGGACAGATCGCGTTCCTGTTGGCCTCGGTGATCGGGGCGATTTCGGGGATCCTGATCGTGCCGATCACGACGCTGTATTACGACACCGGATTTCTGATCGGGCTGAAAGGTTTCATTGCCGCGATCATCGGCGGCCTCGTCAGCTATCCGCTGACCGCGGTCGCGGCGCTGGTGGTCGGCACGGTCGAAGCCTTCTCCTCGTTCTATGCCAGCAATTTCAAGGAGGTCATCGTGTTTACGCTGATCCTTCCGGTTCTCGTGCTGCGGTCGCTGGCGGCGCCCGCTGTCGAGGAGGAGAAGGATTGATCATGATGCGAGAGCGGCTGCCCATTATCATTTTTGCGCTTGTCATGGCGGCGATCCCGTTCGTACCTAGCATGCCGCCGTTCTGGATCGTGCTGCTGGACAATATCGGGCTGTCAGCGTTGGTGGCGATGGGGCTGGTGCTGCTGACCGGCGTCGGCGGCCTTACCTCGTTCGGCCAGGCCGCGTTCTGCGGTTTTGGCGCCTATACCACGGCGGTGCTCACGACCGCCTATGGCGTATCGCCGTGGCTGACGCTGCCGCTCTCGCTTTTTGTGAGCGGCATCGCCGCGGTCCTGCTCGGCGTCGTCACGGTGCGGCTGTCCGGCCACTATCTGCCGCTCGGCACCATCGCCTGGGGCCTCGGCCTGTTCTATCTCTTCAGCAAGCTCGAATTCCTCGGGCGAAACGACGGCATCTCCGCGATCCCGCCGCTGTCGATCGGCTCTTTCAAAATGATCGACCCCGGCGCGATCTATTTTGCGATCTGGATCGCGGTCCTGATCTCGGCGCTGTTGACCATGAACCTGCTGGATTCGCGCACCGGCCGCGCCATCCGCGCGCTGCGCCGCGGACACATCGCCGCCGAAGCCTTCGGCGTGCAGACGCCGCGCGCCAAACTCCTGGTCTTCATCTATGCCGCGGTGCTGGCGGGGCTTTCGGGGTGGCTCTATGCGCATTTTCAGCGCGCCGCCACCCCGACCCCGTTCGGCGCGCAGGCCGGCATCGAATATCTCTTCATCGCGGTGGTCGGCGGCGCCGGCTATGTCTGGGGCGGCGTGCTCGGCGCCGCCATCGTGGTCATTCTCAAGGAAATCCTGCAGAGCTATTTGCCCTATGTGTTTGGCGGCCAGGGCCAGCTCGAGACCATCGTGTTCGGCATCCTGCTGGTGGTGTTGCTGCAACTGGCGCCGACCGGGGTCTGGCCGTGGCTGATGGCGCGGCTGCGCGTCACACCGAACCGCAAGCGGCCGGATACGTCGCTCGCGTTGCCGGCGCGCAGCAAGGCCGCGGCCACACCGGCCGTGCTGCTGCGGATCGAGCGGGCGCGCAAGCAATTCGGCGGGGTGATCGCGGTCAACGACGTCTCGTTCGACGTCCGGGCCCGCGAGATCGTGGCGCTGATCGGCCCGAACGGCGCGGGCAAAAGCACGACCTTCAACTTGATTACCGGCGTGCTGACCAAGTCCGGCGGCACCATCTCCGTTTTCGGCAACAGCATCGACAACGCCCCGCCGCAAGAGGTGGCAAGGCTCGGCATCGCCAGGACCTTCCAGCACGTCAAGCTGGTGCCCGACATGACGGTTCTGGAAAACGTCGCGATCGGCGCGCATCTGCGGGGGCATGCCGGCGCCATTTCCAGCATGTTCCGTCTTGATCGCGCCGATGAGGCGAAGCTGCTGGCGGAGGCGGCGCGCCAGATCGAGCGCGTCGGGCTTGCCGACCAGATCGATCAACTGGCGGGCGCGCTCTCGCTCGGCCAGCAGCGCATCGTCGAAATCGCGCGCGCG
>Ga0209006_10005609_pt1 | contig 11395 bp, 13 predicted proteins | sample JacPin_JW_Ref_O2_FD_188567 | JGI IMG/M metagenome (GOLD analysis project Ga0209006, IMG submission 188567) | Forest soil microbial communities from Algoma, Ontario, Canada - Jack Pine, Ontario site 1_JW_Ref_O2 (SPAdes) (version 2) | ecosystem: Environmental > Terrestrial > Soil > Boreal... | reverse complement strand
CGTGAAAGAATGGCGTTGATGATCTGCGGCACCACCGTGTCGTCGTAGCCAACAATCCCGGGAAACACTGGCGCCTCGCCGTTGGCACGCAGCCGGCTGGTCAGGTTATCGCGCAACTCGTCCTTGACGCGGCGCGTGTGCAAACGCTCTTCGGAAAAGGCACTGCGGCGCAGTTCACCCAGTGTGCGCGGAAGACTACTCATGAAAGGACCCCCCCACAAACAACTTTTCAAGATTATACGCGCCGCGGCCTTGAAGCGTTCCGCTGAGTACAGGCTCGATTCCCATTGTGGTCGATGCATGCGTGAGAGGATGTGCTTTGCGAACTCTGCGGCTCCATTGCGTGCTCACCGGTTAAAATCTTTGACCGCAAAGTCCGCAAAGAAATTCCGCTGAGGACGCAAAGACACGCAACCGTTGCCGGCTCCCCAATTACGATCCACTCGCCGCGCTCACCGCGCGTGGCCATTACCTCCAGCCTTCTCACGAGCCTTTGCCGCTCGACGAAGATTCGGAACTATGCCCTCCAGATATGTTGCCACTGCCACAATGCGCTCGTTCTCGGATCGCATCGCCAGCAGTTTCTGTTTGAAATCAAGATCAAGAGGCAGAGAGCCCGCGAGATAAAAAGAAAGCGTGCCCCGGTCGGCCGCCGAAAGATCCTGCACCGCCCCTGCCAGCGACAGAATCTCTAAATGAACCTGAATTGCCCGTGCGCGCTCCTCCTGAGTCGGCGTCCCAGGTTCGTCCGGAACCAGCAAAACTTCCGCCTGCAGAAAAGAACGCTGCTGATTCAGCTCCAGCACCTCGAAGCGCCTCCGTCCCTCCGCGACCAGATCCAGACGACCGTCGGGATATTTTTTCGTGACACTCACAATCTCGGCGGTGCACCCAATTTCAGCAAGGCCCTCTTCCAAAGCGCGTATCACGCCGAATTGCGCGACATTGGCCAGACATTCGCCGATCATTTCTTTGTATCGCGGCTCGAAAATGTGCAAGGGCAGCGGAGCGCCGGGAAGCAGAACAACATTGAGGGGAAACAAGGGTAGAAGTGCCACGAACTCTCCAATTGGGGCGCGGAACGAAGCGGTTGTTCGATTGTACGACACGGCTTGCGGGGTAAAGTTCGCCGGATCTGTTTCGTGTAATAAGCCTCGTGGACCATTGACTGTGGCGGCACGTCGAGGCTTCAATCTTGACTTGCCGCGCCGCGGACGATACAACCCGAGAATGGAACTCGCCGGGAAAGTCGTGGTGGTTACGGGCGCTTCAATGGGAATCGGCGAGGCCCTCGCCAAAGTGTTTGCTCAGCAAGAAGCCAATGTGGTCCTGCTTTCGCGCGATGCGGGACGCGCCGAAGCCGCCCGCACGCGCATCGGCTACTCCGAACGCACCATCGCGCTTTCCTGTGACGTACGGCACTCCGAGGAGATTGATCGCGTTCTCGCCTTGACTCTGCATCATTTCAAGCGCGTCGATGTTTGGATCAACAACGCCGGCCACGGCTTGCTGGATTCCGTGGCAGAGGTGGACCTGTCGGCCTGCCACGAACTGTTCGAGACCAACTTCTTCGGCGCACTGTCGGCGATGCAGGCCGTTATCCCGGTGATGCGACAGCAGGGTGGCGGAACGATCATCAACATTTCCAGTGTCGCCGGCCATATCCCGCTACCGTTTCATGCCGCCTACAGCGCCACCAAGTTCGCTCTGAACGCCCTCGGCAAGGCCGCGGGAGTCGAGTTGAAGAAAGATAATATTCGCGTGCTGACCGTTTGTCCCGGTTATGTGCAGACGGCCTTCGGCGAAAATGCGGTTCGAGGTGCTGAACAAAAGAAAGTACGTCCGGACTCGGTTCAGGGCATCAGCGCCGAACGCGTGGCCCGCGCCACCCTGCGCGGATACTTGAAGCAAAAGCGGGAAGTCATCGTCCCGTGGACCATGTACGTGGCCGTGAAGCTGTATCAACATTTCCCCGGCGCAGTGGAATGGGGCATGAGCAGAATGGCGAAGTAGTCAGTCGTCTAACCCAATTCCGCCAGCATCTCTTCCATCTCCGACTGCGCGTGCAGATTTCCCGTCCGACGCGCGGACGCAACGCCGTCCTGCAACATCTTCTTTGCCTCTTCCACTCTCTCGGCCCGCACCAGGGTTTGTGCCGCCATGAAGTATCCCGCGGTGTATTCGGGATGGCTCTCCAGCAGAATCGAGAACTCCGCCAACGCGCGGTCAAAGTCGCCCTGCTTGGAGTATTCCATGGCGAGGCCGTAACGCGCGAACGCGTCTTTCGGATTCTCTGTAAGAATTTCGTTGAGTGTGGCGATGCGGTCCATAGTTATCGAATAAACTTGAGCTGCCCCTGCTGACGAGATTACTACAACCGCCGCGGCGTAGCGCACAACGTGTGCGAAAGAAGGCCTACGACCTAACGGAACTGGCCAGACCTGCTTCCACTGATTACAATTGCCACTCCCAACTATTCCAGACTGCGAGATCAGTGAATGGCCTGCCCTTACTTCATGCCCGTAGCAAAACTGGAGAATGGCAACTGGCCGCATCCCGCAAGGCTTCCTCTCGGTCTGGGATGGAGCGGCCACTGTACGGCGGCCGGCCATGAGGGCGAAATTCCCGCGCAGGATGTTCTGGAAGAATTCTGCAATCTTGGATACGCCAGTGGTTGTGGCTGGGCGCCGGCGGAACGTCTTTGGGATGCGGTACGATTCGCGGTTTCTGCTCCGCAGGGTCGGAACCGTGCAGAAGATGTCGAGGACGGGTCGCCCCGCGTCCTCCTTCTTCGCTACGTTTGCGAACGGAATCACAGGCCCGTCGAACACGGCAATCTCGAATTCGAATTGTCCCAGGCGACTTGGCTGCGCCGGCATGACGACGCCCGGATCCAGAAGATGGCAGAATGTTTTCTGGAATCGTATCTGAAGAAGAAACCTCGAGAAACCGAATCTTAAGACCCACCACCCAAAAGATCTGAGACTGAGGAAGAAGGGAAGACAACCATGACAGACGCTTCGCTCTCGCCGCGCCCGGTGCGGGATTCGCAATCCGAGATGGCCGAGATCGTGTTGCCGAACGACACCAATCCGCTCGCCGCCCTGCTTGGGGGACGCCTGATGCACTGGATCGATCTCGCCGGCGCCATGGCCGCGCACCGGCACTCCCGCAACTACGTGGTGACCGCATCCGTCGATCATATTGATTTCCTGGTTCCGGTGGGGGTCGGAGACCTCGTGATTCTGCGTTCTTCGGTGAACCGCGTTTTTCACTCGTCCATGGAGGTTGGTGTGAAAGTCTTCGTGGAAAACTACATTGCTGACACGGCACATCACGTGGCGTCCGCCTATCTGACGTTTGTGGCCACCGATGGCGCGGGCAAGCACCTGAAGGTTGCACCCGTAATTCCCGAGACCGAGGAGCAGCAACGCCGCTACGATGATGCCGGACGGCGCCGTGAGAACCGGCGGTCCGAGATGGATCGGCGGCGCAAGGCGCGTTGAGGTTCGGGGTGGGACTCGTACGGCGCGGAAGGGTGGCCTGTATTTTTTTGATGCCCTGCCGCCAAAAACGTTTTCCTAAGTAAAGGTTCTTCGTCACGTCAAGTAGATTTCTTTCTCTGGAAAAGGTCGGGGGGAGGAGGAGTATGCGGAAACGGTGAGCCAAAGACGTGTGGCCCCGCGATGTTGCTGCCGAGGCGGGGCGACTCGAAATCAGGACAGGCTGGCGTGAATGCCTAGATTTTCGGCGACTTGGCGGAGCCGCTTATCTCTTGTCCAGAGTAGGGTGGGCGAATCGATGAACACAGAGGCGATTAAGTGTGCGTCGGTCAGACCAATCCCCAGGTTGTGCAAGCGGCGGGACTCAATCATGAGCCTCAGTTCGCTCAGCCGTGCCACCGGTACTTGCGGCAAGAGGTCAAGCAGAGCAAGCGTCTGCGTGCGCTGCTTTAGAGAGCCCAGGGCAAGTTCCGCAATGATGAACGGATGGATGACAATCTGCCCTTGGTCAAGATGTCTGCGCATCTCCCTGCTGCCCGAGCGCAGATGATCGATCCAGACAGAAGTGTCTGCGAGAATCAATCTTTTGCGACCTGCTTTTGCCGCGGTCTGCGGCGGGGAATGTTCTTCAAGTGCGGCATCGTGCCTCCCAGGGACGCCAACCTGCGGGCGCTCTCGCGCTCGATGAGAGCTTTAAGCGCTTCCCGAAGCAATGCCGTTTTTTCCGCAACGCCGGTGAACTCCTGGGCGGTGCGTACGAGATCGTCATCGAGCGCGACCGTGGTTCTCATAAAATCTCCATGCACGTATTATAGCATCAAATGATGCTGATTTGAGAACGCCTTCTCCGTCCGCTTCGCTGCCGTGTTTAATAGGGATCCTTCGACTCCAAAACTGTTCCGTTCTGCGGAACAGTTTCTGCGCTCAGGATGACAGCGCGGGAATGACAGGGCCCAGGATGACAGCGCGGAAGGAGAGGGCTCAGGATGACAGCGCCGGAATAACATGGCTCACAATGACTGGACGACGGTTGTCGGTCTTGAACGCTGCCAGGTTCGGAGCTGACCGGGAAGTCGCGGCTGTATAATCAACGTTAGGGTTCTGCATTTTCTTTAATCTGGCAATAATTGTCTGGAGTGTGATTCTTTGAGCGCACATATGCCGCATCAGCATGGAGGTCCGGCGCAGCAGGGGCCGCAGCCGCTGCCGGGGGTGGACGCCATCGTCGCCGTTGGGTCGGGGAAAGGCGGGGTGGGCAAGACCACGTTGTCGGTGAACCTGGCCGTGGCTCTGGTTAAGATGGGACACAGAGTCGGGTTGCTCGATGCGGATGTGTACGGGCCCAACGTGCCGCTCATGTTGGGGGTCAACGCGCAGCCGCGGATGGTGGGCGAGAACCGCATTGAGCCGCTGCAGGCTTTTGGCCTGAAAGTGATTTCGGTTGGGTTCCTCAATCCTGGCGATAAGCCGGTCATCTGGCGCGGGCCCATGCTGCACCAGATCATCCGCCAGTTCCTGGGACTGGTGGAGTGGGGGCAACTCGATTATCTTATCGTCGATCTGCCGCCGGGGACTGGAGATATTGCGCTCTCTCTGGTGCAGACCGTGCCGCTGACGGGCGCGGTGGTGGTTTCGACTCCTTCTGACGTTTCGCTGCAGGACGCGCGCAAGGCCATCGAAATGTTTCGGCAGATGAAGGTGGACATCGTCGGCGTGGTCGAGAATATGAGCTATTTCACGTGTCCCCATTGCCAGCATGAAGTGGATATTTTCTCCCGCGGCGGGGCGGAAAAGATGGCTGAGCGATTTGGCACGCCGTTTCTGGGAGCGATTGCACTCGATCCGGAAGTGCGCAAGTCGGGAGACGGCGGTACGCCGGTGGTGCTGGAAGGCGAGAATTCGCCGCATGCAAAGTCGATTTATGAGTTCGCGCGGAATGTGGTGAAGCGCACGGATGAAATTAGAGCCAACGCTCCGGCAAGCGTGATTCAGATCCAATGATCTCTCGACCGCCGCCGCCGCCGATGTTTTGTCATCCTGAAGCGGGCGCAGTTTGCCCGCTGAAGGACCTGAGCAACTGGCCGCGGAGTGCATAGGTCCTTCGCGGCAGAAAACGCCGCTCAGGATGACAAGATTGAATTCGCGATGACAACTTAAAGATGACAACTTTAAATTTGTGACACTCTGAATCGCGCCAGACGCCAAATGGCGTTTAGTTCGCGTTCTTTTAGAATCAACTCCGCCATCATTTCACCGATCGCTGGGCCATGTTTGAAGCCGTGGCCGGAGCCGCCGCCGACGATCCACACGTTCTCCATTTCTGGGTGCCGGTCGATGATGAAATGACTGTCGGGAGTCTGCTCGTACTGGCAGACGCGCGTCTCCACCAACGGGGCGCCTTTCAGGGCAGGGAAGCGGAAACCGAGATACTCGCGAATGTCTTTCAGAGTCTCGCGAGTAATCACGCGCTCTCCGTCCGTGGGATCGAAGGCTTCACCGCGGGTGTCGTCGGCGATCTTGAACCCGCGACGGTCGCTGCCGGGAATTCCGTAACGAAAGCGTCCGCGGTGATCGGCCCACACGGGCATATGCGCGTCGGTGAAACGGTCATCCCCGGCGGGCGTCCCAAAGAAAAAGACGTCCTGCTTGGTAGGCTGCACCAAATCGCCGATGGCTTGAGGGAATAATTTTCCGAGCCACGGACCGCAGGCGAATACGTAGCCGTCGGCTTTGAGTTGAGAGCCATCCGACAGCGCAAGTTTGCGCAGAGGCCCGTTCTCTAACGCGTCGCCGAGGACCGCTAGCTGCTTGCACTTGCCTCCCGCCGCGACGATAGCCTCGACCACGGCCTGGCAACTGGCGCGCGCATCCAGATATCCGCATTCCGGCTCGAAGATTCCCCACTGAATCCCTTCAAAGTTAATTTGCGGCCAGCGCTTCTTCATTTGCGGCGTCGAAAGTTCCTGAAACCTGATCTTCGCCGCGCGTAGCATTTTGACGGACCCGCTTTCAAAGGCATGGTCCTCATTGCGGCCCGCAGCCATCCACAACACGCCCGTGCGGTGCAGAAATTGCCGCTTCCACCGCCGCTCGTACTTCTCCCAGAGCTTGAGAGCGCGGGCGGCCATCTCCGTGTATGGCTGGTCGGGGCCATAGGTGCCACGCATGACTCGAGTCTCCCCGCCGGAAGATGAACGCGAGTTCCCCGGTCCCCAGGCATCGAGGAGGGTGACACGCGCTCCGCGCTCCAGAAGATGCAGGGCTGTCCACCCGCCGAAGGCTCCGGCGCCTACGACTGCGATGTGAGGCTTGGGTCTCATTACGGTTGGACCATAATAAGCTCTAGCAGCAAAAGCTTTTAACCGCTGAGATCGCGGAGAAATGCCGCAGAGGACGCAGAGAGAAACTATACGATTCACCTTTGCGATCTCTGCGGCATTTTCTTTGCGTTCTCAGCGGTTAATGGCTTTTGCCTTGAACCCTTCTGAATCTTGACAGTCGGGAGTTGCATTCCTAAAATCCAGCAGGAACGGAACTTTGGTTCGAATGGTTCGAAAGCCAACCTTCTGCATCTAAAGACAGTTAGGTAGAATAGATAGTTAGGTAGAATGAATCGGAAGCAGTTTCTCCCCCCGGCCTCCGCCGCCGCTCGGACTGAGACAACTGACAGAACTGTCTAATGCCCGCTGACCCAAATATCGGGAATCGCGAACGCGAAATTCTGACCGCCATCGTGGAGACGTTCATCACCACGGGTGAGCCGGTCGGCTCGCGCACGCTTGCGCGGTCGAATCGCGAGGGGCTCAGCCCGGCGTCGATCCGCAACGTAATGGCCGATCTCTCCGACGCCGGCTTCCTGGAGCAGCCGCACGCTTCCGCTGGGCGCGTACCTACGACCGAAGCGTATCGCTATTACGTCGAGCAGATATCGGGCACGGCCCGTCTCGCGCCGCAGGAAGAGACCATGATCTCCGATTCGCTCGCCGGCATCACCGACGTGCAGGAGTTCATGGAGCGGACCTCGCACGTGCTTTCGCTGATTTCGCGCAACGTAGGCGTGACGGTGGCGACCCGTGGTCCCAAGAACGCGCTGGAACATGTATATTTCTCGCGCCTCGGAGACCAGAAAGTATTGGCCGTGCTGGTCACGCGCTCCGGCCTGGTGCGCGATCGTGTGCTGCGTCTTGATCTATCGCAGTCTGAACTGGATTTGGCCGCCCGTTACATTAACGAGAATTTCCGCGGCTGGACCATGGAATCCATGCGTACCGAACTTGCCCGCCGCCTGGAACAGGAGCGCAGCGAGTATGACCGCCTGATGCATTCGATCGAGCAACTCTACAAGCAAGGGGCGCTGGCTGCGGAGCAGGGCTCGCAGGTGGTATTCGTCGAAGGTGCCTCGAATCTGATCGCGGGCGATCATGACCGGCTGCGTTTGCAGGAGATGCTGAAGACGCTGGAGGAAAAAGAAAAAGTCGTGCAGCTTCTGGGAGCTTATCTCGACGTCAAGCAGGAGGCGGTCCGCGTGGTTATCGGTCTCGACCAGGCCCTGCCGTCGATGCAGAATTTCGTGCTAATTGGAGCTCCCGCGCACGCTGGCAACGAAGTCATGGGTTCGCTGGCCGTGATCGGTCCCACGCGCATGGATTATCAACATACGATCACCGCGGTGTCCTACATCGCGCGCCTGTTCGACAAGATATTGAATGAATCGGACTAATGCTTGAATGAATCGGACGAGCGTATCAACGAGAGACAGACTGTTATGAAGAAAGCAAACGGAAAATCAGAATCGGAAATGGCAGGACTCGATCTGGAACACGAACTACCTCCTGCGGATGGCGATGAAAACTCCGCGGAAACGACTTCCAGCGGGACCGCGGCGGGGGAATCTTCGGGTCTTGGCGCAGAAGTGCAAAAACTGAAGGCTGAACGCGACACTTTGCTCGACCGGCTGGCGCGGGCGCAGGCTGAATTCGAGAACGCCCGTCGCCGCGGCGCCAAAGAACAGCAGGACTTCCGCGACTATGCCGCTGCCGATGCAATCAAATCTCTGCTTCCGGTAATCGACAGCTTCGAGCGCGCCCTGCAGGTTAAGTCCGAGCCCGGTGACTTCCGCAGTGGCGTCGAACTTATCTACAAACAGTTCCAGGATGTGCTGGCGAAGCTGGGGGTGCGTGCCATCCCTGCCAAAGGTGAACCGTTCGATCCGCATGTTCATGAAGCCATCGAAATGGTGGAAACTTCCGACGCGCCAGACCACGAGGTCATTGAAGAATTACAGAGCGGCTATAAACTTAAAGATCGTTTGCTACGTCCCGCGATGGTCAAGGTCGCAAAGAATCCCTGAAAATTAGGATGGCTCGAAGTACACGACCACGCGGCACCGGCGTGCGCACAGTTTTTGTTTCGGAGAAAGGTTGACTCTGACCACGAACGCAAAACGCGATTACTATGAAGTGCTGGGCGTGACCCGCACGGTGACGGAGGTCGAGCTCAAGAGCGCCTATCGCAAGCTGGCGCTGCAGTTTCATCCTGACCGCAATCCCAACAACCCAGACGCGGAAGAGAAATTCAAGGAGGTCAGCGAAGCTTACGCCGTGCTCGCCGACACCGACAAGCGTGCCGTCTATGATCGCTATGGCCATGCCGGACTCGGCGGCAGCGCCGGTCAGGCGGCCGGTTTCGATCCCACCGTCTTCCAGGACTTTAGCGACATCTTCGGCGAGTTCTTCGGGTTCGGGGACATGTTTGGGGGCGGTTCTGGGGGCGGACGCCGTCGCAGTCGCGTGCAGCGCGGCGCCGATCTCCGCGAAGACCTGACTCTCGAGTTCGAGCAAGCCTTCTTCGGCACAGAGGCTAAAGTCACGGTTCGCCGTCACGAGGCTTGCGAAGATTGCCGTGGTTCTGGTTCGGCGCCGGGAAAGAGCGCTACGACTTGCCGCTCCTGCAGTGGACGGGGCCAAGTCCGCTATCAGCAAGGCTTCTTCAGCATCGCTCGCGCCTGCCCGGCCTGCCAGGGAACGGGCAGCGTCATCACCGATCCGTGCCCGAAGTGCAAAGGCGAAGGCCGCATCCTTCGCCAGCGCACCGTGGACGCTAAAGTTCCCGCCGGCGTTGAAGACGGAACGCGAATTCGCTTTTCCGGCGCAGGCGAAGTTGGAGCCTTCGGAGGCCCGGCCGGAGATTTGTACGTCGTGCTGCACGTGAAAGAGCATCCATTCTTTGTGCGTGAAGGCAACGACCTACACTGCGTAGTCCCGATTTCGGTCGCGCAAGCGGCCCTAGGCGCGGAGATTCGTGTTCCCACCATGGATGGTGAGCATACCGTAAAAATTCCCGATGGAACGCAGCCGGGCTCAACCTTCCGGATCCGCAATAAAGGCGTGCCCGAATTGAACGGACACGGCAAGGGCGACCTGTACGTCGAAGTGCACGTCCAGGTTCCGACTAAGCTGAACAAGCGCCAGAGAGAGTTGCTGCAAGAGCTCGACGCGCTCGCGAAAGTCGACAACCAGCCCGTCCTCCGCTCGCTGCTCGGCAAAATGAAAGATATGTTCGGATAAGTTAGCGTGCCGCGAGGAGGGTGGCACGGTTTCATTGCCGCCGCTTGCACAAACGGGAAGGGCGCGACGTCAGTCGTGCAGCTAGCGCTCGAATCATTGGCGGCTTAGCCGCTGAGGTGCGGCTCTCCCATGACACGCCGACGATGGATCGCGGATGAGGTTTCCGGTAATCATGCCGCGATCACCGACAATCATGCCGATCATCTGATTCGCGTCCTTCGCGTCCGCACTGGCCAGGAATTCGACATCGCCACCGGCACCCTGGTGCGCCGCGGTCGCGTCGTGTTGATCAAAGAGGGCCGCGTCGAATTCGAACTTGGCGAGGAAGTCTCCGCGTCACCCACGCTCGCGCTTACAGTCCTGCTCGCCATCTTCAAATTCGACCGCATGGAATGGGCGATTGAGAAATGCACCGAACTGGGAGTTGAGCGAATCGTGCCCGTCATCGCTCGGCGCACTGACGCGCATCTGGCTTCTGCCGCGGGAAAGCGCGCGGAACGCTGGCGCAGAATCGCGCTTCAGGCGGCGGAGCAATCACGCCGCGTAGCTCCGCCTGAGATCGCTGCTCCAATCAAACTGCCAGATGCGGCGACTCTGACCGCTCCGTTGCGAATTGTGTTGGCAGAATCCCAACAGGAAACTCTACTGCGCGACATCCTCGCTTCGCATCGCGACGGAGCTATCCTCCTCGCCATCGGTCCGGAAGGCGGTTGGACAGAAGTAGAATTAGAGCTATTCCAAAAGGCCGGCTGGATATCTGTCTCCCTGAGCACCACAATCTTACGGGCCGAAACGGCCGCCATCGCCGCGACAGCGATCACGCTCTCACAACTCGGCTAAGTAGCGCTGCCGGTAATCCTTTCTCGTCTGGCATGGTGGTATCCTGCCCCTAATGTCTTCGAAGTCTATTCGCCGTCTCGCTCCGTTCCTTCCCGACGATCGCCAGCGGGAAGCCATTGAGCACGTCCACGGGCCCATGCTGGTGATCGCCGGCGCCGGCACCGGGAAGACTTCCGTCCTCACCCAGCGGATTGAACGCCTGGTCCGGGAAGGGCACGCTTACCCTCACGAAATCCTGGCTCTCACCTACACCAAGAATGCCGCCAGCGAAATGCGCGAACGCGTCCGCAAGTTGCTAGGCGGAAAAGAAGTGAACGCAGCCACCTTCCACGATTATTGCCTTGACCTGCTCAAACGCGTAAACAAAGATTTCGGCGTCCTTGATGATAAAGATCTCTGGATCTACCTCCGCCGCCGCATCCGTGAGCTTCATCTGGAACACTACGTCCGCGCCGCCAATGTTGCCCAGTTCTTGAACGACCTGCT
>Ga0209006_10005608_pt1 | contig 11395 bp, 9 predicted proteins | sample JacPin_JW_Ref_O2_FD_188567 | JGI IMG/M metagenome (GOLD analysis project Ga0209006, IMG submission 188567) | Forest soil microbial communities from Algoma, Ontario, Canada - Jack Pine, Ontario site 1_JW_Ref_O2 (SPAdes) (version 2) | ecosystem: Environmental > Terrestrial > Soil > Boreal... | reverse complement strand
TCATCCATATTTCGGTGGAGAAATACCCGGATTTATTCCAGTATTCATGCTCTCTTGCTTCGCGGCGAGGCGCCGCGAAGAGCACGCGATGGCGCGTGCGCTCCCCGTGCAGAATTTGAGTGCGCAGACGCATTCTCACGCCAGTTCATCCAGCGAGGCCCGCAGTTGCGCGCGTTTGGCCTGCCAATCGGCCAGGCGCTGGCGGTGTTCCTGCAAGACTTCGGGCGGCGCTTTGTCGGCGAAATTGGGATTGGCGAGCTTGGCTTCCGCCTTCTGAATTTCGGCCTCGACCTTTTGCAGTTCCTTAGCGAGGCGGGCTTTCTCCGCCTGCGCATCGACCAGGCCGGGCATGAACAACTTGCCGCCAAAACCCGGATAAACTACAGGCTCGCCTTTGGCCGGTTGGTACTGAACGCGATGATCAATGGATTCAGTAACAGCCAACTGAGCGATCACTAGTTTTTCGTCGGGAGGGATATCTTCGGCATGGTTAAAGACGACGGGGAGCTTCTTGTTCGCAGGGAATTTATATTTAGCGCGCATGTCCCTGATCTCGATCACCAGCTTTTGCCGGCCCCAGATAGTATCCAACGTTTCGTGCCCGAGGCCGTAGTGGCTCTTGATATCGTCGTCCAGAGGTTTGGGCCAGGGCGCGAACATGATGGTCTTGCCGCCCTGTCCATCCGGCATGTCCTTGGCGTAGCCCATGCCGTGCCAGAGTTCCTCGGTGATGAACGGGAGAAACGGGTGAAACATTCGCAACGTGTGCGACAAAACAAAATCGATCACCGCCAGCGTGTTGGCGCGGCGCGCGGCGTCGGTGCCTTGCAGAACGGCCTTGGCGGCCTCGACATACCAATCGCAATATTCGCTCCAGAAAAAACGGTAGAGCGCGGCGGTGGCGTCGCTGAATTTGTAGCCGGCGAAAGCGGCGTCCAATTCGCGGATGGCCGCGTCAAGCTTGAGCAGAATCCAACGGTCATCGATGGTGAGCAGCTTCGGATCAATCTCGGCCTGCACGTCGCCGGGATGAAGCTGGCGGAAGCGGCAGGCGTTCCAGAGCTTGTTGCAAAAATTGCGGCCCAGCTCCACCTGTTGCTCATCGTAAAGAATATCCTGGCCTAGCGGTGCCGAGCGCATCACGCCGAAGCGGAGCGCATCGGCCCCGAATTTGGCGATGAGGTCGAGCGGGTCAGGCGAATTGCCCAGGCTCTTGGACATTTTGCGGCCCTGCTTGTCGCGGATGATGCCGGTAAAATAGACGTTGCGGAACGGCTCGGCGCCCATGAACTCGAAGCCGGCCATGATCATGCGCGCGACCCAGAAGAAAATAATGTCGGGCCCCGTGACGAGATCAGTGGTGGGGTAAAACTTTTGCAGCGTTTCCGTTTTTTCCGGCCAGCCCATGGTAGCGAAGGGCCAGAGCCAGGAACTGAACCAGGTGTCCAGCACGTCGGGGTCCTGTTTGCCTCCGTGTTTTTCAAGAAGTTGTTCAATTTCAGGATGGCCCGGTTGCACAGCTATTCCTACAAAGAGTTCGCCTGCCTTGCCACCAGGACGGAAGACTTGGGCAGCAATCTGGAGATTTTGATCCTTGGTGAGATACGGCAAGTCAATGAGAACTTGCTGCGAATCTGCCGAACCACTCGCTACAGGGCCTTTCCACAGAAACATCCACACTGGAACCCGATGTCCCCACCAAAGTTGGCGGCTTATGCACCAATCCTTCAAACCACTCATCCAATGGGAATAAACCTTTGCCCATCGCTCAGGATGAAACTTGATTTGCCCCTTCTCGACGGCCGACACCGCCTTGTCAACCGCAGGATAGCGCAAAAACCATTGCTCGCTCAAATAAGGTTCGATAGGCACGTGCGTGCGCTCGCTGTAACCGACGCGGTGGACGTATTTTTCTTCCTTGACCACCAACCCCAATTCCTTGAGCTTTTCCACCAACAGTTTGCGCGCTTCCATGCGGTCCAAACCGGCAAATTTCGAGTCCACGTGATCGGTCATCCTGCCGTCGGGACCTATAACGACGGTCAGAGGCAGGTTGTGTCGCTGCGCCATTTCGTAGTCAGCCGGATCGTGCGCCGGCGTCACTTTGACGCAGCCGGTGCCGAATTTCGGATCGACCAACTCATCCGTAATGATTGGAATTTGTTTGTTGACCAGCGGCAGCGTCACCTTCTTGCCGTGCAGATGCGCATGGCGTGGATCGTTAGGATTGACAGCCACCGCCTCGTCGCCGAGCATCGTTTCCGGGCGCGTCGTCGCCACGACGACAAATCCGTCTTCGCCGACCAGCGGATATTTCAGGTGCCACAAACTTCCCTGCTCTTCGACCATCTCGACTTCCTCGTCGGACAAAGCCGTGCGGGCCGACGGGTCCCAGTTCACCATGCGTTTGCCGCGATAGATCAGGCCCTTTTTGTAAAGCTCCACGAACACGCTCTGCACGCAACGGCTGTAGTCCGAGTCCATGGTGAAACGTTCGCGCGTCCAATCGCAGGAGGCGCCGAGTTTCTTGAGCTGCTCGATGATGATGCCGCCGTGCTTTTCTTTCCAGGCCCAGACTTTCTCCAAAAACTTTTCCCGGCCGAGGTCCTCGCGATGTTTCATCAGGCCCTCTTTGCGCAACGTCCGCTCTACCACCGCTTGCGTGGCAATACCGGCGTGGTCGGTGCCCGGCAGCCAGAGAACTTCGTGCCCTTTCATGCGCGCCCATCGCGCCAGGATGTCTTGAATGGTGTTGTTGAGAACGTGTCCGAGCGTCAACACGCCCGTGACATTGGGCGGGGGAATGACAATGGAATACGCTGGCTTGCGTGAATGCGCGTCGGCGACGAAGCATTTCTGCTCCAGCCAATACGCGTACCACTTCTCCTCGACGGATTGCGGTTCGTACGCTTTTGAGATTTCAGGCATAGACTGCGCGCGGGGCCGGCAAGTTCAGCGGCCCTTTTCGTCGAGGCGATACTCCATGGAATCGACCAGCGCCTCGAGGCTGGCTTCGATGATATTATCGCTCACGCCGACCGTACCCCACTCCTCGCGGCCGTCGCTGGATTGGATGAGGACGCGAGTTTTTGCGCCCGTGCCCGTGCTGGAGTCAAGAATACGGACCTTGTAATCGGTCAACTGGATGGCTTTGACCTGGCGATAATTGGAGAGTGCGCGGCGCAAGGCGGAGTCCAGCGCGTTGACCGGCCCGTCGCCTTCGGCCACGACGTATTGTTCCCGATTGCCATCGACCTGCACTTTGATGGTCGCCTCGCAAACCGACGCTTTGTCCTTGTGCCGCATCGAGATGTGATACGAGATGACGTTGATCTTCCGCCCTTTGTGGCCGAGGCTCTTGCGAATCAACACCGCCAGCGAGCCACCCGCGGCCTCATACTCATACCCCTCATGCTCCTTCGCCTTGACCTTGGCTAAAATGTCTTTCAAATCGCTTTTGTCTTCAGAAAGTTGGATGCCCAATTCCTGCGCCTTCATGACGATGTTGCTGCGCCCGGCCAGATCGCTGATGAGGACGTTGCGCGTATTGCCGACGGAGGCGGGATCGATGTGCTCGTAGCTGCGGACGATTTTTTGCACCGCGTTGACGTGTGTGCCGCCCTTGTGCGCAAAGGCCGCCGAACCGACCCACGGCTGGCGCGGATTGTGGCGCAAGTTGGCGATTTCATCCACGAACTGCGAAAGGTCCTTGAGCTGCGGCAGGGCCGAGGGCCGCACGCAGCTTTTGCCCAATTTGAAAACAATGTTGGGGATGAGGCTGGTCAGGTTGCAATTGCCGGTGCGTTCGCCGTAACCATTGATCGTGCCCTGCGCGTGCGATGCGCCGGCCTCCAGCGCCGCCAGGGCGTTGGCCACGCCCAAGCCGGCGTCATCGTGCGTATGAGTGCCCAGCCGCACCTTCAATTGGGCGCGGGCAACTCCGGTGATGCGAGCGATTTCGCTGGGCAACGAACCGCCGTTGGTGTCGCAGAGCGCGATCACGTCTGCGCCGGCTTTCTCCGCCGCCTGCCAAGTGGCCAAGGCGTATTCGCTATTGTCTTTAAAGCCGTCAAAAGCGTGTTCGGCGTCATAGACGACGAATTTGCCGTTCGCCTTCAGGAATCGGACGGTGTCGGCGATCATGCCCAAATTTTCGTCCGGAGTCGTGCGCAGGACTTTTTTGACGTGCAAGAGCCAGGTCTTGCCAAAAATAGTGACGACAGGCGTTTCCGCGTCCAGCAGCAGCCGCACCTGATCATCGTCAGCCACCGCGACATCCTTGCGGCGGGTCGAACCGAAGGCCGCCAATTTGGCGCGCTTGAGCTTCTTACGTTTGGCCTCTTTGAAAAATTCGATGTCCTTTGGATTGGACCCGGGCCAGCCGCCCTCGATGTAATGGACGCCGAAGGAATCGAGTTTTTCGGTAATACGCAACTTATCCAGGACGGAAAAGTTGATGCCTTCGCCCTGGCTGCCGTCGCGCAGGGTCGTATCGTATATTTCGACTTCGGGTTTCATAACAGTTCCGCCGGAGGCGGAGTTGAGACTAATACGACAGCCTCGTCTGTTTTGCAAAACATAATGGGGCGCAGTCTCAGGACTTGGCGCCAAGCTGCCAGTAGAAGTCAAGCATTACGAATCAACGAGCTGATTTTGCCATCGGCTGGTAGGGACGGCTCGCCGAGCCGTCCTCGGACGCCTCGGCGAGGCGTCCCTACCTGGAACTCTTGCAGCACATTGGGTCTTCATGTTAGTATCGCCGACTATGAGGTGCCGAGAGAGTGCGTTGGTTATCTGTGGCTGGCTGCTGGCGGGCTTGGCCGTCGCGCCGTTGGCCGCGCAGCCCGCTTCAGCGCCATCGATTCTTCATCCTTTGCAGCGACCGCAATCAACGCCACCCGGACAAATCCAAAACACGCCGGACGTGGTGGCGCTGGCTTTTGACGCCGAATCCAAGGAGTACGACGCCTCGCCTGGCGAAAGGGTCGCGCCCTTCACCTTTTACATAACCAACATTTGGACGAACGACGTGCTCATTGAAAAAGCTCACGGTTCCTGCGGCTGCACGACGGCCATTCTGCCAGCCGATCCCTGGCGCATTCCTCCCAAAGGCGGAGGACCAGTCCAAGTGCAGGTCAACCTGGCGGGTAAGATGGGATTGCTATCCAAGACCCTCACCTTCTACTACAAAATGTTGCCTGACCTGACCACAATCAACGTGCGCGTGGTCAACCTCGTGGTGAACATCCCGCCCCCGCCGTCGGCCTTGGGGACGATGTCCGAGGCCGATCGCAAAGCCGCCATGATCAAGGCTGCTGCGGACGCCCAAACCATCTTCAAGGGTGACTGCGCCCGATGCCACGTCGATAAAGGCCGCGACGTCATGGGCCAGGAGCTTTACGCCGCCGACTGCGGCATCTGCCATGAATCCTCGCATCGCGAACGAATCGTGCCGGATCTGCACGCATTGAAGCAGGAGACGGACTTCGATTATTGGAAGATGATCATTACCATGGGCAAACCTCACACGATGATGCCTGCTTTCGCCGCCGCGCAAGGCGGGCCCTTGACGGAGGCGCAGATTGTGTCATTGGCAACCTATTTGAATCATACCATTTCGCACAATTTCGCCGGAGCAGTGGGCAACGTCGCGAACGCGCCAATCGAGCACGCGACGGCGGTGCCATAAGAGCGTGTCGGAAAAATGCCCAATCGGTCGTAGCTGCCGACGTAAGTCGGCGGACGAAGAACGAAGCCCGTGTCGATTCCCGAAGATCCGCCGCCTCACGGCGGCAGCTACGGGGCAGAGGTTGCCAGCTATGGTGAGTCGCCCTGAACTCGCCCTCTGGTAGCTGCCGACGTAAGTCGGCGGAGGAAGAACCAAGCTGCGTCGATTCCCGAAGATCCGCCGCCTTACGGCGGCAGCTACGACCACACAGCGTCGATTCCTGAAAATCCGCCGTCTCATGACGGCGGCTACGATTTCTCAGGCACACTCTAAGAATTTCAATTTTCATCTTAACAAGCAGCATCAGGGAAGCCCTGATGCCTGTGCCAGTGCCGCTTGCAAACTGGCGACGCTCTGCTACTTGTTTGTTTTGGCAGGATGACGCGCTTCCTCATTTTAACGCTGCTGCTGGCTTTCGGCACAGTTCGACCAGCCTTCGCTCTTCCAAGGGTGGAGGCGGCGCACGTCACTCTTGATTACGTGGCCAAGAAGGCCGAAGAACGCGCCCATAAACCCTTCCATTCCCCGCGCGCCGATTTGCCTGATTTTTTGAGCAAGTTGACTTACGACGACTACCGCCAAATCCGATTCCGCGACGACCAGGCACTCTGGAAACAGGAGGGGTTGCCTTTCCGGGTCGAGTTCTTCCACCTCGGCTATCTTTACCAGGAACCGGTGCATCTGAATGAATTTTCCACGACCCACACGCAGCCGGTTCGGTTCGTGCCGGAATTCTTTGACTACGGCACGTTGCACCTGCCCAAGGAAATCCCTGCCAATACCGGTTACGCCGGCTTTCGTGTCAACCTGAATTGGGAAAACTTCACCGGCAGCGGCACCAATCATGCGCACGGCCCGGCGGATAAATGGGACGAGTTGGGCGCGTTCCAGGGCGCCAGCTACTTCCGCTTGCTAGGTGAGGGACAAGTTTATGGCATGTCGGCCCGCGGCCTGGCCTTGGATTGCGGCGAGTCGGGAAAGCCGGAGGAATTCCCGATTTTCACCGACTGGTGGCTGGGCAAACCGCAATCAGACGACAATGATTTGCTCCTCTACGCGATTTTGGACAGCGTCAGTTGCGTCGGCGCCTACGAGTTTCTCATCAGCCCTCGCACGACTACGGTCGCGAAGGTGGAAGCGGTGTTATATTTTCGCACGCCTCAAAACATCCTCGCGGCCGATCCTCATCGCCAGCCACTGGTCACGATCGGCATGGCGCCGTTGACGAGTATGTTTTGGTACGGCGAAAATTCCGAGCGCAAGTTCGACGATTACCGGCCCGAAGTTCACGACAGCGACGGCTTGTTGCTGCAGTTGGAAAATGGCGAACGGGTGTGGCGTCCGCTGGACGATGGCCCGGTGTTGCGCCATCAATCCTTTCCAGCCAACAACATCCGGGGATTCGGATTGCTGCAACGCGACCGCAAGTTCGATAATTATCAGGACATGTTTCATGCCTATGAAAACGCGCCTGGCGTTTGGGTGACGCCCAAAGGCAATTGGGGCGATGGACAAGTCCATTTGGTCGAGTTAAGCACGCAATACGAAGGCATGGACAATGTAGTGGCCTTTTGGAATCCCGTGGACAAGCCGGCGCCGTTGCAGCCGTACAGATTCGGCTACACACTTTACTGGACGCGCGAGAACGATATGACTCTCTCTTCCAACGTCGTGGTGTCCACGCGCGTGGGGCTTGATCCGCGGGACCAACGCCAGCGGCAATTCGTCGTTGATTTCGATTTGCCTCTCCTCAAAGGCGAGGAAGATTCGCCAAAGGCTCTGACCAGTTGCAGCGACAACGGCTCTGTTTCACTGGTGCAGGTGTTCCGCAACAACACGGATAATTGCTGGCGGGTCTTCCTAAACTTGTTGCCCAAGCCAGGCGACCACGATCCCGTGGACCTGAAATGCACACTCAAACGGAGCGACGGATTAACGAGCGAGACCTGGAGCTATCGTTGGAGTCCGCCATGAGCGCGACCGCCCACACCGATGATCCGGGAAAGCTGGCGGGACGGCCGCTGGAGGAATGGAATGCGGCTTACTCGAAAGTGGAGAGCTATTTTCACGCCTTGCGCGTGCGCAATAAAGTGTTGCTAGGGCAAATGGTCGCCCTGGTTCTGGAGCGCGCCATGAAACGCTCCGACAAGGAACCGCTTCGCTCGGCCACGGAGTTGGCGGTGGAAGAAATGGACCGCCTTGTCAACGAATGGTTTGCTGAGGTTTTGCAAGCTCCACCCGCTGGTGCCGAGATGCTTTCGACACGCGGACGCCTGGCCCTGCTGCTGGCCGATATGCCGGGGCAATGGCAGGACCAATTCCTGCGTCCTGGACCGTGGCCGGCCGAATTCGCGCTCAAGATGCGCGCCATGTACCTGCGGGCCGGCCCGGATTTTCAGATGGCGAACATGACGCCGCGCCCGCTGGACCTCGGCGCGATTGCGACGTTGACCACGCATTTGAGCCACCTTCCTTACCTCAAAATGGTGGCCAGTTGGGTTCTGTTCGGATTGCTGCTGGTGCTGCTGTTCTATATCACCCACCATTGAATGATGACCGCCGCGCCGCCGAGCGCTGATTCCGTTGTGAGCCAGGACTTGCGGCCAGGCGTGGTCTCCATGCCGCGCGTTCGCGGCGGCTGGCGCGTTTTCATTTTCTATTCGTCCGCAATATTGCTGGCGGGATTGACCTCGTGGCTTTTCGCCGATTTGCTTGGGCGAACAGGGTGGTCGATGTCGGGCTTGGTGCTGCTCTGTCTATTCGCGGTGCTGGTGCTCTTGATCGCGGTGGGATGCATGCACGGGGTTTTCGGTTTTGTGCTTCGGCTCATTGGGGACAGGCGCATCACCCGCCTCAAGGATTATCGCGGACAAAGCATAAAGGGCGTGAGCACGGCGCTGGTTTTTCCGATCTACAACGAACAAGTTCCCCGCGTTTGCGAGGGTCTGCGCGCGACTTACCTGTCTCTGCAAAAAACCGGCCTGCTCGAAGGATTCGATTTCTACATCCTGAGCGATTCCTCCGATCCCGACAAATGGGTCGAGGAGGAGCGGCGCTGGTTCGCGTTGGTCAGTGATCTGGACGCGCTAGGCCGGATTTATTATCGACGACGCGTCGTCAACGAAGGGAAGAAGAGCGGCAACATTCGCGATTTCCTGAGCACTTGGGGCAAGCGCTATCGCTATTTCATTGTATTTGACGCGGATAGTATCATGCGCGGCGAAACGCTGGTCGATATGGTCAAACTGATGGAGGCGCATCCGCAGGTAGGGCTGATTCAAACGGTGCCGGCGCTCATCAACGCCGCCTCGTTGTTCGGGCGCATGCAACAGTTCGCCAACCGTCTCTACGCGCCGATCTTCATCACCGGGTTGAACTTTTGGGCGCAAGCCTTTGGCAATTATTGGGGGCACAATGCCATCATCCGCACCGAGCCGTTCATGCAGCATTGCGACCTGCCGCAATTGCCCGGGGCCAAGCCGTTCGGCGGCCAGATTCTCAGCCACGATTTTGTGGAAGCGGCGCTGTTGCTCCGAGCGAATTGGGAAGTCTGGCTGGCTTACGATTTGGAGGGGAGCTACGAAGAGGCGCCGCAATCGATGCTCGAAAACGCGCAACGCGACCGGCGTTGGTGCCAGGGCAACATGCAGCATGGCATGGTGCTCTTGGCGCGCGGCTTGCGCGGCGGCAGCCGGCTTCATCTGGCGCTAGGCATCCTCGGTTATCTGGCCAGCCCGTTCTGGCTGCTTTTTCTGCTCACTTTTAACTGGATGCTTTACTACGAGGCGCACACCGGTTTGTCCAGAATCACGGTGGGCCCGTTGACGCCTTTCCTCAAAGTTAATGCCACCCAGCACGCTCTCCTCATCTTTGTTATTTGCTTGGTCATGCTCTTTCTGCCCAAAGTTTTGGCGCTTGTTGATTTGGCGCGCGACAGGACACGCCGACGCGCCTTCGGCGGCATGATCCATGCGGCCTGCGGCGCCGTGGCCGAGACCGCTTTTTCCACGTTGCACGCCCCTTTGCAAATGCTCTGGCATTCGCAATTCGTGGCCGCGTCACTCATGCTTTTTGGTGTTCACTGGGGGCCGCAGAATCGCACCGCCGATGGCGTGGCGTGGTCCCAGGCGCTCCGACGACATTGGGCGCACACCATCATTGGGTTAATTTGGGGCACAGCGATATGGGGCCTTGATCATCCGGCATTTTGGTGGTTCGCGCCCGTGGTGGCGGGGATGGTTCTGAGCATTCCCCTGAGCGTGCTCACCAGCCGGGTTGGCATAGGTGCGACAGCGCGGCACTTTGGTCTTTTTGTGACGCCGGAAGAAACCGCGCCGCCCCCGGAGTTGGAATTCCTGCGCGCGCGCATGGCGGCGATGGAGGAATCCGGTGAAACCGCGCCGCAACCGGCGGATTCCGGACTGGCGGACGCGGTGTTGGATCCGTATGTCAATGCCATTCACGTCTCGTTGTTGCGGGAGAAGGGGCAGAATCCCGCTTACGCCGAGGCCTTGACCAATCTTGGCGTGGGCCGGCCGGAAGTCCGCGCTTTGTGCGAGAAGTTGCTGGCGGAAGGGCCGGATTGTTTGCAACAAAAAGAAAAGGTGCTCATTTTGAGCGACGCCGAAGTACTACCTTGGTTGCATCGCCAGGCCTGGCTGCGTCCCAGCGGCACGTTGGCTCGCTGGTGGCAGGACCAAATTCGTCAGTACGCGCAATAGTGTCCGGAGATTCACCTGGCAAGATCGCTCGAAAAAGCAGGTATCTTATTCAATCTCGTGTCCATCAGGCGCTTGTCCGGGAAGCAAGAAAGTTTTGATCAACTCGCCTTCGCCGCAGACCGAGCAGGCAGGAAATCTTTTGAACCACTTGCCTGCAGGCACCTCGGGTTCGGTGTCCAACCAACGCGCCAGTAGGATAAGTTGTTCGCAGGAAATGCTTCGTTGGCGCACTCGCGCAAGGAGATGGACCAGCAGCGGTTCGGGAAGTTTCGCGCGGCGAATTTTAGGCATCGACTTGCCTGCCGTAGAATCCACGCACAATTTCGGCTTGCAAGCGGTCGGCTTCAGCGTGGTCCTTGGCCTCGACCATTTCCTTCGCCAGTTCGCCCAACTCATCGGGCGTGAGAGGGCGGATTTCCCCGGCTTTTAGGACGAAATCGATGACACGATTCTGCTCCGAACGAGGCAGGCGTCTAATCTCATCAATGATTTCCACCGCTGTCATGTTAGCGACTGTACGCGCCAACGCGTCTTAATGCAAGCAGAGAAGGGGATCTCAATTACAAAAACCGTTGCCGGTGGCAGGCTGTTTCCATCCTCTGACGGCGTGGAGTCGTTCGCGGACGATTCTTAAAAGCAGACTAGGGAAACTGCCCTGGGCAGGCGCACCACCACCGTGCCGGCGATTTTGTCGTGCCAGCCTTGCTTTGCGGGATCCCAACCTATCCAAAAGAAGCCCAGGAATAAAATCGCAGCCGAGAATAATGCCGCCAGGCTGCGCACAAAGGCCGCCAAAAAACCCAAGGGTTGTCCATCCTGTCGCACCACTTGCAGGTTGACGACGATTCCTCCCACCGTTGTTCCTTTCCACGCCCACATCGCGGAGAAATAGGCTATCGCCACAAAGGCGAAAAACGGCGGGGCCACGGCCGAGGCGAGCACGGCG
>Ga0209006_10005606_pt1 | contig 11396 bp, 9 predicted proteins | sample JacPin_JW_Ref_O2_FD_188567 | JGI IMG/M metagenome (GOLD analysis project Ga0209006, IMG submission 188567) | Forest soil microbial communities from Algoma, Ontario, Canada - Jack Pine, Ontario site 1_JW_Ref_O2 (SPAdes) (version 2) | ecosystem: Environmental > Terrestrial > Soil > Boreal... | reverse complement strand
CTTTCCGATCCCCACGACGGTGCGGCTTGCCGACGCGATCTTCCCGGCAAGCTCGAGCGCCGCCGCGTGGAGCCGTTCGGGCGGCACGACGCGGTTGACCAAACCCCAGTCCAGCGCCGTCGCTGCGTCGATGGGATCGCCTGTTAGCAGCATCTCCATCGCGCGCTTGCGTCCGATCGCGCGCGTCAGCGCGACCATCGGCGTACTGCAGAAGAGCCCGATGCGAACGCCCGGCGTCGCAAACGATGCCTCAGCGGATGCAACCGCAAGATCGCAGGCGGCGACGAGCTGGCAGCCCGCCGCGGTCGCGACGCGCGCAACTTCGGCGATGACCGGCTGCGGGGTCTCCACGATGCGCGCCATCAAGTCGACGCAGGCATCGAAGATCGCCGCGTACGCGCTCGCGTCGCGATCGCGCAGCTCGCGAAGGTCGTGGCCGGCGCAGAATGCCGGCCCTTCCCCGCGCAGGATCACCGCGCGTACGTCCTGCTCCTTCGATAACGTCGCGAGTACCCTCTCGAGCTCGCGCATCATTCGCAGCGAGAGCGCGTTGCGTTTCTCCGGGCGCCGCATCGTGACGATCGCGATCTCGCCCTCGCGCTCGATGCCGATGTCGGCGTAGGCCGGCAGCGTCTCCATGAGGAGAGCCTTTACCAGGGCGGGTGCGTACTCCCTGGAGCCGGTGAGGCGGAAGGCGAGGTGGCCGGCGACGGCGAGGCGGCGGGCGACGACGAGGTGGCCGGCGACGGCGAGGGCGCTCGCATCGCAATCGCCCAGGCCGGATCGGGCTTCACCGCCACGCCGTGATGCAGCGCCGTTCGGCTGGACGTCGCATAAGAAGAGCTGGGGAAACTCGTTTTCACATAGACGTAGAGGGCGACGGCGTGATCGCGGGCCGTCGCGCCGGGCATTTCGCCGAAGAGCGTCGCGATCGCGTACCCGGTCGACGCCAGCCAGGGATCCCTCGGATACGCCCGCGCCCACTGGCCGAACGCATCCTGGGTGAGGAGCAGCAGATGCTCGGCCTGTTCGGGCAGCAACTGGTGCGTTTCGTACCGCTTCTTGAGCTGCATCGTTTCGTAGCGAATCCGCAGCGCGCTCATCTTGAGCTTGCCGAAGTATTGGTCGGCCGGAGCGGTGACGGGGGCAGCCTGCGCCACCATAGCGATCGTCGTCAGCATGCTTCGCCCTTTGTACCCCCGCCCGGTCGAAATAATCACCGGCGGCGCGCGAACGGCCGCGGCGCGGGCCTGCCTACCGGCAGGAATGGTGGGCGATGACGGGCTCGAACCGCCGACATCCTCCTTGTAAGGGAGGCGCTCTCCCAGCTGAGCTAATCGCCCCCGGCACCCGCCGAGCGGAGTTTTCGACAGCCTCGTGCCGACTCCCGACCCGCTCCCACCCACGCTTCGTGCCTCGCGAAGGTTTAGGCGAGGCTGAGAGCCGGGAAATTGCTTATACGGACCGCCATCCTTTTGAAAACACATTATCGCGCAGAATACACGAGTGACATCCGTAACGTCGCCTTAGCACGACGGGGAGTGGCAGGCTTTGCCAATGCCTGCGGCTTCTCCGAAAGCGAGATTGCGGATATCCGCCTCGCCGCCGGCGAGGCGCTGAGCAACGCCGTCGAGCATGGGAACGCCGGCGCGAACGCGCTTGGTTTTACGGTCGAGTGCCGGTTCGACGGTGACGAGCTCTCGATCGAGATCCGCGACAACGGTGACGGCTTTTCGACGCCGACCTACCACGGGAGCATCGAGCCGGATCACCGCGGCAGGGGGTTCGGCATCTTCCTGATGCGGCGCCTGATGGACGACGTCGCGTTCTCGGGGAACGGAACGGTCGTTCGATTGGTCCGCCGCCATCCCGGCGGACGGCGTCTCTCCCTCAACGGGAGCGTCTAACTTTTCGTCGCGATCTGCTTCTGTAGTTGAGAGATCGCCGCGCGCAGTTGCGCGTCGCGCTCGATCTCTCCGAACCGCGCGTTCTGGTTCTCGTCGATTCGAATGTCGGGGTCGATTCCGCGCAGGTTGATGTCGCGCCGATTCGGCGTGAGATAGTGCGCGGTGGTGATCTTGATCGCGGCCCCGTCCGGCAGCGGCGTTAGCGTCTGCATGACGCCCTTACCGAACGTCTTGGCTCCAACCAGCGTCGCGATCCCGTCGTCCTGCAGCGCGCCGGCGGTAATCTCCGAAGCCGAGGCGGTGTACTGATTGACGAGCACGCTCACCGGCAGCGTAATCGAGGCAGTGCCGTCGGCGTGGATCGTCGTGTCGTGCCGTCCGCGCTCTTCGACCGTCAGGAGCGCCTTATTGGCGATGAACTTCGAACTGATGTCCAATGCGGAGTCGACGTAACCGCCGCCGTCGTTGCGCAAGTCGAGAACGAGCGCCTTTGCACCTTGCTGGTTAAGACGCGTGATCGCCGCATCGAACTCCGTGGGCGTCGCCCGGCCGAAGGCCATCACCCAGACGTAGCCGATATTGTCGGCGAGCATCCGGTAGATCACGGTCGGCGGCTGCACGTTGTCGCGCGTGATCGAAACGACCGACGTGGCATTCGCGCGGGAGAGGGTCACGGAGACGACGGTCCCCGGCTGGCCACGCAACAGCGCGCTGACCGCGTCTACCGCGAGGCCCTTCGTGGGCGTACCGTTCACCGACATCACGAGATCTCCGACCTGCAGGCCGGCGCGTTCGGCGGGCGTGCTGGGCAGAACGTAGGTGAGACGAACGTAGCCGGTGGCGGTGTCGGGCTGAATCATCACGCCGATTCCGCCGATGCGCGCCGGATCGAGGGCTTCATTGAACGCCTTGAACTCCGTCGGCGTAAAGAACTGCGTGTAACGATCGTTCACGGCCTTCGCCATCGCAACGATCGCCGCGTAGGCAAACTCGCTGGGAGGCACGTGCGCCGCATGCGCGGCGCTCGCGATCGCGGCGTCGAGCTGCGCAACCGTCGCGTCGCGATCGTAGCCGGCGCGCAGCGCCGGCGGCGAAATCGCGACCCCGTGTTTGTGCGCCGTCTCGACGAGCGCACCGCCGGCCGCGGCGAGCAGCGCGTGCGGCTCGACGGGGTCGTAATACGTGGTCGTCAGCAGGCGATAGCTCTCCGCGACGTCGCCGGCAACTTGATACGGCAAGACTTCGCCGGCCGGTGCTGCGCCAAAGCAGATGACCGCTGCCGTACAAAGCGCAGCATACCGAAGGAGATCGCGTTTGAGCATCATGACCCTTTCTTCTTTACCCACTTGAGAAAACGCTCTACAGCGCCGGAGCGTTTCAGCAGGCGGCTCGGCGAAGGCGATCCATGATCGCCATTCCCAGCCCGCTCTCAGCAACCGGCTGCGCGTCGATGCGTTCGAGCCCCATCGCATCAAGCTCGTGAAGAGTTTTGAAGAGATTGGCGGCGGCCTCGCGCAGGTCGCCGCTCGGGGAGAGCACGCGCGAGGCAGCGTAGCCTTCGAACGGCTGCCTGAGCGCAATAACCCCCGCTCGCCGGCGCGCGACGAGCGGCACGTTACCCGGCTCTACCACGCGCAGCCGCGTCGCCGGCGCATAATGCGTCGCCGACTGTCCCGGAGCACGCAGCTCCGTGCCGCCGGCCGCGCGTTCGAGCGGACCGATCAGCGACTCGATTTCTTCAACGGCAATCGCACCCGAACGCAACAGCGCCGGGCGCGGCTCGAGCGTGACGATCGTCGACTCGATTCCGCGCTCGCTGGCACCGCCGTCAAGAATCAACGCGACGCGACGACCGAGCATCCGATCGACGTGCTCTGCTCGCGTCGGGCTGGTGCGTCCGAAGGGATTGGCGCTTGGAGCCGCCAGCGGCGAACCCACCGCTTCGATCAGGGCTCGCGCGATCGGGTGCGCGGGCATGCGAACGGCGACGGTCGACAAGCCGGCCGTTACCAACTCCGGTACTTCCGCTCGCTTGGGCAGCACCAGTGTCAACGGACCTGGCCAGAAGCGCTCGAGAAGGGGGACGGCCGTTGCGGGAACTCGGGCTGCAACCCGTTCCAGCATTGCCATATCGGTCACGTGAACGATTAAGGGATCGAACGAGGGACGCTGCTTGATCTCGAAGATCGCGGCGACCGCGCGCGGCTGAAAGACGTCCGCTCCCAAGCCGTACACCGTCTCGGTGGGAAAGGCGACGACGCCGCCCTCGCGCAGGATCCGTCCCGCGTCGATGACGGCCTTCGGCGTCGCTTCAACGATCATCGGCTGTTGGGCGAGCGCTCGTCCGGGAAGGGAAGACGCGCGAACCCGAACCATATGGTCTTAAGGTATGGGCGATCGAAATCGGTTCGCGCGGCTTGTATCGCTGGCAGGCTTCCTTTGTGCCGGTGCCGTTTTGGCGGCTTTGCCGGGTTGCGGCGGCGCATCGGGAGGCTCGGCGGCTGCCCCTTTCCTCCCTCCGCCCCCGGCGAAGCAGGGCAAGCATTTCAAGCACATCGTCATCGTGATTCAAGAGAACCGCACCTTCGACAATCTCTTCGCCACCTTCCCCGGCGCCGACGGGACGACCGTGGGCAAGACTCATAACGGCGGTACGCTGCGCCTTCGGCCGGCCGATCTCGAGAGCCCGATCTCGCCGAACAACGGCTACTCGTTCTGGCTGCGCGACTGGAATCACGGCAAGATGAACGATTTCGATATCGTTCCGATCGGATCGACGTCGGGGACCTACGTCTATCAGTACGTCCGGCCGGCACAGATCCGGCCATACTGGGACTTGGCAAAACAGTACGTGCTCGCCGATCACCTGTTTCAAACGCAAGGCAGCGGAAGTTTTACCGCCCACCAAGATTTGATTCGCGGCGACACGGCAATCAACGCGACGTACAACCTCATCGACTTTCCGACCGGGGGCGCCGATCAGCCCTGGGGCTGCGACGCACATCCCGGCACCAAGACCTCGCTGATCACGCAGGCCGGCCAGTGGAGACCGTATCAGAACACCGGACCATTCCCATGCCTGACGTATCGCACGCTGCGCGACACGCTCGATGCAAAGGCCCTTTCCTGGCGCTATTACGCACCGGCGGTTGGGCAAAGCTTCGGCGGAAATCTTTGGAACGCGTTCGACGCGATCAAAGCCGTTCGCTACGGGCCTGAGTGGCAGACGAATCAAGCGAGCCCCGAGACGAAAGTCTTCACCGATATTAAGCGAAACCCGCTTCCGGCCGTTTCGTGGGTAATACCCGACTATCAGAACTCCGATCACCCCGGCGACAACTCGGATACGGGCCCCTCGTGGGTCGCGCAAGTCGTCAACGCCATCGGCGAGAGCAAGGCGTGGAATACGACGGCGATCGTCATCGTTTGGGACGATTGGGGCGGCTGGTACGATCACGTGCCTCCGCCGGGTGAGCGAAGCTACGGCGGACTGGGATTTCGAGTACCGGCCATCGTGGTTTCGCCGTACGCGAAGATGGGTTACGTATCGCACGTGGAGTACGACTTCGGCAGCATCATCAAGTTTGTGGAAGAGAACTGGGACCTACCGTCGCTGGGTACTTCGGACAAGAACGCTACCGGCTTCCTCGATGATTTTTTTGACTTTACGCAACAGCCTCGCACCTTCGTTCCCATTGCATCCAAATACGCGAAAACGTACTTCCTGCATCAGCGGCCCTCGAACCGGCCCGTCGATAATGAATAAACGATAAGAAGGCACCACGCAAAAGGTAACTGAGATTACTCATGTCACGTCAATCACAACGACAAACTCGTCCCGCATGGAAAAATGAGCCGGACGGCGAACAGCAGTCCTGGGTTTATATGAGTACGCTTGAAAAAATCTCCGATTCCGGTCCCGCACGCGCGCCCCAGGCCGCGATTGCCAGGCCCATCCCGCGCCAGGTCGCAGTGCCGGTCGTGCTCTCGGACTTCCAGCGCATTTCGATGACCGAGCCGCGCGAGCAAGACGAGCTCAAACGGATTCAGGCACACTTCATGACGATCGCGCAGAGCGCGCGCAAAGGCTTGAAAACTCGCGAAGAGCGCGAGGAGCTCGGGCGCGTGATCACCGAACGCATGGCGCGCTACGGCGCCTCGAGCCAGCACATTGCCCGGCGCCAAGTCAGCGTGCTGACCTCGCGCTTCGTCCTGCCGAACCCCGAGAGCGACTACGAGACGATACGCCGCTACGGCGATCTGCGAGCCGCGACGGGAGAGGCGCTCGACGAACGCATGAGCCTCTTCGAAGAGGTCGCGTGCGACGTTTTCGAACGCGTCTACGCCGATCCGAACGCGCAGCCTCCCGACGACATCGTGCACGTCAGCTGCTCGGGGTATATCTCGCCGAGTCCGGTGCAGACGTTTCTCTCGCGCCGCAAGTGGCTTCGCACCGGCGTCACGCATTCGTACCACATGGGCTGCTACGGCGCGTTTCCTGCCGTGCGAACGGCGGTCGGGCTCGTCGGCTCCTCCTTCGACTCGCTCCCGAAGCGAAAGCGGCGCGTCGATCTCGTCCACACCGAATTCCTGTCGCTTCACTTCGATCTGTTAGGAGAGGAGCCCGACAACTTCGTGACGTCGACGCTTTTCGCCGACGGTTTCATCAAGTATGCGGCCTATCCGCAGACGGAGTTCGAACGCAAAGGCGGCCACGGCCTCAAGATTCTGGCGATCGACGAATACATTCTGCCCGATTCGCTGCCGGAGATGACGCTGCGTCCCGGGCCGCTGCAGTTCGACATGTCGCTCTCCAAGCGTGTGCCCTTCATGATCCGCGATTCGATCGCCGATTTCGTCACCTCGATCTGCGAGCAGGTCGGGCTCGATTTCGAGCGCGAGAAGCAAGCGATGATCTTTGCGATTCACCCGGGAGGCCCGGCGATCCTCAATCAGATTCGCAGCCGCCTCGGCATCGAGGAGTCGCAGATCGCGCTGAGCCGCAAGGTCCTCTACGAGAACGGAAACATGGCCTCGGCCACGGCCCCCCACATCTGGCAACTGATCGTCGACTCCGACGAGATTGCGCCCGGGACCAAGATCCTCAGCATGGCCTTTGGGCCGGGCCTGACAGTAATCGGCGCGCTCTTCGAGAAGCTCTAGCCCCCACAATGGCTACATCAGAAACGGCGAAGCCCGAAAAATTCTCCGTTCCCGCCCCCTTTTATTGGAGCGTCCGCGGCGTCCACGCCGCGGCGCCCCTCTTCGTGGCGTTAGGGAATCTCGAATCGAAGATGCTGCAGAGCCGCATCGCGACTCAAACCGTAGACCGGCCGGTCTACATCTGCGGGCTTCCGCGAGCGGGGACGACGATCACGCTGCAGATGCTCAGCGAGCATCCCGACGTCGTCACGCACAAGTATGCCGACTTCCTGATGCCGTACATGCCGTACGTCTGGAATCAGGTCTTCCCGCGAATTCCGGTCGATGCGATGCGCAAACCGGTCCCCCGCATTCACCGCGACCGCATCCAAGTGACGCGCGACAGCGCCGAGATGGGCGAGGAGATTCTCTGGGAGCACTTCTTCCCGTTTATCCACGACGAGAGTAAGTATAGCGTCCTCGACGGCTCGACCTCGAACCCCGGCTTCGAGCGCTTCTACGTCGACCATCTGCGCAAGCTCGCGCTGGTTCGCGGCCGCACGCGCTACGTGAGCAAAGCGATCATGTGCGTCGTGCGCATGCAGTATTTGCGGCGCCTCTTTCCCGACGCGCGCTTCTTACTCTACGTCCGCAATCCGATCGATCACATCGCCTCGATGATCAAACAGGATCGGATCTGGGCCGAGCTCGAGCGCGACGACCCGCGCCAGATCGAGATCATCGAGCTGACCGGCCACCACGAGTTCGGCCCGCACCAGGTGATGGCCAACGTCGGCAACCCCGAGATGCTCCACGAGATCCGCCGCCTCTTCGACGCGGGACAAGTCGCTCAATCGCGCGCCCGCTACTGGGCGTACGTTTACGGATTCGTTGCAAAGCAGCTGGCGGACGACCCGCAGCTCAAGTCACGCGTCTGCATCGTGCGCTACGAGGATCTTTGTTCGGATTCGCTCGCGACGATCGACCGGATCCTCGCACACACGGGGCTCGCGCCGGAAGGCTTTGCGGCGGCGCGCGAAGCGTACGGCAAGAAGCTCTCGTTCCCCGACTACTACAAGCCCGTCTTTAGCGCCGGCGAGCTCGCCGACATCACGGCGGTTACGAGTCCGGTCGCCGAGTCGTTCGGGTACGACGTCGGTTCGATCGCGCAGCGAGCGAGCGTCGCCGCCGCACCGTGACCTTCCCGCGCCGAGCCGTTGCAATTGCGGCCGGCGCGGCGCTCACCTCTTGCTCGGGCGGCGCGGCGCCGCCCGCCGGCTTTGCCGCACTGCCCGCGGCCGCCTATCCCTCAACCGCAACGCCGATCGAGCACGTCGTCGTCGTGGTTCAAGAGAACCGGACCTTCAACGATCTCTTCGCGACCTTTCCCGGCACGGCCGGCACGACGACCGGAAAAGAGTACGTCGACGGGAAGACGCAGCAAATCGCGCTCAGCAAGGTGCGTCTCGAATCGCCCAATACGCTGCGCCACACGTACCCCGCCTATAAGGCGGCGTATCGCGGCGGCAATATGGACGGCTTCAATCGGATCATCTTCGCGTCGACGGGCAAGCCGGAAGGCACCGCACCCTATCAGTACGTCGCCTCGAGTGACGTCGCTCCGTACTGGGACATCGCGAAGGACTACGCGATCGCCGATCGCTTCTTCCAGACGCAAGGCAGTGGAAGCTTTACCGCCCATCAAGATCTGATTCGCGGTGGTACGGAGATCAGCGCGACGGAGAGCCTGATCGACGATCCGCCGCTCTCCCCCTGGGGCTGCCCGGCAAAAGAGACCAACAAGACCTCGCTCATCACGACCGCGCTCAAGTACGAGAAGAACAAAGGGCCGTTCCCGTGCACGTCGAGCTTCCCCGACGGCGGCAAGAACTACGCGACGCTCGCGGATCTGCTCGACGCGAAGGGCGTTTCGTGGAAGTACTACACGCCGGCCTGGCAAGGCAACACCGGATCGCATTGGAACGCGTTCCTCGTCATCTCGTCCGTCTACGGCAACAACAAAGAGTGGAACGCACACATATCGCAGCCCGAGAAGAGCATCTTCACCGACATCGACCGCGGCGCGCTGCCGTCGATGTCGTGGGTGATCCCCGACGGAATCAACTCCGATCATTCCGGATACGCCTCCGATACCGGGCCCTCGTGGGTCGCGAGCGTCGTCAACGCCATCGGCCGCAGCAAGTACTGGAAATCGACCGCCGTCGTCATCCTTTGGGACGACTGGGGCGGCTACTACGACGAGGTCAAGCCGCCGAAGCTCGACCGGCAGGGCGGACCCGGCTTCCGCGTTCCGCTGCTCGTCGTCTCACCCTACGTGCAGCGAAATAAGATCTCGCACACTACGTACGAGTTCGGCAGCGTTGTGAGATTCATCGAAGACACCTGGAAGTTAGGGCGTCTTGGAACGACCGACCAGGCCTCGGCGAGCATTTCGGGGATCTTCGACTTCCATCAAGCGCCGCGGGCATTTATCGCGATTCCGTCGAGCCGTTCGCGATCGTACTTCCTGCGGCAACCGCCGTCCGGCTTGCCCGTCGACGACGAATAGACGCGCTACTGTGCGTCGGGAATCCGCGGATCGAGGGGCTGCTGGAGGTAGAACGCGGCATCCTTGGGAGCCTTGATCGGAACGAACTTCCGCGGTTTCTGCGAGAAATCGAGACAATCGCCGGCCGGCGAGAGCGCGCGCTTATCGGCGGCGGACATATGCGGTAAGTTGAAAAGGTCTTCGCCGAAACGAAGCACGCTCGCGGTCTCGTACTGCTTGTGCGAAACGTAGTTCTTCTTGGCGTAGGCGGAGATCACGATCAGCGGCACGCGGAAGCCTAGACTGTCGTAGCCTTTGAACGGCGGCGGCACGTGATCGTAGAGGCCGCCCCAATCGTCCCATTGCACGAAGACGACGGTCGAATCCCAGAACTTGCTCTTGCCCACCGCGTTGACGAGCGACGTCACCCACGAGGGGCCGAGCCCGCCGCCGCACGAGAGATGGTCCGAGTCGTCGCAGAGCGGGGTAATCCAGGTAAAGCTCGACAAGTGCCCCGCTTTGATATCGGTGAGGAAACGCTTCTGCGGCGTAATGACGTCTTTCTTCCAGTCCGGGCCGTCGAAGATATGTTTGACCGCTTGATACCCCGACCAAAAACCGCCCAACGGTTCGTTGTACTGACTCGTGTAGAAGCGCCAGCTGAGCCCGGCATTATCCAACTCGTCGCCCAAGGTCGTGTAGTTGAAGCACGGGCGCTGGTAGCCGGTGTATTCGCGCTGATGGTTAATCGTCGCAACCGAATCGCCGTAGGCACCCTCGCAGCCCCACTGGTTGGAAGGGACGTCGACGCTGGAGTGCGCCTGGGCGGCGATGATGTACTGGTGGGCGACGAAACTCTCATCGAGCTGCGAGGCAAACATTCGGTCGGCCAGCACGAACTCGTGGGCCATATCGAAATACGGTTTGCTCTCGCTATGCGGAACGTACGCGTACTGTCCGTTGCGCGGCCCGCCCTCCTGGACTTCGGTGTTAAAGCCGTCCATGCGGCAGTGCGTCCCCGGAAGCTTGCCGGTTCCGTTACACGCATTAAACATCGCGTGCGCCGAATGGTCGATCTCATACGACGTTTTCAGGCTCACCGGCTGCAGTTCGACCTTCTGTCCCGTCGTCGTCTTGCCGCTCGAAACCGTGTCGGCTCCCGGATAGCCTTCGAACATATCGTCGAAGCTGCGATTCTCTTGCACGATGTAGACGACGTGCTCGATCTTTCCGGAGCCGGTCGCGGCGGGCGCGCCATACGTGCCGGCGCTGGCAAGGGACGGAAGCGCCGAGTGCACTCCGCCGCCGCAACCGGCGAGCGAGAGCGACGTCAAAGCCAAGATCGCAACGATCCTATTTTGGTTCATCTCAAATTGCCTCTAATTTGTTTCGAGCTATTCTTCGTCCGGAATGCGGTCGTCGACCGGTTGATTCAGGAAGAAATTTGGGCCCATCGGGGCTTTGATCGGCACGAACGCGCGCGGCTTTTGCGTGAAGTCGAGGCAATCGCCGGCGGGTGATTTGGCGCGAGTATCGGCATCGTTAAGCTGCTGCAGCCCGAAAAGGTCCTCGGCATAGCGCAACACGCTTGCCGTCTCGTACTGCACGTGCGAAACGTGGTCTTTCTTCGCGTACGGCGAGATCACGAGGAGCGGCACGCGAAACCCGAGCCCGTCATACCCTTTGAACGGCGGAGGCACCGGATCGTAGAGACCGCCCCAGTCGTCCCACTGCACGAAGACGACCGTGGAATCCCAAAACTTGCTCTCGCCGACCGCATTGACGAGCGACGTCACCCA
>Ga0209006_10005605_pt1 | contig 11396 bp, 8 predicted proteins | sample JacPin_JW_Ref_O2_FD_188567 | JGI IMG/M metagenome (GOLD analysis project Ga0209006, IMG submission 188567) | Forest soil microbial communities from Algoma, Ontario, Canada - Jack Pine, Ontario site 1_JW_Ref_O2 (SPAdes) (version 2) | ecosystem: Environmental > Terrestrial > Soil > Boreal... | reverse complement strand
TCTGAATCGAGCAGTACCGTCACTCGCTCTGTGAAAACCTGAATCAGCGTGCCCGCGCCTTCCGGAGTTCGGACCTTTCGACCAATGAAGATGAAAAGCTTTGCGTGGTCCTGGTTGAATCGCTGGTCGACGGTCTGAGATTCGCACGCCGAATGAGATTGGCGTGAATTCAAAAAGTCTTTCTGAAATATCGTCTCTGGCTTCTCTTGCCCGGTTCGCACGGGACCCTCAGACGACGGAGGCGAGGCAAGCGAGAATTGTTCCGACATGGCTCTCGGTTTACGTCCGGCATCGAACAGAGCTTTAAGCAGTCTGGACATCTCTGCCAGCCCTCCTTCTAATCGTGATAAACCGACGGCTGTGAGCGCCACGAAGTTCCTGAAAGCGAACGTCGCCCTCAATCTCGATTACTCGGCGGCGGGTTGTTAATGCGCGCCCAAAACCCTGTAAGCTCTTCGGCAAGAGAAGCCCTTCTCCCTCACCAACTTTGCAGCATTTTTTAAAAAGATCTCCGATGCTCATTTCGACGATCTCACCGTCTTGAGCCAGAACCGCTAAGACGGCCGCCACTATTCCATCGTCTTCTGAAGCAAATCTCGATTGAGCACGCTCGATTTTCCCGATGATGTCGAGCCATTCTCCTGATTTGCCCACTGATCGAAAGACACGTTCTCCGAAGCTGGCGAAATCAGCCATACGAAAGGTCGTGGCACGTGGCTTTGCCTCTCCCAGGAAATCAGCTACGCGCCCAACTTGTTCCAAGAATGCGCCCATCACCTCACCGCGACGGCTTTGGAGGTCGTCGAAGATTTGTGCCTCCGTCAGATATTTTTCTGGTCGCTCACAGTAAACTGGCAAGAGCCGTTCGGAAACATCGGGCCTGTTGAATTGAGGATCTCGGCTCGCAATCATCAGGATCGCGCGCGGGATATAACTCACTTCCTCGTTTGTTCGGTATAGCTTCCTCAGCCGGTACCTTTGGCCGGTTGCGTAGAGGGCGAGTGAGTCTGCAAGCCAAGGAATTTTCGAGTCTGCGTTGTCGAGTCCCAGAAAGACGCGGTTTGTGATTGCAGCAACAAACGCATCTTCGCGGTCGCGTTGAATACCAGTCACGTCAAAATCTGGCCCAAGGAACAGCCGTCCGAGCAATCGCTCAGCAGTTGTTTTACCTGACCCTTGTGACCCAAGAAACCCAGGGATGATTCGCGTCCGTCGAAGTGGTGGGAAAAACTGTTGGAATACCCAAACACTCAAGGCTGTCCTTGATTCCTCCTTCGAAAGCAACGAGTCCGCAAAATTGAAGAGGGTTAGAAACCAATCCAGGGCCTCCGCGGTTGCGGTGAATTCAGGAGTCCACGGTGAACTCTCACGTTCCGTGACAAAGTACAATCCATTTTCACCGTTATGGCCGAGCCGCCATTGCGCGCCGCGCTCCCGAAACCAAACCCCGCCGGCACCATCAGAGACCGCAACCAGCGATGTCTCGGCGTCGTAATAAGAGAAGCTGTGTACCGCGACAAGCCTCGCTTGCCTCGCTTCCTTCGCCTGCAAGGTATCCAGCGCAAACTTGTAGAAAACTTCTGTCGCGCTGAGGCCGGACAGGTTAGTAAGCATCCGGGCGAAAGAAGTTTCCTCGAGGTCGTAGAGGCGCCGTTCCTTTTTCTCAAAAAAGAACATTCGCTCATCAGATGTCCGGCAAAAATCGCCGCGCTCCTGAAGCGAATCCATAATGAGTTTCGCGATACGACGCCGCTTGTCGAACGGATGAGTTTCAGGGTTCAGCGCGATAGCACGAATTTTCTTCGGCAAATCGCGCGACCTTGCTTTGGCCACACTCAAAGATACCGGATGCGATTGAACACCAATGTGATAGGGAGCGGATGCATCATTCATTGCTGACCTCCGCGCGCATCGGAGTCGTGTTTTCCGCAATGAAGCGCTCTACGGCTTCAGCCGGGATTCGAACGCAGCGACCGCAATTCACTCGTGGAAGCCGACGTTGTCGAAGCCAAGCCCTAATGGTCCCTTTTCGAACTCCCAGATCTTTGGCTACTTCTGTTATCGTCAGTAACCGAGGCCTACGTGTTGCCATCGTCACTTCTCCAGCACAACTGAGCGTGACGGTACAACTCAAAAACCATCGGTGATACTGCAGAATAATTGGAATATTTGAATAGCGGATTAGCTGCCGGAACGAAGCCCCATCTTTTCAAGAGAGCTCGAACTCAGGCCAGTGAGGTTGCCCACGAGTTCCAGTGATGCTCCACTCGAGCCTAAAGAAAGGAAATCAGCAAAGTGCGATGAAACTTTATTGATCCATGGGTAAGCACGTTCGATAATCTTGAGTCGATCTTTTTCCAGTTCCTTGTGCATCAAGAGAAGATTGTTGAATTCATGTGCTTGCCGAACAAGACAGTAACCCATCTTCCAGAGTAGCCGTAGGCTGTCGTGCGGGATTCGGCTCTTAGGCCGTCCCCGTCGTGATCTGGAGCCACGACGAACGCTCACCGACACGAGTTTCTGCAACTCACTCCGAGCACGATTTGCTTCTTGCGAGTCGGGTCGCGAGAAGATCACGTCCACCAACTCGGAAGCAATGTCGGAGGGGCGAGGTACCCCACGTGGCTTTTCGCTATCAAGAAAAAAGTATTCGATTATTTCTTCGTGATCTTCTAGCCGGGGAAGCTGCGACCATAAGATTCCCACAGCTTCTGCATCGTGGTTGGCTGCGGCCAAGAACAGTTCTCGGATCTCGTTGTTTCCGCCCAATGCGGAAACCCTATATGTGGCCGATTCAAACCCTGAAGAGTGGTCTTCCCAAAGCCTCTCCATGTCGGGATATGAGACGTGCTTCCATCCGTGGGTCCTCCACTGACAGCCTCTGTCGGGATCATTCGAGGGCCAACAGAACTCAGCAGAGGTCTCCTTGACTTTTGTGAGGAATTCATCTGCAGCACAGCGCACTTCTTTCTCCGAGTTAATAGGAAGGTCTCTGAAGTGCCAGTCGGGCTGTGAATTATACAATCGTTGAAAAGAAGCCCCGAAGGCTCGGAACTGCTTTTTCAATTGCGCCGTGATCGCCACGACTTCACTCTTAGATGCTCGTTTCTCTGGTGTTGACTGTGAGAATGAATGAGGAATCTTCAGATTCGGGGCTGCCTCTAGCTTGGAAAGCTCATTTAGTTCCGGTAAGACGACATCGAGACTCGCCGGGAACAACCAATACGCGGCTGCAAGGAACCACTCCCCCTGTTGATATCTGTGAATGGTTTGGCTCTTTCCCTGTTTGGATGCCGTACTTCGTAAAGAGTTTGATTTGGAGTGTGCTATCACGACTTAGCCCGTGTGCCACGATCCTCTACTCGAAGACCTCGACGCGTCAAGCATCGTGTAATTTATACACGTGAGTTCTTTATCTTGCAAAATGCTTGACAGTACAATCTAAATATGTATAATGCTTAAGCATGAAGCGCAACTACTCCACTCAACAGGTTGCGAAGATGGTTGGCATCCATTGGATGACGCTTCATCGCTGGCTCGCTAGTGGTGTCGTTCGCCCATCGATCGGTGTTCCGATGAATGGACGAACCCTCTGGCGTTGGACCGATCGCGACCTGGAGAGAGTCCGGAAATACAAACAGGAGAATTACCGGAAAGGCCGAGGTCGCAAGTCGAAGTCCAAACAGTAGGACAAAGCGGCCCGCCGTGTAGCGTCAACTACCCGGCAGGCCTAACCACCAAAGGAGGGTTAAGCTCCCATGGCAGCTAAGACGAAAGTTATCCCACTTGCTTTACCTGCACAAGCAATCCCACGCAAGTCGAACCGTTCAACAATGGTATACCTCACTCCCGAGGAAGTCCTTGCCGTGCTGAAGGCTGGCCGTAAGCATTCGATCCGCGATTGGGCGATGGTTTTACTTGCCTATCGACACGGCCTGAGAGCGTCGGAAGTTTGCAACCTTAAATTATCCGATATCGACTTGAAGGCTGGTTCGATCTCAATTCGACGGCTCAAGGGCTCGCTTCAAACTGTTCAACCCCTCTATCCGCACCGAGGACAACCACTACTCGATGAGCTTGTGGCGATTCGGTCTTGGTTCAAGGCGAGGTCGAACGATGGCTCAGATTTTCTGTTCACTTCGCAGAAGGGAGGTCGGCTCGACCGAACGCAATTCTTCCGCCTGTTCCGAGCTATTGCCGAATCTGCCGGAGTGCCGCGAGAGAAGCGACATCCTCACGTTTTGAAGCACTCCCTAGCCTCACATCTTGTGGCGGGAAACGTGAATCTTGCCTTGATCCGACAGGCACTCGGGCACCGCTCAATCACTTCCACCATGCAGTACGTTGGAACAAGCGACGGCCAGGCTGCTGAGGCGGCGCAGGCTGCGTTGATGAGAATTTATTAGATAACTCATGGTTCATTTTTGAGAGACTTTGGTTGGGTGAACAAGCTAATGAAAAACCAGGGCTAGTGTCTTCTCCTATTCCTCTCGACCAATCCGCCAGGCAAGAAGGGCAACAGGTCCCATTCCTTATAGTCACCTCTTTTAGAAGACGGCAAATTAAATACGATCATATGGCGCAAAAGGTACGCCGTGGAGTGATATTGGGCGATAATTTGAGGTCCCCAGTCTATCGCTGGCTTTCGATTGGATGTGACAATCCACGGAAGTTCTTGCCGGAGATAAACCGAGATGGAAAGGCATCCGTCCGCAATCGCGGCTCGTATCTTCTCGTCATTGAAATGTGCCCTGAAATCAAAAGGAAAGTCGCCAATGTACTCATTGGCTCGTTCTAGCCCTGTGTAGTCGACCGCGAACGCACTGCTTATCCAGACCTTAACGCTTAGCGTGATGTCTCCTCTATAATCGACGAGCTGCTGAGCATAGAATTGACATCCGCTTTTTTTCGTACTCTCCCATCCTCCAGACACCTTGGCAAAAGTCTTAATCAAATTGCCGCTCCGTTCAAAAGTAGTGTCAAGGTAAGACATTGTGCGCGCTCGGCTGCAAAACTTGTTGTGGGACCTGTTGGCTCTAGGTCACTCCCTCAAATGTCCAGAGGGCGCTCGGCATTAGCGGGCCGGACCGTCATATATCCGGCCCATCATACCCAAGATGGGGCAACAGATTGGGTGTTTTGTTGCATTTTGTGTAGTGGGAGCGCTAGAAAAGTAAGCCGTTGAAGCCACCGAGCGGCGGTTGGTTTCGTGGGGTAATGTTGCATTTCCCCTGGTTAAGGCGATGAGGACTATCGTGGTCGCGCCAAAAGCCTAGCTGTCAAGTTAAATTCCCGAAATGGCATTAATATTTATTCACTTTATCGAGGCGGGTAGATAACTAGAAAATTATAAAATACGAGGTGTTCAATCGATTTGGCTAACTATGGTCGTCGTAAGCAAACTGGCACTCGAACGATCCCGCAAACCTTCGGCAACGCCGCTCGAATCGAACCTGAGCCCTGTAGACGATTTGCCAGGAGAATGTTGTTGAACGCGAAGTTTGTGGCGCACTTGCCTGCATGCGAAGCCTGTAGATTGGTGCTGGCTTATCTGAACCGCGAGTCAGTCATCGCGGGGAGAATCGGAAGCCAAAATAGCAAAAGACAAAAATCGCGCCTATGTGTTTTCTGCCTAAATCGGACTTCAGAATTTCGGCAGAACTTTCTCAGCTGCGAAATCCATTGCAAACCCAGTTAAATGCTTGTTGTTTCTGACCAGCTAGTTCCACATTTAAAATCGAGTACGCGTCCTCGGCCCAGTCAATTTCACGACCCTCATCCACTGTTGTTATTTTCTGTTGTGCGCTCGTACCATCGCCATTGTTTTTTTCGTGATCGACGGTATTCCATAACGAAACAAACAGAAAAGAATCGTCCCCGAATTCTGCCTTCAATGCCTGGTAGATCGGAGATTTGGCGTACTCCACTAGCTTAAGCAGTGCCTGATCAAAAAGGTTCTCAGTATCCTCTCCTTCATCGCCCTCAAACTGTGGGCCGACGTATTGAGCCACTCTAAAAACTTCCAGATTCAGTTCGCCGGCCCAGACCGTGTACTCGGGTTCGTACGCTTCGTCAAATGCTAGATCGCAGAACTTTCGATATATATCTGCTAGCGCGATGAGTCTGACAATTACGGAGGCTCGTTCGACCTGATTGGTATAGGACGTGAGACGGTGCTTGGATAGAGCCAGCCAACACCTCTTAGCCCATTGGAGCTCTCGGCCGTCCGTCCAAACACGAAAGAGGGAGTCCGCACTTTCTGAGACCTCTTCCCACTGGATCGTACGAAGCTCGACCATAGAACATTTGCCTGTAGAGGATCGTCTGTAGATTGATCGTCATCACAATACTAAAAGCTAAGATGTGCCGAAGGCAACTCAATTCTCCCGTAAGACCTTTGGACTTGCCGTGCGCCGGGAGCGTGAACGAAGGGGCATATCTCAAGAGGAATTTGCCGAGGCCGCGGAAGTTCATCGCACGTACATCAGTTAAATTGAATTGGGCAAGGTTAATGTCGAGATAGAAGTTGCAAATCAACTTGCACGAGCTTTGGGCCTTCGATTGAGTGATCTGGTTCGAGCAGCGGAATAAGCTGATTTCCTCTATCAGACTATCTACTTCTCCAAATCAAGCGTCCGTCTCGCAAGATCTGAGCGTCCCTCTTCTGCAAGCTCTGAGCAGGAGGCTGAGACCAAGATCGGAACTGGAGTCACGAGGAATATTATGCAGACATATCCTGCTCAGGGGGCTGATTTTATCAGGTGGTGAGCTCGGTTGTCTTACGGCGTGTTGACTCTTGAGCTCGATAGCGGAATGGAAAAACCAAAGCGTTCACTGAGCGCCTGCGGTCGGGGCTTCCCTGTAAAGTCTTTAGCGATTGTCTCGATTTTGAACGCGCTGCCAGAAACATCTGTTTTCTGAATGTTTAGCTCTTGGTTCTTCCCAAAACATCGAAAATGCTTGGAAGGAGCCCTGTAAAAGCTTTCGGCACTTTCGGCCCACAGCGTGGCAGCCTTCGTTGCAGAACGAACTTGTTCTCCGAGAAATCCGTCTAAGATCGGGACGCCAGCCCGTCAATCAAGAAGAGTTCACGTGCCTTGAGAACAGTGAAAGTAACAGTGCGGTTATGCGGGACAGTTTTACAGAACGGTTTTGGGTTTATCGAGACATCCGGGCGCGGCTTGCACGGTTTGCGGACGACTTCAATAGTTTTCCCACTGCGATAATTCCCAGGTGCCAGGTACTCTTCGCGGTAAACTTCGCGCGGGAGGCGCGACATGGAAACCTGGAACCGCGATGAGCTTTACGCTGAAGTGTGGGAACAACCACTGGTGAAATTAGCGCCAAAATATGGCATCTCCGCAGTCGCACTTGGGAAGGTCTGCCGCAAACTGCAGATTCCTATACCGGGCCGAGGTTATTGGGCCAAAAAGGAGTTTGGTAAACCCACTACGCAGGTCCCGCTCCCTAAGGGCAAAGACATTCCTATTGTCCAACACTTGAAGTTTCCATCTTCGGAACGATGTCCGGGTCCGGCGACCGCTGCCAATCAAGAGGTGCCGACTGACCCGGAGTTCCTTCGAATAGCCGATCTCGAATCTCGAACGATCCTCATAGATCCTACGGGCACCCGCCATAAGCTCGTCACAGCTACTGACAAGACAATGAAACGGGCCAAGGCCGACGCGAAGAATATTCTCGAACAGCATCGCGACGGGAGTTGTCTCGACGTTTGCGTTTCCATGGTAACCCTACCCCGAGCACTATTGATTATGAATGCTGTGATTTCCTTCCTCGAGTCTGAAGGATTCCCGGTCACCCTGCAGAACGGACGGCACGGAACCGGCGCGCAGATATTCGGTTATCGAGTGCAGTTCGCCATTGTCGAGAAACTGCGTGAAAAGGCTCGACGACAAGTACAGGAATACTCTTGGACTAGAACGATCATCGACTATGAGCCTACGGGAATTCTTGAGTTTCGCGCCGGCGACTCTATGTACGGTCGAAAGTTCCGCGATAGAAAAACCGGAAAACTCGAAACGCAATTGTCAGCTTGCATTGGAGCAGTGTTACGTGAAGGGCGTTCCAAAGTGATCTCGGCCAAGCTTGCTGTGCAGGAAAATTTGGCTCGACAGGCCAAGGATCGTGAGCGGGCAGAACTAGCTCGCCAAATTGCCAAAGAAGAACAGAAGGTCAAGGATCTCGAAACATGGGTCTCAAATTGGGGACGCGCTCGACAGATGCGCGATTTCATTGTTGCGCTGGAAACCGTTTGGACCCAAAGGGGACACGATCTCTCGCGCGAGACAGAAAAAGGCCAGCATATTCTCTGGATGAAACTCCAGGCTGACCGCCTCGACCCTATGCTTCCCAGCCCTAAGTCAATTCTCGACCGAAGAGACGAACTGAACCGATGGTGAGTTCATGTTCAGAATTAAAGAGGTATTCAAACTCGCCGCAATCCAGATGAGCTAGACTGCCGTGTTGGGGACCTGGAGAGTCGGGCAAATCGCCATGGACAACCGCCCCCCAAGCAAGGCCGCAATTAGCAAGGCTCGCCGAACTGAGAAGAATCCTAGACCGAATTATGTAATCGAGATTCCCAGTCAATCTATGAGCGTGTCGATCGAATAATGATGCTGATACTCACGCCACCACTAATTAGCTCGCCCCAAGCACAATTACGGCGCTCCTGCAGTCCGAGCCTCGGCGTGTCTCAGTCATCATCCCTACCTGGCCATAGTTCAACCACCAAGGTAGATTCAGCATCTTCATCGTTTTGTCAAAGCAATCTATAGCATCCAAGTGTTCCGCGTCGTCAGCATCGGACCCCGCGTACTGTATGTCGATGTCTCCATAATCTGGAAGGGATGGCAGACCATCCAAATCTAAATCCCGCTCGGAGCCCTCGGGCGTTCTCATGGTAATGCTTTTGCTAAGATCACATCGATAGAGAAATCTCAAGCCAGTTGCATAATTCTGCAAGGTTCCTGTGGGAGTGCTTTTCACGACTTCCGTGTTTGCTGCGTTAATCCCAAAGATGCTATCAGGACGAGGCACGGTCATGCGCAGCTTAACTTGAGACGGATCAATCGGACATTTTGGAGGTCCGCTTAGAATAAGAGTTGTTCCGCTTGAGCTATAAGCAATGTTGTTAAGATTGTTCGTAATGCCATCACTTTTCAAGAGATAACCGTAATCACCACCCATTCTTGCCCTTCCGCAAAGCGGCATTTCGCTATTTGCTGTAAAAGCCCACGCGAAGTGGTTATCACAAAGCGGCAAGAAGACATCCACGCACATCGGTTGGATCGAAAAAGCGAACGGCCCCCTGAAGGTCACGCCAAGCATTCCCATGTCAGCCTCTCCTTTGAATGTTTCTAACCCTGGCCAAAGACTGAAAAACCCGCCCAGTAGTATGGATGCCTATATTTTTCTTGCTGGCGAACACATTCGATAGACTCGAGAAGCGAAACTGATGGACGACTGCCCTCCAGCAGGTGCATATAAAATCCTCGCATAAGTTCTGCCGTGGCCGCGGAATCTACCGCCCATCGGCTAGCAACCACAACAGGTACTCCCTGACCGATTAACATTCTGGCTAGGCTATCTTCGTCATCAAACAATCCAGTTCCGCCGTGCGCCGTGGAACAGGCAGACAGAACAACCAGCTGGACCCTTCTACCAATTGCGACCTGCAACTTGGACGCATCTAGCAAGCCTGGACCTGCGATCAGGAGCCCGGTTGAATCCTGAGTGGCGACCGCATGCCCCGAAAAATGAAACACTTCCACCTTCTGGAGCCCTTCAGCGATATTCGTATAGCTTGCGTCTTCCTGAAGCAGGAGATCAGAGTGCTCGAAAAACGAAGCTACGTGACGAGCTTCTTGTTCAGAGTCTGGCAGGCGGCTCATTCCTTCTACAGACGGATCCCCGACGACAAGGGCTCTATCTGATGCGAAAATCTTCGCCCAATGTCTCGCTCCAGCCCGATACGCGAGACCCGGGGAAATTGCAATCGCGTACCTATCCGAAACGTAACCGCCTGAATGATCTATCAGCGCGCCGAATGGTACGAGTTTTAAGTCTCCGTCGGGTTCAATAATGAGCAACCGATGACCATGAATCCAGGGTTCAATCGGCAGAACAATCTCGTCGTATAACCGTCTGCCTTCTTGGTCAATTTGAGCAAAGCTCGAGCGCGAATCCGCGCAATGCGCGCCAAAACGTTTGGCCCAAATTTCCAGTTGCGATCTTGGAATTTCTATACTCTTCGTGTGGGTACCCGAAGTATCCGATACCCAAACCACAGTTTGATGGGACGAAATAAAGTACGCGACTACTGCAGTGTTATCTCCGATCGATTCTGATGGCGTGGACAGCTGCCCAAACTCGTTCCTGAACGAATCTCGAGGCCGACGTGACGGACCCCTCAAAGAAGCACCCTTATAAAATTCCCAATAGCCCAAAGATTTTAGCGGATCCGTTTTCAGCTTAAGCTCTACCATCGCTCGATAGGCTGGCTCGCATCGACGCGCCCACCTAAGGCGATCTTGTTCATTTCGAACAACGTATAATCCATTCTCGGCAATCTGAATCGCCGCTCGAAGATTCATCTCTGCAGCGTCGGCGTTGCCGGAGCCCATTGAGGCTATTCCAAATGTCTTGAAGAAGGCGAAGGCAAGATCGTCGTCCTTCGTTTTAGCTACAATTGAACGAATTGGCTCGAGCCGTTCCGTAGCTCTTTGAGGCATGCCCTGTCGCAAGTCTATTTCCGCGAGCCCTATCGCTGCCTCGGCCGCAACATTAGCTTTTCGGTATCCGGGTGGCGATGAGTCAAAGAGATCTCGCATGACTATGAAATTTGTTTCGGCGCCCGTAAGATCTCCCGTCATTAGTAAGGCCTGAGCGAGGCGTCCTTGTTCGAACGCCCGCATGACCAGATCGGTATTATCGGCAATCATCGGCAGGGATTCTTTCAATACGGCGGCCTGGAGAAAGTATTGCCGGTTGTCTTCCGCCAGCGCATCCAAATCCGTAAGATAGTTGTATCCAAGCAATGGAGGTAAGTCACCGTCCCAGTAGTCTCGCAATCCTTCGGTGGCAGTCCTCCATGACCCGACCTGGTCTCCGACCGCCCACTCCAGTCCGGATAAGGTCTTCGCCGCACGAGAACGCAGAATTGGGTAGCGATGCTTAGTCGCTAACTTAAGAGCGTCCCGGGACAATCGGATGGCTCGCTCATCGCTAGTACTGGCACAGATCGCAGCTTCGAGTGAAATCTGGATCTGCAACCACGCGAAGACTCGCAGTTCGGGAACAGATAGTGCCTTGTCGGCGGCAATCTCACAGTCCTGGCTCCGGTGGCTCAATTGATTCGAATACATATTCAAAAA
>Ga0209006_10005604_pt1 | contig 11397 bp, 5 predicted proteins | sample JacPin_JW_Ref_O2_FD_188567 | JGI IMG/M metagenome (GOLD analysis project Ga0209006, IMG submission 188567) | Forest soil microbial communities from Algoma, Ontario, Canada - Jack Pine, Ontario site 1_JW_Ref_O2 (SPAdes) (version 2) | ecosystem: Environmental > Terrestrial > Soil > Boreal... | reverse complement strand
GCGCGCCAGTATTTCAAGGGAGCAAGTGAAGAGGAGCAAAGTGTTTATCGGAGAATTACCCACCTTTGGGAGACCGTGGAGTGGGACTGGTTCCGGCGCTCCCCGGAAAGTAACGCGTTGCTGTGGCACTGGTCTCCGCAGTGGTCGTGGTACATCGATCACCGGATCACCGGATTCGACGAAACCATGATCACCTATCTGCTGGCCATTGCGTCGCCTACGCACGCGGTTCCGGCTGACATGTACTACACGGGATGGGCGGGCCAGTCGAAGGCGGCGATCGCTTATCGCAGCGGATGGTCGGGCACGACCGAAGGAGATCATTATCAGAATGGCAATAGTTACTATGGCATCAAGCTCGACGTCGGCGTGGGCACGGGCGGTCCGCTGTTCTTCACGCAGTATTCGTTCATGGGCTTTGATCCGCGCGGCATTCACGACCAGTACACCGATTATTTTGACAACAATCGTAATATTGCGCTCATTAATCTGGCGTACTGCAAGGCGAATCCCGGCCACTTTCAAGGCTATGGCTCTGACAATTGGGGGCTCACGGCAAGCGACGACCAACTCGGCTACCTCGGTCACGCTCCAAACCTAGCGAACGACGATGGCACGATCACGCCGACGGGCGCGCTCTCGTCGTTCCCCTATACGCCCGAGGCTTCCATGGCTGCGCTCAAGTTTTTTTATCGAGAGCTGGGCGACCGGCTGTGGGGAGTTTACGGTCCGCACGACGCGTTCAATCTTTCCCGGAACTGGTTCTCCCCGGTTTACATGGGCCTGGATCAGGCACCGATCGTGGTGATGGTCGAGAATTATCGCAGCGGCCTGGTCTGGAAAATGTTCATGTCTAACCCAGAGATTCAACCCATGCTGAACAAGATCGGGTTCCAGCCCGATAAGGCGGCGAGCACGGCGGCCACGACGCATTAGCCTGATTCTGCCCTTCCCTGCTGTCGCGCCCCACCTTTTCCGCCCGATTGCCAGCAACCCTAAGCTCGACTCCCGCATCTCATTCCGCCGCTCCCTAGTAATAATAGCGACCCTACTTCGTCGGGAACATTACCGGCAATGCATTTACTGGATCCTGAAAAAGCGATTTAGTAACAGTTCGCGCTGCCTAACAGTCAGGAGCAGGTGCCAGCGAGGGTTTTCGGCAAGCACAGAAGAGGAGAGTTTTATGAGGCGTTCGAGTTTGGCAGTCCACGTCGCACTGCTAATGGTTTGCATGTTGGCAACCGCCGCGTCCGTGCAGGCTCAATATCGAGCTTCACTGCGAGGAACGGTAAAAGACTCTGAGGGCGCGGTGATTCCCGGCGCGACCGTCACTTTGATCAACACCGATACAAACAACACCATGGTGTCTACCACGGACGCGAATGGCATTTACAACTTCAACGCGCTCCCGTCGGCTCCCTACCGAATCACAGTAGAACACGACGGGTTTACGAAGAAGGTGCTGGAGCATATCGTCATCATTCCCGAGCAGCCGAATGGACTCGACCTGCAACTGGATGTGGGCCAGGTTCAGCAGACCGTGACGGTGTCGGATACGGCCCAGCCGATGGACACGGAAACGGCCACGGTGAGTGGCACTGTGACCAGCAACCAGATTCAGCACATGCCGTCTTTTGGGCGGGACGTTACCAAGCTCGCCCAACTGGCTCCCGGGTCTTTCAGTGATGGGTCACAAGCAAGCGGCAGCGACAACTATAACCTTCCCGGCACTCAGACTGGCGGGGGCGCTTCCGGCGGTAACGATGGCATCTTCAAGACAGAAAACGGCGTACAAATGATTGCCAACGGCAACCAGACTGATAACAACGGCATTTCGATTGACGGTATCAGCACCACGAGCGCCGTCTGGGGCGGTTCTACCGTCATCACCCCGTCGGAAGATTCCGTTGACAATGTAAAAGTAGTCTCGAATAGCTATGACGCCGAGGATGGCCGCTTCAGTGGCGCCCAGATTCAGATCACGTCGAAGAGTGGCAGTAACGAATTCCACGGCAGCCTCTTTTACACCACGCACCAACCGAACCTGAACGCCTACCAGCCGTTCAATGGCTATTTGCTTGCCGATCAAAGAGACAACAATAAGTTCAATCAGTTCGGCGGCAGCGTCGGCGGTCCGATCTGGAAAAATAAGATTTTCTTCTTTTTCAACTATGAGACTGTTCGTGAACCGAACGCCCTGCTTCAAGGCAACGGATGGTACGATACGCCGGCCTTCGACGGTATGGCGGCTCCGGGAAGCATCGCGGCGCAGTATCTTTCTTTCCCCGGCGCAGGTGTAGTCGGCACTATCAATACTCAGGCCAACTGCCAAACTGCCGGCCTTACGGTAGGAGTGAACTGCGCAAACATTCCGGGCCAGGGCATCAATGTGGGCACGCCGTTGACGACCGGCTTAGGTACGCAAGATCTCGGCTGGACTAGTGTCAACGATCCCGGCTGCGGGGGAGCAGGCACGGGTTGTGGAACCGCCGGCAGCCCCCTGGGAACTGTGGCTGACCTGGCGAACTACAACACCATCAACCCGACCAGCTTTACCGCTGTTCAGTACAACGGCCGCCTCGATGCGAATGTTACGAGCAAAGATCGCATCGCCTTTGCCCTCTACTGGGTTCCCCTGACGAAAACCGACTACTTCGACGGCACTCGTGCTTACGACCTCTTCCATCTCTCGCAAATCAATGACGCGTTCTCCGTCATCTGGAACCGCACCATCTCATCGACATTCCTCAACGAAGCTCGTGTGAATGCCGCGGGCTGGCGCTACAACGAAATCACCTCCAACCCGCAGTCACCGATCGGACTTCCGTCGGACTACATGGGAGCAAACGGGAGTATTACGCCAAATCAATTCGGGCCCGGTGTCGGCGGCATCTACAATCAATGGACATACAGCTACAAGGATGTGGCCACCAAGATTTTCGGGCGCAACACCGTCAAGTTTGGCGGGGAACTTACGCGCCTCTTTTACCTGCAAAACGAGGTCTTTCTCGGGGTGCCCAGCTACAACTTCTTCAACCTCTGGGATTTTCTGAATGACGCGCCGCACCAGGAAAGCGCGGGGTTCGATCCGACTACCGGATTACCCACCACGGTGCGCCAGGATCAGCGGGAAAATATCTGGGGGGTCTTTGTCCAGGATGATGTGAAAGTCCGGCCAAACCTGACTCTCAATCTGGGCCTGCGCTGGTCGTACTTCAGTCCCCTCTCTTCCAAACAGGGCAACATGCTCTTCGCCACTCCCGGCTCGGGGGCAGATTACCTGACTGGATTGGTTGTACGGAAGGGAAATTCCTGGAACTCGCAGAAGAATAACTTCGGACCTGAAATCGGTTTTGCCTGGAGTCCGAATCTGTTCAAAAGCAAGGTCGTGTTCCGCGGCGGTTATGGCCTGAATTACAACCAGGAAGAAATCGCGATCTCGGCCAACATCTTCCAAAATCCGGGGTTGGTCGTGTCCCCGAGCCTGTTCATGGCTACGCCGTCCGCGACGAACCCGGGTATCATTTACGCCGTATCCAGCGGTGTGCACGACTTGTATGGCTACCCTGCCAATCCGAACACGGTTTCGACGCTTGGGGCCAACGGACTACCCAGCAGCGGCAGCAATGTCGAAATCTTCCCCAATACACTTCCCACCATGCGTGTCCATCACTACTCGTTCGACATGCAAGACGAACTGGGCCACAATTTCGTGTTCTCATTGGGATACCAGGGAAGCCTGTCGCACAACATCTTCTTCCACGAGGATCCGAGAGCTGTGCCTGCGGCTCTGGGCTACACATTGAACCCGGAGATCACGGGCGGGGACTACTGGGGAGTTAACGGCCACGCCAACTACAATGCCATGCTCGCCGAAGTGAAGCATACGTTCTCGAGTCAGTTCATGGCCGATGCCCAATTCGCCTGGTCCAAGAGCATGGACACGAGTTCGGGCCCGTACTCGCTGCAGGATTATCCCTATAACCTCAACATCGGCTACGGGCGCTCCGACTTCAACGTCGGCAAAGCGTTCAAGGTTTTTGGCATGTGGCAGCCGGTCTTTTTCCACGGCCACAATAATTTGATGGAAAAGATCGCTGGCGGATGGTCGCTCAGCGGCATCTTTAATATCCACTCCGGCTTTCCCTGGAATCCTGTCGTGAGTGTTGTCGGCGGAGAACTCTATTGCGGAACTTGTTATGCCTATGGAAGCCTACTTCCTGGCGGCTACCTGGGCGGAGCACGCAGCAGCACGAGCAACGACGCCTTTAAGACGGTTGCGAGCTCGAACTTTCCCAACGGTGGGGCGGCCTATTTCTCCGCGCCAACCTACACTGCCTATAGCGGCAGCGCCTACGGAAGCGCGCTTCCTCAGACACCCGGTGTCCAGCGCAACTCGCTCAACCTTCCGGGATACAAGGACATAGATCTGACGCTGTCGAAGGGTTTCGGCCTGCCAAACCTGCCGGTGCTCGGCGAAAACGCCAGATTTGAATTGCGAATGGATGCCTTCAATGTGTTCAACAATTTGAACTTCAACCCGAATGACATCTCAAACAACATTGGCAGCTCAAACTTCGGGACGATTACCGGTGCGCTTGGCGGCCGTGTCATCGCGCTGACTGCGAGGTTCAGCTTCTAACTCGCGCCGGCAGATTCGCGCGACCGCCGACCTCCAGTGTTGACGGGAATCAGTGCTGACGTGAATGCGCCCGCGATGATTATTTCCGTGCAGGAAAGTCTTCGCGGACGCATTCGTCGTATCGGAAGTGTGTTTCTTCCTCCGCGTCTTAACTTCCTTCCTTCCACATCTTATGAGCGTTCACTCCGCAACCGCTGCGGTCTCGCCCGGCTCGTCCGGCTGTGTCCACATCCGGATCATGGTCGGCGCCGCCAGCACCAGCGCTGCCAGCCAGGTCACGACCACCGCGGTCACCGCCAATGCACTCCGCGTCGCCTCAAACGGCCCGAACAGACACACCCCCCAATATCCCGTGATAAACGCTACCAGCGCGGGTCCCAGCAGCCGGTACGCGGCCGCCTGCGCCTGCAGCCGCCGCTCGGCCTCGTGCTCATCTACCTTCACCCGGCCGAAGAGTCCATCCCGCACCGCCCGCTGAAAGACCTCGCCGCGCTGCTTCTCCTTTAGCGCATCGAACTGCGCGCCATACTCCATCACCGCCCGGTCCTCCAGCGAAACCTGTGCGAAACCGATCCGGAGCGACCGAACCCACAGCCCCAGCAACACCGTCAGCCACGCAGTGCTCATCAGTCCAGCCCAGGGATCGAGACGCACCACGCGCAGGCTCACCGCAATCTCACACACCAGCACCGGCACCCATAACAAGGCAAACAACAGCCGCCGCGTCCTCCGCTTTCCGGTCCGCGACATCTTGCGGACCTTCGCCCACTCCTCCGGTCCCAGCGTCTCCGCCCTCACAGGCACAAACCAGAACCCGATCTTCCTCCAGAACCAACTCCGCTCTCGGTTTACGTCGTTCATGTTTACCTCGTTCGTATTCACGTTGTTCATGTTTAGCGGCGTCTCAGGCCTCCCGCTTGTGCAGCTTGTACACCTGCTCGCTTAATGTTCGAAACGGCCGAGGCGAAAAGACAGCCTCCACCGGCAATCCAAAGTGTTCGGCGATCTTGAAAGCTAACTCGAGCGACGGCGTGTAGTCCCCGCGCTCCAGAAACCCAATCGTCTGTGGATTCACCCCCACCGAAGAGGCCAGCGTTGCCCGAGACAACTTTTTTTCCGCCCGAAGCACAGCGATGCGATTATGAAGCGACATAATGCTTATATACACTATTTCATTGCGTATACACAACAACAAAGAACCTAAGACGAACGAGCGCCAAATACCGCTGAAGTCGCAACCAGATGAGTCTGCTGCAGGCCCGTCCGCAAATGAATCTGGAATAGGGCGGCGCGCCACCAGATTCTCTGAGGATATCTGAAAAATGAAACCTGTCCGGTGGCGCTCAATCAACCTCGGGACCACTCTTGAACCAAACGTAAAACTGAATCCGCATCTAGATTTTGCCGGTTAGAATCTTGTTCAGCATCTCGCAATCAAGATGCTCGCTTACCAGAGTGGCCAGAGAATCAAGATCGGCCTCTTTCGCGTTGGTGTTTTGAGGTGCCAGTGGAGGCCACGCATGACGCACCCGCAGCTGATTGAGAAACTCGCGCCGGAACGCTGCTGAATCAAACAACCCGTGGATATAGGTTCCCCAGATTCGTCCGTCGCCCGAAATACATCCCTCGTTCCGTTCTGCTGAGTTGCCGTGCTCGTCTCTAATCCTGAATAGCGGTTGAAGGTTTTCAGCCAGTTTTGTCTGCCCCATGTGGATTTCATATCCTGTTATCTCCGCGCCGGACCGCAGGCTAACCCCGCGAACCCGTACTGTATGTTTGCGCGCCTCGAACTCAGTCACCACTGGCAGAAAACCGAGACCTTCGGTAGCGGTCTCCGAAGCTTCCACCTTTCTAGGATCGAGGATTCTAGCTCCCAACATTTGGAAGCCGCCGCAGACGCCCACGATCGGCACTTTCATATCTCGGATCCTACGCAGGTACGTTTCGAGTCCTGAATACCGCAGAAACGCCAGGTCATCTACCGTGCTTTTTGTTCCCGGCAGAATTACAGCGTCAGGAATTGGCTGGTTCGACTCCGGAGCCGTGGAAATATATTGGAGAGTGACGTCGGGCTCGTTTCCGAGGGCTTCGAAATCGGTGGAATTTGAGATTCGCGGTAGGCGAATAACCGAAATATTCACTGTCTTGTCTGACTTCAGCGATGCATCTCCCGACGTCGGTTCCCTGACTCCATCTTCCTCGTCAACAGCTAGATTCGTGACAAAGGGCAAAACGCCCAAGGTTTTCTTGCCTGTCCGCCCTTCGAGAAAAGAGATTCCCTCGTCCAGCAACGAAATGTCTCCACGGAATTTATTAATCACGAAGGCCTTAATCAGAGCGCGCTCGTCAGGCTGCAACAGTTCAAGCGTGCCCACCAGCCAGGCAAAGACCCCGCCTACATGGATGTCTCCGACGAGAATCACGGGAGCTTTGGCCAGCTTTGCCATCGCCATGTTTGCGATGTCGAAGCGGCGCAGATTGATTTCGGCTGGACTGCCAGCTCCCTCGATGACGACCACGTCATACTCGGAGGACAACTTCTCAAAAGACCGTTGCACAATCGGGATTAGTTGTGGCTGATATTCGTGGTACTCTCGTGCGCGCATCATGGCCACGGGCCTTCCCAGCACGACAACTTGGGAACCCATATCGCTGGAGGGCTTGAGCAAGACTGGATTCATTTCGACAGTCGATTCAATTCCACAAGCAGCTGCCTGAAATGCCTGGGCTCTTCCGATCTCGCCGCCATGGGCACTCACATGGGAATTGTTGGACATGTTTTGCGCTTTGAATGGCGCAACCCGATAGCCTTGCTTGTAAAAGTACCGGCACAGCGCGGCCGTAACGACGCTCTTGCCTACAGACGAGCCGGTGCCTTGAACCATGATTCTCAGCGCCGGCATGTTTCCCGCCCGACCACGACTTCAGAGTATGTGCTGACCATTTCCTCAAAAGATCTCAGGCTTGCGCGGAGATGACCATCATTTCCACCAACCTCGCTCTCCGCCGATGGTGAATGTCACCCCGCTGCGAATCTCGAACGGAGTGGCGGGAAACCCGAAAGCGGGTTGATAATGCTGGCTGAAAAGGTTTTCGACGCTTGTGTAGATCTTCGCATAATGGGTCAGCGAGTAGCCTATGCTGAGATCGAACTTCTGATAACCCGGCGCCAGATTCCGGTTGGGCAGCAACATGGTGTTTCCGAAATTCGCATCGGAAAGAAACGTGCTGTCGTCGCGGCGGCCTACAAGGTATCCCGTGAACGCGGCGTTGATTTTTTTTCGGTTGTAAAACAACGCGAGGCTTCCGGAGTGTGGCGCGCGATGAAAGGGACGGCTGCCCTCGAGAGGAGCAAACGCACCGATTGGGACGGTCGGGAATAAAGGATTGAAAGCAGGGGCTCCAAAGGCCTTCGTAACCAAGCCGTCGAGGTAGGTATATTCGCCCTGGAACAAGAGACCGTGCCCAAGATCGTGTTTGTACTCGACTTCGAATCCTTTGCTCCATTCGGAAGTTGCGTTGACGTAAGCCCCAAAGTTGGGATTGTTTGCAATACCCGGAGGCACGCCGATCGACTCCAGTTCTCCTGGGTTAAGAAATGCGATCAGGTTATAGAAGTTGTTGTCAAAAAATGTAATGCCCAGGAGCGACCGCCCGTTCCATAATCTTTGTTCAAGTCCGAAGTCGAATGTGCGGCTTCGTTCCGGTCCAATCGGCCCCACCCCGTACTGTTGGATCTGAGCCGGAGTCAGAATAGTGATTAATGCACCACCCTGCTCTAAAGTGCTGGCTTCCTTGATGCCCTTGCCAAAATTAAATTTGAGTTTTGTTTCACCGAAAATGCCGGCATTGGTAGTTTTTCGAAGGTAGTAAGCCAGGGAAACGCGTGGCGTGGCTGCAAAGCCAAAAAACGAGTTGTGTTCGAATCCGACGCCGAATGTTGTAAAGAGGCGATGTGCAATGCTGCCGTGGGCTTGTAACATCGTGCTGTAGTTGTCTCGGGTAAAGCCCTGGCCATCTTCGTGCTCATAGCGAAACCCAAATATGCCGGTCCAATCCTTTAAAAATTGGTAATCGGATTGGGCATAAAGGGAACGTCGCGCTTCGTTGTCGGGAAATGCTTCCGGATAGGTTCCTGCGTAGTCCAGAATGGCCTGACCGGTTACGCTGTAGCCGTTGGCTCCCCGAATGGTAACGACATTCCCTAAAGTGTTGCCGAAGGAGGGCTCGCCAACCTGAAACGGATCGACGTAGAGCTCGTTATTCTGGGCAAAATTAAACTGCACCAGGTTGTGCCACTTCTCGGTCGTTTGCTGCTGCGCCGATACGCTACCGTATGTGTTCCGATTCGTCTGCCAGGCCTGGTCCGAAATTCCGTAGAAAAGAATTCCATTGGGACTTCCAACGCTGCTTCCAACGCGCCGAAATGTTGCGCGAATTCCAGTCGTCGGATTTATTTGCCAACCGACGTTTGTGCTGACTGTCTCGTTGTGGAAATAATTATTCTGGTAACTGCCTTGGGTTTGGAAGTCCGAGAAATCGGTGACGTAATCAAGGCCGTGCACCAAACCACTGAGCAATGCGTCTTGATGCAGCGTTCCGAAATTGCCGCCGTCAGCGGAGTATTTCAGCGCTGGGATTTCCGTCGTGCCGCGCGCGGAGGTGACATTCACGACGCCGCTTAACGCGTCACTACCGTATAAAACGCTATTTGAGCCACGAAGCACTTCCAGGTTGCCAACTCCGGTGTTCGAAAGCTGGGCGAAATCGAAAGATCCACCGATGTAGTTCACGGGAATACCATCGACCAGTATTTTGTTAAAGTCCGATTCGCCGCCGCGGATGAAGAGCGCGGTTGTGCCTCCCCGCTGGCTCGTCTGGACAACTTGCGCACCGGCCACAAGTCGCAGGTTTTCGAGGACATCCAACTTGTTGAGTGCATCGATTTGGTCGCTATCGATCACGCTCACCGAGGCCCCGACCTGAGCCTCCGGAATGGCAAATCCGGTCGCTGAGACGACAACCTGTTGGGCCAGCGGGCCAATGCTCAGAGTCACGCTCAACTCCTCAGTTTTCCCGTTCTTTCCAACATCGACCGGAATGGTCTGCGTGGCGAACCCTGTTGCTTCAACGCGAAGGCTGTAGCGGCCTTCTTTCGGCGCCGCCAAACTGAAGGATCCTTGTCCGTCGGATTTCCCAGCAACAATTTCTTTGTCGTCCTCCAGAAGGACAACTTTTGCGTCGGGAACGCGGCTGCCGAGTTGATCCACTACTTTTCCGTGCAGATTAGGTGTGGATTGTGCCCGGGAAGAGCTGGCAAACAGCACCAGCACGATTGTCGTTAACACGATGGTGCTGCAAGGTTCCAGCCGGACACGGTAAAACGATAGTCTAGACATCAAGTCCTCCTTCGCCCTAGAAAGAGCGGACCATGAACTTGGCGGGACCGGTCTCCTGACTCGCGACCTACTACTGAGCGGCTGCGCCTTCCCACCCTTGATTGGGCAGTGGCTTGTGCAGTCGCGAAAGCGATCGCTTACAGTTGCGGGGCAGTGGCGGATTTTCACCGCGCTTCCCGAACATCCCACCAGCGAATTGCCTTACCCTAATTCAACCGCGGACCAATAGCCTCCGTGGTAGTCACATTGTTATGCATTGAAAAATTCACGTCGAATCGCAATTCTGCAAGACTTTGAAGAGCGCCGGTGCCTGTCCGAAGCAGAAATAGAAATACAATTCCTGCGGCGGGACATAAACATCTTCTCACTGGTTCGCCCTGCTGAAAGAATCGTCATCGACGCTCCCCTAGAGAGTCGATTCGAATCGATGTGAACCTGGCCGGTCTCCTGGCTCGCGCTTCTCTGGATCGAAGCAACCTTCCCAGTGCATTCCTGCACCAGTGGCGCACTCGCCTCGATCCTCTACGCTTACAGTGGCTGGGCCGCTCCGGAGTTGAACCGGATTCCCATACAACACCAAGTCACAAGTTTTATACGGGATGGGACGGTGCTAGTCAAATCCTGGTCAGGGCGGGGCTACTCCGGAGAACGCTCAATTGGCGTGCTTCATCCTTCGCGCCGCCAGGAGCTTCGACAAATCTTAAGATAGAATCCGTTATACACAGGGTAAGGAAGCGTATGGCGCTGGCAGCGAATCTCGAAGAGTTGATGGTGACACACGAGTATCGCTTGCTTCGGACCGGGCGTTTTCTGATCACCGAGCTATTGAAGTCCCACCGTGTACTCAGCACCTCGACGCGCAACGGCGGCCAGACTGAAACTCTACGCTATCTCGTCAATCATCAAAGCTGTGAGGGAACGGATCATCGCGAACGTCACGCGCAGATTACTGCAACCGGACCGGAAAACTACCACGACGCTACCTGCGGCGAGATGGGGCTCGATGGGAACGTCGCGGCTGTAATGGGAACGGCCGCAAATATGAACTATGCGGCGGTCGCCCAACACCGAGATGACGCGGTGCTGGTCACAGCGGTGGTTACAGCGGGTGTGCAGGGCAACGCTGCCTGTGCCGGAGATCCGGCATCATGGCGCGAAACGGACGCAGGCTGGGAAAAAGTTGCGACGGTCGGCGGGACGATCAACACGATCCTTCTCATCAACCATTCCCTAACCGAAGGGGCCTTAGCCCGAGCCGTCGTAACCATGACAGAAGCAAAAACAGCCGCACTTTACGAGTTAGCGGTCGGCAGCCTGTATTCGAAAAATCTCGCGACTGGGACTGGCACCGACCAG
>Ga0209006_10005603_pt1 | contig 11397 bp, 8 predicted proteins | sample JacPin_JW_Ref_O2_FD_188567 | JGI IMG/M metagenome (GOLD analysis project Ga0209006, IMG submission 188567) | Forest soil microbial communities from Algoma, Ontario, Canada - Jack Pine, Ontario site 1_JW_Ref_O2 (SPAdes) (version 2) | ecosystem: Environmental > Terrestrial > Soil > Boreal... | reverse complement strand
AAGCGAGGGTGCGGGACCTGTCGATGCGGTTTTGACCTGCATCTCCCGGCTGCCCGGAGCGCAAAAGTGCTTTCGGAGGATCGATTACTGCTGGCGATGACGGGCGTCGGCCAGATCAGGCCCTAGCGCATATTGGCGACACGGCGAAAGCCCGCAGGGTCGAGGATGGTCAGCGAGCGATCACTGATCTTGATCAGTCCGCCGCGGCGGAATTCGGACAGCACTTTGCTCACATGGACCGGCGTCAAGCCGGTGGCGTCGGCGATATGATGCTGGCGCAACGGGAATTCCATCTCGATGGCGGAATTCTCCGTCGTCCGGATCATGTCGCGCTGGGACAGCCGCTCGGCCAAGTTCAGTATGAGCCGCGCAATGCGTTCGTCGGCCGTGCGCCGGCCCAAATCGACGATGAGTTGGTCCGCGCGATCCTTCTCCTCAATCCAGGCCTGCGACAGCATGTCGAACATCTCGGGATGCTTGAGCAGGGTGGCTTTGAGTTCGCTTCGCTTAAACGTGCGGTAAACGACATCGGTGATGGCCTCGACTAGGCAGTGCGACCGCGGCTCGAACAACAAAGCGGTGGAGACCAGATCGCCAGGCAACAAGAACGACAGGATCTGCCGGCTGGCATCTGACAGCAACACCACCGAGGCCGCCCAGCCGCCGCAAATGATGGGGACGGCATCCTGCAGATCATGCTCCCGGCAGATGATGCGGCGCGCCAGGACCGTGCGTGAAGTCTGCTGAATTTGGATGTGGCTGGATTGATCCGGTGCGAGCGCGCGAGCAAGGCCGCACAAGCTCAAGCCGTGGGTTTCGCACGCGGCGCAGGAAACATCGATCGGTCGCGATAGCTCGGTTGTTGTCATGCCGGGACAATCGATCGCCTGCGGGATAAGCCGAAGCACCTGAACGCGCGACCGGCGAGAACGCGTGGTCTTCGCCTGCTCCTCCGGAGCCGGAGAGGCGGAAACTTGGCGATCAAAACCAGTTTGGAAGGAATCTTATTCATTCTCAGAGGCTTGGCATAAATTCTTCCGTCGCTGCGCCCTTACACAAGAATTACGCGAATCGCTCTGAATAATGAACGGTAAGCGATACTACGTATAGGCTGCACCAGCTTTCGTTGCATTTTACAATGTTAAAGTATTTTATGAAAAATGGCTCAGGCGAACATCCCAGCCCCCGGAATCTCGGAAAGGGCACGGATAGTCCGTAGCCCGAATGATCCGACTCACGATCTCTGGTCTGCCGGGAAATGCGCGTCCTGGTTGTGCGCGCTTTATCGCGAACCGTGGCCACACGGTTGCTCCTACATTCATCGATGGATCATCGTGCCTATCGGCGCGGCGCAATCGGATGCGCCGCACATTCGTCGATGATCGAATTTTATCGGGCGCCGCGTTTTTACGCCGAAAGAACCTTGCGCGGCCGACATTGAGTCGCCGGCATTTTCTTTGATCCAGAATAGCATTCAAGGATTGCATGCTATCGCAATATGGAAATTTGCAATGTGCAATCCGCGCGCTTTAACCAATTTGTAGCTGGCGCTGATTTATTGCGTGGGAGGTATTTGGGGGCTCTGAAGTTTATTCCACCCTTCTCGCCATGTGATCTTTTGCTCCGGCAGCCGCACCCGCGTGGCCGGCGCAGGGTCCTGCAGCGGCGGCGGTTTGTTTGGGGCTCCTGACAACCGGAAATGCCATGACAGCGCCAGCGCTCCGAAGCTTTTCGTCGGCCCCCGATCACCATCGGGGCCACGCAGCGAGCGACGCGTGCGGTCGAACTGACCCGTCCTGCGAAGAGTGCCCGCGAGATTTCAGCCCATCCGAGGAATTCCCATGCTGAACCGAGTGACAATCAATGCGCTTCTGAAGGCCGTCATCGGTGTGCTTGGCGCCGCCGTCGTTATCATGCTGGCCCTCAGCGCTTGGGAGTCTTGGGGACGCCTGGCGACTGCGAGCCGTGCGGCGGCGGTTGCCGACGCCTCGACTTACCTGTTTACGGCGTTGCATAATTTGCGCTTCGATCGCGCCGTGTCCCGCACCGAGCTTCTGGCCGAGAAGCCGGCGATGACGATGAACGCGGTGCTGCGCGAGGCGCGGGTCAACGAAGTGCCGGCGCTGAAGGCGGCGATTCCGGTGCTCAAGCAGACCGAACTCTCCGATCGGGATGCGATCGTCAGCGCCCTCGAAGAGCACATCAAGCGACTTTCGGCATTGCATGAAGAGACCGCTGCAGCGATGCAGCAGCCGAAGGCGTCGCGGCGTGCCGGGATTGCCGAGGACATCGTCAAGGAGACCGACGACCTGATCAAGTTCATCGACAAGGTGTCGACGGAGCTGACCTTGTCGATCAAGCTCCAGGACCCGTATGTCGATCAACTGATGGAGCTCAAGCAGATCGCTTGGGTGGTGCGCAATGCGGCGGGCGACGCGGCCGTTGCCGTTTCATTCGCGGTCGAAGGGAAGCCGCAGACTGCGACCCCGATCGACGACTATATTGCCAGGGTCAGCAAGGTTCGCTCGACCTGGGTGGTGCTCGAGGATCTGGCCAGCGGCTTGCCGCTGCCCGCGAGCTTCGCGCAGGCCCGCGAGCGCGTGAACCGCGATTATTTCGGCTCTGATTACATCGAAATCGGCATGAAGACATTGAAGGAGGCGGCCGCCGGAGAGCCGCGCCTGAATGTCGATCAATGGACGGCGATGGGAATGACGCGGCTCTCGCCACTGGTCGCGGTGGCGGAAGCGGCGCTGAATGCGGCGCGCGACCACGCCGCAAACCAATACGCGCGTGCGCTTCGCGGTCTGATCCTGCAGATCGTCCTGCTGCTGCTCGCTATCGGGCTGTTTGTCGGCACCATGCTGGTGGTGACCAGGCGGGTGACCATGCCGCTGCAGAAGTTGAGCGAGGCGATGCGCAAGCTCGCCGGCGGCGACTTTGCGGTGGTGTTGCCGGGGCTCGAGCGCAAAGACGAGATCGGCGCCATGGCCAACGCCGTGGAGGAATTCAAGGTGCTCGCGGTCGAAAAAGCGCGACACGAAGCCGATGAGATCACGCAGCGTCAGCAAGCGGAGGTCGAACTGCAGTCGAAGGCTACGGCGGAACAGAGGAAGCTGGCCGAGGCACGGGCTCAAGCCGCCGAGGAGCAGGCCAAAATCGTCGGCCTCCTCGCCGACGGCATGGTGAAGATGGCCGAGGGTGACCTTACCCATCGCCTGGGCGAAGGCTTCACCGAAAGCTACCGCCAGATCAAGGACGACTTCAATGCGATGGCGGAACGGCTGCAGCAAACCATCGGCTCGATCGTGATAGCGACGCGGGAGATCGCGAACGCTTCGGCGGAGCTTTCGGGCAGCACCACCGACCTTTCGCAGCGCACGGAGGAGCAGGCGGCGAGTCTGGAGCAGACCTCGGCGTCGATGGAGGAAATCTCCGCAACCGTGCGAAAGAACGCGGAAAACGCGCAACAAGCCAATCAGTCGGCGAACAATACGCGTGCGGTCGCTGACCGGGGTGGCCAGGTCGTGGCCAAGGCGGTCGACGCAATGGCGCGCATCGAAGGGTCGTCGCGCAAGATATCCGACATCATCAGCGTCATCGACGAAATCGCCCGGCAGACCAATCTGCTGGCGCTCAACGCAGCGGTCGAAGCCGCGCGAGCGGGCGAAGCGGGCCGGGGATTTGCCGTGGTCGCTTCGGAAGTGCGCAGCCTGGCGCAGCGCTCCTCACAAGCCGCCAAGGACATCAAGGACCTCATCACGAACAGCAATAATCAGGTCAAAGACGGCGTCGATCTGGTCAACCGCGCCGGTGCGGCGCTGCACGAGATCGTCGATTCCATCAAGAACGTGGTGCAGACGGTCTCCGACATTGCCAACGCCAGCGTCGAGCAGGCAACCGGTCTCGACGAGGTCAACAGGGCTCTCACTCAGATGGACGAGGTGACACAGCAGAACTCGGCCTTGGTCGAGGAGAATGCCGCCACCGCAAGGACGCTGGAGCAGCAGAGCAAAGTCATGGACGAGCGCGTTGCCGCCTTCCGCATTGGCAATGCTGGTGGTGCGGCGTCATCGACGGACAATATGCGATCGGTTGCGGCCAAGCCCATAGCCGTCGCCGGCACGGTCAAGTCGCAGCCGAGCGCCGCGCCGAAGCGATCGGTCGCTGCGCCGAAGCGCGCCGGCGCGAATGGTCGCGGCGCCGTCGGCCGCATGCAGGCAGCTATTGCCTCGGCCATCAACGAGGACGACTGGAAGGAATTCGAGCTGGCTTGGTGCCGCGCGCCAGGGCTGCGAGCGGCACTGTCGTCCGGCAGTCTCAACCCGAGGGCGACGAAAGCGCCATCGAAGCGTTGCGATGCCATCGTGTCGGGCGACCCGATATTTTCTCCCGGCGGGCAGCGCGTCTTTCTTAATCTAGCGTAGCATCAAAAAATAATACGGAGCTTCGCTATGCAGGTTGGCGAAGTTCGCCTCCGAACATTAACCGATTTGTAGCTCGATACCGCCTATTGATGCCGTGGGAAATTTCGAGGCCTTGAAGTCTCTCTGGAGATGTATCGCGGGGACAGCCTCAACGGCAGGACCCGGTCTGCAACGCCGAGACAGCTTCAACGCATCGACATGGGGCAACGGGCATCATGAACGAACCGGCCGCTTCATCTGCGACTGCGCATGCGCAGTTTGGCCCGGTCGTGGCGGCCGGTGCCCGGCTCGGGTCTGCGGCTGGCGTGCCGACGCAGCTGATCAGTTTTGCGATCGGCGACGACCAATATGGCGTCGACATTATGGCAGTGCGCGAGATCAAGGGCTGGACCGAGATCACCCATCTGCCGAAGCAGCCTGATTATGTCCGCGGCGTGGTCAATCTGCGTGGGGTCATCGTTCCGATCATCGATTTGCGCTGCCGGTTCGGTCAAGGCTTTACGGAAGCCACGCCGCTGCACATCGTCATCATCGTGCAGATAGGAACGAAGCCGATCGGATTGTTGGCCGATCGCGTTCTTGACATTGTTTCGCTTGATCCATCGCGAATACAGCCAGTGCCGCGGATCGCGCAGGCATCGCGCGTGGAATTCCTGTCTGGCCTGGTGAGGATCGAGAACGCGATGATCGCGCTGATCGATCTTCCCAATCTGTTATCGCTTACTGTCGAATAGGTTAACCAGGGCGCGAATGCTCAAATGCAATTGATCGAAGGAGATCATAATGCTTGCACTTGCAAAGTCGCCCCTCACGCGTCTCGGTCGCGGTTCAGCCGACGCCGGCATGACTGGGATGATGAACGCCATCAATCGCGTGCAGGCTGTTATCGAATTCGGCCTGGATGGAAAAATTCTGCACGCAAATGAAAATTTCTTGAAGACTCTCGGCTATTCGCTTGAGGAGATCAAGGGCAACCATCACTCCATGTTTGTCGATGCCGCCTATCGCCAGAGCCCTGACTATCGGTTGTTCTGGGAGAAGCTCGGCCGCGGCGAATACGATGCCGGGCAATACAAGCGCATCGGCAAAGGCGGCCGCGTTGTTTGGATTCAGGCGAGCTACAATCCGGTCCTTGACCGAAACGGCAAGCCTTTCAAGGTCGTCAAGTTTGCCACCGACATTACCGAGCAAAAGCTACGCAATGCCGATTACGAGGGGCAAATCGCGGCCATCAGCAAGGCACAGGCCGTCATCGAGTTCACACTCGACGGAAAGGTCATCGGCGCCAATAATAATTTTCTCAAAGTGCTCGGCTACTCGCTCGGCGAATCAAGGGACAGCATCACGCGATGTTCGTGGAGGCCGGCTACCGTCAAAGCCCGGAGTATCGCCTGTTTTGGGAGAAGCTCGGGCACGGCGAATACGAGGCTGGTCAATACAAGCGCATCGGCAAAGGCGGCACCGAGGTTTGGATTCAGGCGAGCTACAATCCGATCATGGACGCGGACGGCAAGCCGTTCAAAGTCGTCAAATACGCGACCGACATCACCGCCAGCGTCAAGGCGAGCCAGGTTCTCCAGCAAGCCGTTCAGCAAGTGCAGGTGGTGGTCGAGGCCGCCAAGGACAAGGTTCTGACCGATCGCGTTCCGCTTGACGGCAAGTCCGGCGAGATCGGCGCGTTGTGCGCGGGCGTGAACGGCCTGCTCGACACCATGATGGGTGTGGTCGTGAAGATCCGCGCCTCGGCACACGAGATATCGAGTGCATCCGCGGAAATCTCCACCAGCACCACCGATCTCTCGCAGCGGACCGAGGAGCAGGCGGCGAGTCTCGAGGAGACCTCCGCCTCGATGGAGCAGATGTCGGCGACGGTGAAGAAAAACGCCGATAATGCCCAGCAAGCCAATCAATCAGCGGGCGCCACGCGCGACGTCGCCGATCGTGGCGGGCAGGTCGTTGCCAAGGCGGTCGCGGCCATGGCGCGCATCGAAGAATCCTCGCGCAAAATTTCCGACATCATCGGCGTCATCGACGAGATCGCGCGCCAAACCAACTTGCTTGCGTTGAACGCCGCGGTCGAAGCGGCGCGCGCCGGCGAAGCGGGCCGCGGCTTTGCCGTCGTGGCTTCTGAAGTGCGCAGCCTGGCACAGCGCTCGTCGCAGGCCGCCAAGGATATCAAGGACCTGATCACCAACAGCAACAGCCAGGTCAAGGAGGGTGTCGATCTCGTCAACAAGGCGGGCGGCGCGCTCAACGACATCGTCGACTCGATCAAGAAAGTGGCCGTAGTCATTTCCGACATCGCCGCCGCCAGTGCCGAGCAGGCGACCGGAATCGAGCAGGTGAACAAGGCGCTGACGCAGATGGACGAAGTCACGCAACAGAACTCCGCCCTGGTGGAAGAAAATGCGGCGACCGCAAAGACGCTCGAACAGCAAGCCAAGGCCATGAGCGACGAGGTGAGCGTGTTTCGTGTTGAGGGGATAGAGGCTGAGCTGCCACGGGTGATGCAGCGTTCGCCTGGCGCGGTCGTCAGACCGGCGTCCAGGCCGGCCACGGCAAAGCGCGCGATCGCCAATGGCGGACCGGTTGGGCGGATGCACGCCGCACTTGCCACGGCGGTGCGCAGTGATGCCGACTGGCAGGAATTCTAGAGGCAGCAGAAACGTACCATGTCGCATCGTCGAAATGGCGCGGCAATGGCACTCGCTGATGTCGCGCTTCCCATCGTCGAGACCGAGCGCGAGTTTGACTTTACCGACGCGGATTTCCGGTCCCTGGTGAAGCTCGCACATGAGCATGCCGGCATTTCTTTGGCGGAGAGCAAACGCAACCTCGTCTACAGCCGCCTGTCGCGCCGCCTGCGTGCCCTGGGCCTGCGCTCGTTTCACGATTATCGCGACTATCTTGCCGCCAACAGCGCCGAGCTTGAAAGCTTCATCAATGCGATCTCGACCAACCTCACCAAATTCTTTCGTGAGCCACATCACTTCGAGCACCTGCGCGCCAACGTCGCCGCGAGCTTCGCGCAAGCCGCGGTTCGTGGCTCGGGTGCGCGCTTGAGAATCTGGTCGGCCGGGTGCTCGAGCGGCGAGGAGCCCTATACGATCGCCGCTGTGCTACGCCGCGAAATCCCGGATCTTCAACGTTACGATGTCCGTATTCTCGCCACCGACATCGATACCGAAATGATTGCCAGGGGTGCGCGCGGAATTTATCCGTCGGCCGCCATAGGGGATGTGCCGCACACCTATCGCGAGTTCTTCCAGTCGGTCGGGGCCGATAGGTCCGGGACCTTCGTCATGAGCGAAGCTTTGCGCTCGCTCATCGCGTTCCGACGTTTGAATCTGATGGATCCGTGGCCGTTCAGCGGCAAGTTCGACGCCATCTTCTGCCGCAACGTGATGATCTATTTCGACGCTTCCACCAAATCCGCGCTGATCGACCGCTTCGCGCAGCAGCTGCACCACGGTGGTTGGCTTTACATCGGTCATTCGGAATCCTTGATCGGGTCGCATCCGCAACTCGATCTGGTCGGCCGCACGACGTATCGGCGGATACAATGACCGAGGCCCCGCCCTTCGCAGAGACAAGCCGTTCGTTGATGGCCAAGGTGCGGCCGGCTGCCGGCCGGCGTTTCTTCGACGCCGCCAACGCCGCTTGGATGATGAAAGTCTTCCCAGGCGAGTTCTATCTTACCAAAGAACCCGATGAGGTGCTGGTCACCGTACTTGGCTCATGCGTGTCGGCTTGCATCCGCGATCCGGTGGCGGGCGTCGGCGGCATGAATCATTTCATGCTTCCGCACCACGGGTCCGGGGCGTGGGGCAAGGACCTCAACTCGGCGCGCTTCGGCAATTTCGCCATGGAAAAGCTGATCAACGAGCTGATCAAGGCCGGATGCGTGCGCCAGCGCATGGAAATCAAGGTGTTCGGTGGCGGCAACGTTACCGATTCCAGCAACGCGGTCGGCAGCGAAAACGCGGAATTCATCATGGCTTATCTGAAAGCCGAAGGGCTGCCATGCGCCGCGAGCGATCTCGGCGGGACGTTGCCGCGGCGCATTCACTATTACCCGGCGACCGGACGCGTCGTGCGCCGGCTGCTCGGCAGCAGCGAGCGCTACACGGTCGATCGTGAAGAGCTCGATTACGGCAGCCGTCTGCAGCAACAGCAGCCCGCGGGCGAAATTGAGCTCTTTGGGGAGGGGCAATGACAGGCCTCAAGACACCGGTGCGCGTGCTGATCGTCGACGATTCTGCGGTCATGCGGCAATTGTTGACCAGCCTCCTGGAAGCCGATCCGGAAATCACCGTCGTCGGCACTGCGGCCGATCCGTATATCGCGCGCGAGCGCATCAAGGCGCTTAATCCCGACGTCGTGACGCTTGATGTTGAGATGCCGCACATGGACGGCCTCACTTTTCTGCGCAAGATCATGGCGCTGCGCCCCATGCCGGTGGTTATGATCTCCACCCTCACCCAGAGCGGTGCAGAAACGACGCTGGAAGCGCTCGAGATTGGCGCCGTCGATTTCATCGCCAAACCGGAGCTCGAACAAGCCGAGCGGTTGGCGGATCTGGCGGCAGAACTGCAACAGAAGGTCAAGGCTGCGGCACAGGTGCGCGTTGGCGTGCGCCGCGCGGTGCCGCCGCCCGCGCCGCGCCGCGAGCGGCTGCGGCGTTCGACTGGGAAGATCGTGTTTGTCGGCGCGTCGACTGGAGGGGTTGAGGCGCTCAAGACACTGCTCATGGGTTTTCCGGAGGATTGTCCGCCGACGCTCGTCACGCAGCACATGCCGCCGCGATTCACCACCGGCTTTGCCGGTAGACTCAACCGCGAGTGTCCGATGATGGTGTCGGAGGCCGTCGACGGTGAAGCCGTCGAGGCCGGTCACGTTTACATCGCGCCGGGTTCGCATCACCTCGAAATCGTACGTGCCGGCAAAGGGCATATTTGTCGCTTGTCGGATGCGCCGCCGGTCAGCGGCCATCGTCCGTCGGTCGACGTCTTGTTTCGCTCGGCGGCGCGCGTCTGCGCAAAATCGGCAGTCGCCGCCATTCTGACCGGAATGGGCAAGGACGGCGCCGAAGGCCTCTTGGAACTGCGCCAGGCGGGAGGATCGACGCTTGGGCAGGACGAAGAGTCTTCGCTCATCTACGGCATGCCGCGGGTGGCGTTCGAGCGCGGCGCGGTGATGCGACAGCACGCTTTGTCGCAGATGGCCGACGCCATTCTCGACGCTTGCGAGCGCGACCCCCGCGCCGTCGCTGACGCAACCGCGGCATGACGCGCGATCGAAACAAAGAGAACATCGGGTTCCGCCATGAACGAAGCTGCAAACAACACCGAGCTTAAGCTGCCGAGGACGCTCGATCTGGCGGCCGCCGAAGGCTTGCTCGAAACCATTCGGAGCCGCCTTGCGCACGATCCTCGCTTGTGCGTCGACGCCTCGGCGGTGGAACTCATCACACTTCCCTGCATGCAGATCATTCTGTCCGCGCTGCGGACCTACGGGCAGATGTCGGTCGTGCGTCCGTCGGAGGAATACATCAATGCTTTTCAGGATCTTGGAATTGATTGCCGCGAGCAGCAGGCGCTCGACATTGACGTGGCGGTGTCCGCCAATGTTGCAGCCGATACCGATCGTTCTCCGCAAACGGAGGAATCGCCCATGAGCAAGCGCGTCCTCACCATTGACGACTCCAAGACCATCCGCGACATGCTCATGCTGACGCTGGCCGAAGCCAGCTTCGAGGTGTTGCAGGCGGTCGACGGCCTGGATGGCCTCGACGTCTTGGACAAGGAGCAGGTCGATGTCGTGATCACCGACATCAACATGCCGCGGATGGACGGCTACGAGGTGATACGGCACCTGCGTGGCAATTCGGCGCACAAATCGACGCCGATACTGGTGCTGACCACCGAAAGCGAAGCCGACAAGAAAAATCTCGCGCGCGTTGCCGGGGCCACTGGATGGATGGTCAAGCCCTTCGATCCCGAGCGGTTGATCGCCACTATCAACAAGGTCGCCCCATAAGCGCCGACTATTCTTCGAGGAGCGCCGCCGATGGCGAGCTTGGATCAACTCAAGGGTACGTTTTTCGACGAGTGCAGCGAGGCGCTGCAGCAAATTGAATTGGGCCTTTCCGATCTGCGCGAAGGAACGGCCTCGGACGACACCATCAATGCGGTATTCCGCTCCGTCCACTCGGTGAAAGGCGGCGCCGGAATTTTCGGCTTCGACAACCTCGTCAAGTTCGCGCATGTGTTCGAAACGGTTCTGGATGCCATGCGGAGCGGCAAGCTGCCGAGCAGCCAGGACACGATCGACACCCTATTGCAGGCGAATGACGTACTCTCGGATCTCATCGGCATGTCGCGCTCCGGCGAGGCCATTCCGGCGGATTACGGCTTGGAATGTCGCGCCTTGCTCGAGCGCATCCTGCGGGCCAATTCTTCCGGCGACGAATGGGGAGACGAAGGATCGGCGGCTGTGGCCGACTTCGACGGCCTCGATTTCGTCCCGGTCCGTTCCGATCAGTTCGATACCGTAGACGAGCAGCCGGGTGAACAGGAATATCGGATCGTCTTTCGGCCCAAGCCCGACTTGCTGAAAAAGGCGAACGAGCCACTTTACATCCTGCGTGAACTGCGGAGGCTGGGGACGCTCACGCTCAATATCGAGACCGACAAGCTGCCGCTGTTGATGGATTTGGAGCCGGACCGTCCTTATCTGGGTTGGACCGGGACGCTGCAAACGCCAGTGCCGATCGCGCAGATTCACGAAGTTTTTGAATTCGTCTTTGACGATTGCGAACTTGAAATCGGCATGGTCCAAACCGCACCGTTCGCGTGGCCGTCGGATACGGCGGCGGAAGGGGCCATGGACGATACAACGGCAGCCGCGGCGGGCGATATCGGGCCGCCCGTCATACCGACGTTTGCGCCCACGGCGAGCAGTCCGCCGC
>Ga0209006_10005602_pt1 | contig 11397 bp, 8 predicted proteins | sample JacPin_JW_Ref_O2_FD_188567 | JGI IMG/M metagenome (GOLD analysis project Ga0209006, IMG submission 188567) | Forest soil microbial communities from Algoma, Ontario, Canada - Jack Pine, Ontario site 1_JW_Ref_O2 (SPAdes) (version 2) | ecosystem: Environmental > Terrestrial > Soil > Boreal... | reverse complement strand
CGTGCTCGCCATGTCGGGCCGCGCGGTCGAGGCGGCGGGAGACGTCGATACCTTGCTGCTGGACAAGACCGGCACCATCACCCTCGGCAACCGCCAGGCCACCGAATTCCTGCCGCTTCAGGGCGTCAACGCCCACGAGCTGGCCGACGCGGCGCAGCTGGCTTCGCTCAGCGACGAGACCCCGGAAGGCCGCTCCATCGTCGTGCTCGCCAAGGAGAAATACAATATCCGCGGCCGCGAAATGGCGCCGCTCAACGCCAAGTTCGTGCCGTTCTCGGCGCAGACGCGCATGAGCGGCGTCGATATCGAAAACTCGTCCATCCGCAAGGGCGCGGTCGACGCCATTCTCGCCGGCCTCAAAACCAAGTCCGATACGGCCGTGCGCGAAGTGACGTCGATTGCCGAGCGCATCGCCAAGACCGGCGGCACGCCGCTGGCCGTCGCAAAAGACGGCAGGCTGCTGGGCGTCATCCAGTTGAAGGATATCGTCAAGGGCGGCATCCGCGAGCGTTTCGCGGAACTGCGCCAGATGGGCATCCGCACCGTGATGATCACCGGCGACAATCCGCTCACCGCCGCCGCGATCGCGGCGGAATCGGGGGTCGACGATTTCCTGGCACAGGCCACGCCCGAGCACAAATTGCGGCTCATCCGCGACGAGCAGGCGAAGGGCAAGCTGGTGGCGATGTGCGGCGACGGCACCAACGACGCGCCGGCGTTGGCCCAGGCCGATGTCGGCGTGGCGATGAACACCGGCACCATGGCGGCGCGCGAGGCCGGCAACATGGTCGATCTCGACAGCGATCCGACCAAGCTGATCGAGATCGTCGCCATCGGCAAGCAGCTGCTGATGACACGCGGCGCGTTGACGACATTCTCCATCGCCAACGACGTCGCCAAGTATTTTGCCATCATACCGGCCATGTTCATGGCGTTTTATCCGCAGCTCGGCGTGCTTAACATCATGGGCTTGCGCAGTTCCGAAAGCGCGATCCTGTCCGCGATCATTTTCAACGCGCTGATCATCATTGCGCTGATCCCGCTCAGCTTGCGCGGCGTGCGTTACCGCCCGGCCGGCGCGGCCAGCATCCTGCGCCGCAATCTGTGGCTCTACGGCGTCGGCGGCATCATCGTGCCGTTCATCGGCATCAAGCTCATCGACCTGATCGTAACGGCCATCGGTTTGGCCTGAGGAGTTCCACCATGCTGAAGCAGCTCCGCCCCGCCATCATGATGATCGTCGTCATGACCGTCATCACCGGCTTGGCCTATCCGCTGGCCATGACCGGCTTGGCGCAAGCGATATTTCCCCATCAGGCCAATGGCAGCCTGATCGAAAAGGACGGCAAGGTCGTCGGCTCCGAGCTCATCGGCCAGGATTTCGAATCCGACAAGTATTTTCACGGCCGGCCCTCGGCGACCACCGAACCGGATCCGAAGGATCCGACCAAGACCGTCGCGGTGCCCTACGCCGCCGACAATTCGTCGGGCTCCAACCTCGCGCCGACCAGCCAGGCGCTGGCCGACCGGGTGAAGGACGATGCCGCGAAACTCCATGCCGAAAATCCCGCTGCGCCGGTGCCGGTCGATCTCGTGACCACCTCGGCCAGCGGCCTCGATCCCGACATCACGCCGGCGGCGGCCATATTCCAGGTTCCGCGCGTCGCCAAGGCGCGCGGCCTGCCCGTCGAGCGCGTCAGCCAATTGGTCGATGATAACACCCAGGGCCGGTTTCTCGGAGTTCTCGGCGAACCGCGCGTGAATGTGCTGAAGCTCAATCTCGCCCTCGACGCGCTCGGCGCGAAATAGCCCGGGTATTGCTATAATGGGGCATGGCCGCGCCGAACCACCCTGCGCCTGATTCGCGCCCTTCGCCCGAGGCGCTGCTGGCTCAGGCCAAGCAGGAAGGCCGCGGCCGGCTGAAGATTTTCCTCGGCGCCGCGCCGGGGGTCGGCAAGACCTATGAAATGCTTCAGGCGGCGCAGGCCAAGCGCCGCGAAGGCGTCGATCTCGTCATCGGCATCGTCGAGACCCACGGCCGCAAGGAAACCGAGGCGCTGCTGTCCGGCCTCGAGGCCGTGAAGCGGCGCACCATCGACTACAAAGGCCGTAGCATCGAGGAAATGGATCTCGACGCCATCTTGGCGCGCCGGCCAAAATTGGTGCTGGTCGACGAACTCGCGCACACCGATGCTCCCGGCTCGCGTCACCCGAAGCGCTATCTCGACGTTGAGGAATTGCTGGTCGCGGGCATCGACGTCTTCACCACGCTCAACATCCAGCACGTCGAAAGCCTCAACGACGTGGTGGCGCAGATCACCCGCATCCGCGTGCGCGAGACCGTGCCCGACAGCGTGCTCGACCGGGCCGACGATATCGAGGTCATCGATCTTTCGCCCGACGACCTGATTCAGCGTCTCAAGGAAGGCAAGGTCTATGTCCCCGAACAGGCCGCGCGCGCCGTCCGCCATTATTTTCAGCCCGGCAATCTGACCGCGTTGCGCGAACTGGCGCTCAGGCGCACCGCCCAGCGCGTCGACGAGCAGATGCTGACCTACATGCAGGCGCATACCATCAGCGGCCCTTGGGCCGCGGGCGAGCGGGTGCTGGTTTGCGTCAGCGAGGATCCGGCCTGTGCCGCCCTGATTCGCTATGCCAAGCGGCTGGCCGACCGGTTGCACGGCCCCTGGACCGCGCTTTTCGTCGAAACCGCGCGCTACCAGCGTCTCGACGAGAGCGATCGCGACCGCATCGCCGACAGTCTCCGGCTTGCCGAGAAACTCGGCGGCGAGGCCATCACCATTCCCGGCGGACGCATCGCCGAGGATGTGACCAGCTACGCGCAGGCCAACAACATCACCCATATCGTCATCGGCAAGTCCGAGCGCTCGCGCTGGTTCGAGATGATCCACGGCTCGGTGGTGCGCGATCTGGTGCGCCATGCCGGCAACATCAGCGTCCATGTCATCGCCGGGAACGCCGATGACGCATTGCCGGCCAAGACGATACGCACTCAGGCGCAACCCAAGCCCTTCGACATTATGCCTTATGTCGCGACCACGGCCATCGTCGCCGCCGCCTTGGGCGTCGGTTTCGTGCTGCAGCAATATCTCAATGTCCTCAATATCGCGTTGGTATTCCTGACCGCGATCCTGATCTCGGCCGTGACCTACGGGTTGCTGCCTTCGCTTTACGCCTGCGTCATCAGCGTGCTGGCCTACAATTTCTTCTTCTTGCCGCCGCTCTACACCTTCACTATCGCTGACCCGGAGAACGTGGTCGCGCTGTTCTTCTTTCTCATCGTGGCTGTGATCGCATCGAACCTGGCCGCGCGCACCCGCAGCCAGGCGGTGTCGGCGCGCGGCCGCGCCCGCACCACCGAGGAGTTGTTCGCCTTCAGCCGCAAGCTCGCCGGCATCGGCAAGCTCGAGGATCTGTTGTGGGCGACGGTTTACCAGATCGCGCTGATGCTTTCGGTACGGGTCGTGCTGCTCTTGCCCGTAGGCGACGGCATCGCCGTGCGCGCGGGTTATCCGCCCGAGGACGAACTCGACGAGGCCGATCTCGCCGCCGCGCGCTGGAGCTGGGAGCACAATCGCGCTGCCGGGCGTGGCGCCGACACGCTGCCGGGCGCCCGGCGCCTTTTTCTGCCTTTGAGAACCGGGCGCGGTCCGGTGGGCGTGCTCGGCATTGATCGCGATCAGCCCGGCCCGCTGCTGACGCCGGACGGCCGCCGCCTGCTCGACGCGCTCGCCGACCAGGTGGCGGTTGCGATCGAGCGCATCACGCTGGCCGAAGACATCGACCGCGCCCGCGTTCTGGCCGAGACCGAACGGCTCCGGGCGGCGTTGCTGACCTCGATCTCGCACGATCTGCGCACGCCCTTGGCTTCGATTATCGGCGCCATGACCAGCCTCAGGAGTTATGGCGACGCTTATGACAAAGCGTCGCGCGAGGAGCTGATGGCGACCATCCAGTCCGAGGCCGAGCGCCTCAATCGCTTCATCGGCAATCTGCTCGACATGACCCGGCTCGAATCGGGCGCCATCCAGCTCAATCCCGAGATGATCGACGCCGGCGACGTCATCGGCACGGCGTTGCATCGGGCATCCAAGATCCTGGCCGATCACCGCCTGGAGATCGACATCGATCCGCGCCTGCCGATGCTGCGGCTCGATTACCTGTTGTTCGAACAGGTGCTGTTCAACATCCTCGACAACGCCGCCAAATACGCGCCGCCGGAATCCCTGGTGCGGGTTTCGGCGCGGCGGGAGAACGGCTTCGTCGTCTTCCGCATCGAGGATGAAGGGCCGGGTATCCCGCAAAACGATCTGGAACGCATCTTCGACAAGTTCTACCGCGTCCATGCCCAGGACCGGCAGCGCGCCGGCACCGGGCTGGGACTGGCTATCTGCCGCGGCTTCGTCGAGGCCATGGGCGGCACCATCGCCGCCGGCAATAGCGGCGCGCGCGGCGGCGTGTTCACCATCCGCATTCCCGTGAGCGAGGAGCAGTCGGCGACGGAAGCGCGGGCGCATGGCTAGGGAAGTGGCCGTGCTGATCGTCGATGACGAACCGCCGATCCGCCGGTTCCTCAAGACCAGCCTGTCGGCGCAGGGTTATCGCGTCGTCGAAGCCGATACCGGCGCGGCTGCGCTGAAGGAGATGGCGGCCGCCAAGCCCGATCTGGTGGTGCTGGATCTGGGGTTGCCCGACATGAACGGCCTCGACGTCATCCGCGCTATCCGCAAGGCTTCGGACGTGCCGATCGTCGTTTTGTCGGTGCGCGGTGACGAGCAGAGCAAGGTTGCGGCGCTCGATCTCGGCGCCGATGATTACGTCACCAAGCCCTTCGGCATGGAGGAATTGATCGCGCGGCTGCGCACCGCGATCCGCCACCGCTTCCAGGCCAAGGGCGAACTTCCGGTGTTCGTGCTGGGCGAAATCTCGGTCGATCTGGTGCGGCGGCTGGTGAAGCGGAAAGGCGAGGAGGTCAAGCTCTCGCCCAAGGAATACGATCTGCTGAAGACGCTGGTGGTGAATGCGGGCAAGGTGCTGACCCACCGCCATATCCTGACGGAAGTGTGGGGACCTGCTCATACCGAAGACGCCCAGTATCTGAGGGTCTTTATACGCAACCTGCGCCACAAGCTCGAGGCCGATCCGGCGCAGCCGGCCTTGATCCTGACCGAGCCGGGAGTGGGCTACCGGCTGCAGGCGGCGATGCCGCCCGGGGCACCTTAAAGAAAAAAGGCGGGCCCGCAGGCCCGCCCCGTGTTTCATCCGTCGTAACCGGCTTATTTTATCCGCGCCGCCGCGTCCCTGGCGATGCTGAGATCGGCGTATTGGGTGACGTTGATATCCGCATTGAGGAAGCCAAGCTCGCGTTGCGTCTCGATGTTGGCTTGGAGCGCCTCGAGATCGGGCATCGCTTTCGGGCTGCGGTAATAGTCCTTGCCTTTGACGAACAGCCAGGAATCCCAAACCGGAGCCGGGATCTTGGTCGTGTCCACGGCGATCTGCACCGCCGCGTCGTGGTTCTTTGGATCCTGGAACCAGCGAATAACGCGAATCGTGTCTTCCATGAAATCGACCACGGCTGCGCGATTTTGCTTGAGCCAGTCGGCATGGGCGGCCCAGACGATCATCTGCGTCCTGCCGACGGCGTCCTTTTGGCTGAACAACGGATGCGCCATCTTGAGCAGGTCGGGATTGGTGGAGAAGGGCAGCACGCCCGGGATGAGGTCGACCTTATGCTCCGCCAGCATTTCCTTCATGTTGGGGAAGGCGGCTTCGACAAAGGTGACGTCGGTCTTGTCATTGAGGTGATGCTTGCGCAGCATGGCGCGCATGGCGATGTCCACCGCGCTGCCGGCCGCGTTGGTCGCCAGAACTTTGCCCTTCAGATCCTCGACCTTCTTGATCGGGCTGTCGTTCAGGACGAAGTACTGGTCGGTATAATAGCCAGGGACGCCGTCCTGGAAATCGTCGCTGATGATCCGCAGGTCGGTAAGTCCAGCGTTCTGCACGGCGAGGGCGAAAGAGGAATAGGAAAGATCGCCGATATCGAGTTGATTGCTGGCGAGTGCGGTGATCATCGGCGGCGTGCCTTGGAAACGCGTCACATCCAGGCTGTAGGTCTTGTTCAGATGCGTCATAAGCTCGGGTTTCGCCGGCAACAGCGAAGCCCAATTGGCCACCGGCACGACGTAGCTGGTGCGAATCTTGACCGGGTCGGCGCTTGCGCAGCACGGCCCATAGGCGAAAACGGCGGCGAAAACGGCAGCCAGCGCGAGTTGTATGGAACGCATTGTCCCTCCCCTGCGGATTGTTCCGGATTTCTTGGTCTTTTTAGAACGTTCGGACTATTGGTCCCACCCCCCGTTTTGTCAAGCACGCGGCTTGAGCCGGGCGGCGAGCCGGATTAGAAATGAGCCGGCTAAGATCATCGTCCAACGATCGAAACGGCGATAAGGGATAGGGAAGCGGCATGAACGCCAAGCGCAAGACTGCGCTGGTCACCGGCGCGGCGAGCGGTATCGGCGCGGCGTGCGTGCTGGCGCTGGCGCGCGCGGGTTACGACGTCGCCGTCAATTACAGCCGCAGCGACGGCCCGGCGCGCGAGACCGCGGATGCGGCGCAAAAACTCGGCGTCAAGACCATCCTGTGCAAATGCGACGTCGCCGACGATCCGGCCGTGCGCGCCATGCTGAAGCAGGTCGAAGCGGCGTTCGGCCATCTCGATGCCCTGGTCAACAACGCCGGCACCACCACCGAGGTCAAGCCCAAGGATTTCGAGGCCATGACGGTCGAGGAATGGGATCGCGTCTTCGCCGTCAACGTGCGCGGGATATTCTCGGTCACGCGCGCCGCGCTGCCGCTGCTTCGCAAATCGGCCCATCCCGCCATCGTCAACACCGCCAGCATCGTCGGGCTTCGCCCGGGGCCGCAGCCCTTGCCCTATGCCGCCAGCAAGGCGGCGGTGGTCAACCTGACCAAGACGCTAGCCTACAATCTCGGCCCCGAGATCCGCGTCAACGCCGTGGCGCCGGGCTGGATGGAAGGCGACTGGATGAAGCGCATGCTCAAGGACAAATACGACGATCTGATGGGCCGCCGCGCCAAGCTTACGCCTTTGAAGCGCGTGGTGACGGCCGAGGACGTGGCCGAGACCATGCTGTCCCTGATCGAAGGCAACCGTTTTGTCACCGGCGAAATCTTGGTCGTCGATGGCGGTTTCGCCAGTTCGACCTGAACCATGCTGCCCGGTGTCGTTCCCTTTCCGCCCGAATACGCCAAGCGCTATCGCGCCAAGGGCTATTGGCGGGACAAATCTCTGGCCGGGGAATTCGCCGAAATCTGGAAGAAATTCGGCCCGCGCATTGCGCTGATCGACGGCGCGCGGCGCTACAGCTACACCGACATCGACCGCATCACGGACAATCTCGCGCTCAATCTTCTGAAATTGGGCTTCAAGCCGCTCGACCGCGTGGTGCCGGCGTTGCCCAATGTCGCCGAATTCGTGCTGCTCTATTTCGCGTTGCAAAAAATCGGCGGCATCCCCATTGCCGCGCTGGTGACTCATCGTTACAGCGAGATCAGCCAGTTCGTGAAAATCGCCCAGGCGGTTTGTTGCGTCTATGCCGAGCGCCAGGGCGATTTCGAATTCGGACCGATGGTGAAGCGCATCGCCGGGGAGAATTCCTGCCTCAAATTCCGCATCGTGCTGGGCCAGGCGGGGCCGGGCGAGATTTCATTGACCGAGCTGATCGAGCGCCCGGCAACATTGCCCAAATCGGAACTGGCCGAGATCAAGCTCGACCCGACCGATCCCTGCATTTTTCAGTTGTCGGGCGGGACGACCGGCGTGCCGAAGCTGATCCCGCGCACGCATAACGACTACGCTTATAATTCAAAAACCGCCGCGCAAGTCTGCGGCGTCACCGGCGAATCCGTGCTGCTGCTGGCGCTACCGATCGCGCATAATCTGCCTTTGGCCTGTCCGGGCATCCAGGGCTTCTTCTTCAACGGCGGCCAGGTGGTATTGAGTCCCTCGACGCGGCCCGAGGATATGTTTCCCCTGGTGGCACGGCACCGTGTCTCGCATATCAAGGTGGTGCCGGCGTTGCTGATCCGGCTCATCAACAGTCCCGAGGTGACGCGGCACGACACATCGTCGGTGCGTTATATCCAAAGCGGCGGCCAGCGCCTCCAACCCGAGGTACGCATCAAGACCCGGGAACTCATCCCCACCGCCTTCGTGCAGGAGAATTTCGGCATGTCGGAAGGCATGCTGTTCTTCGTCCGCGCCGGCGATTCCGAAGATGTCCGGCTGGAGACGGTCGGCAGGCCGATTTCGCCCGATGATGAGGTGCGGCTCCTGGACGACGAAGACCGCGAAGTGGCTTTCGGCGAAGTAGGCGAGCTGTGCGCGCGCGGACCCTATACCTTGCGCGGCTATTACGGCGCCGAGGAGCACAATAAACGCGCCTTCACCTCGGACGGCTTCTACCGCTCGGGCGATCTGATGCGCCAGCACCCATCGGGCAATTACATGGTCGAGGGCCGCAAGAAGGATTTGATCAACCGCGGCGGCGAAAAGATCAGCGCCGAAGAGATTGAAAACCTGATCCTCCAGCATCCGGCGGTGCAGAACGCCGCCTGCGTCGCCATGCCCGACGCCGCCTTGGGCGAGCGCATGTGCGCCTGCGTCATCCTGCAGAAGGGCAAGACGCTCGGTCTCGAGGAGCTGGTGCGCTTTCTCGGCGGCAAGGAGATCGCCAAGTTCAAGCTGCCCGAGCGGCTTGAAATCATGGGCGAATTTCCGCTCTCCACCTTCGGCAAGGTGTCGAAGAAGGCGCTGGTCGAGACGGTGTCCAAATTGCCCGCCGCGCAGCCGGCGGCAAAGGCGGGCTGAGCCATGCGCATCATCGATCTGCACTGTTATCCCAACACCGAGCCTTGGATCAAATGCCAGGGCCCTTACGTCGAGGCGCTCGCCAAGTATTGGAATCGCAGCTGGAGCTGGAAACAGGAAGACGAGGTGGTGAAGGAATTCGCCGACGCCGGGGTCGAGGCGGTGCTGGTCGCGCTCGATCTCGAAACCACCGCCAAGACGCCGCCTTGCAGCAATGACTACGTCAAGGGCATGCAAAGCCGCCACGGCAAACGCATCATCCAGGCCTGGGGCGCGGTCGATCCGCTTAAGGGCGAGGCGGCGATCAAAGAGGCGCGCCACGCGATCAACGATCTCAAGATGCTGGGCTTCCACTTCCATCCCATCATGGGCCACTTCGCCGTCAACGAGCGGCGCTTCTATCCGCTGTGGGAGGCGATCGACGCGCTGAAAGTTCCGGTGATGATCGATGTCGGCACCACCGGCATGGGCGCCGGCATGCCGGGCGGCTTGGGCGCCAAGCTGCGTCACGCGCATCCCTCCTGCATCGACGAACTCGCCGCCGATTTCCCCAATCTCACGATCGTCGCCGCGCATCCGGGCTGGCCCTGGGCCGACGAGATGACCGCGGTGGCGCTGCACAAGGGCAACGTATTCTGGGAACTGTCGGGCTGGGCGCCGAAATATTTCCCGGCTCAGCTCAAGACCGATATCCGCGCCCGGCTCCAGGACAAGATCATGTTCGGCAGCGACTATCCCAGCATTCCCTATCCCCGTCTGTTCAAGGAATGGGCGGAGTTGGGATACGCCGAAAGCGTGATGGAAAAGATTTTCCACCAGAATGCCGAGCGCGTTCTCGGACTCTAACCGATGACCCGCCTGCTCATCCTGCTGGCTATGCCGGAGAAGGTCCGGACGCGCTATTTCGACCGCCTCAAATCGGCTTTCCCGCAGATCACCGTCGACGCGGTCGATCATCACAGCAAGATCGATCCCTATATCGATACCGCCGAGGTGTTGCTGACCTTCGCGCCGATGTTGTCGCCGCGCGTCATCCAGCAGGCCAAGAACCTCAAATGGATCCAGGCGCTGGGCACCGGTGTCGACGGCATCACCGATCATCCGGCGCTGCGGCGCGATACCATCGTCACGCGCGTCCACGGCATCCACGAGGCGGCGGTATCCGAGGCGGCGATCGCCGCCATGCTGGCGTTGGCGCGCAGCCTGCCGCGCGCGGTGCGCAATCAGGACAAGCATGTCTGGGAACGCTGGCCGTCGCGATTGCTGGAGCGCAAGGCTGCCGCCATCTACGGCATCGGCAGCATCGCCATGGGCCTGGCGCCGCGCCTGAAGGCCCTGGGCATGCGCGTCATCGGCATTACATCAAAGAAACGGGAGGTCGCGGGATTCGAGCACATCTACGGCCGGGACGAGCTGGCCCTTGCGGCGCGCGAATGCGATTTCCTGGTGATCTTGACCCCGACCACTCCCGAGACGCATCACACCGTGAACACCGAGGTGCTCGCCGCGATGAAGCCGGGCTCCTATCTCGTCAATGTCGCTCATGGCGGGGTGGTGGACGAAGACGCGCTGCTCAAGGCGCTCGATGGCGACCGTCTCGCCGGCGCCGCCATGGACGTATTCGCTCAGGAGCCGCTGCCCGCCGATCATCCCATCTGGAACGCCAAGAACGTCATGGTGACGCCGCATCTCGGCGGTTTTTACGACGAATATCCCGACCGTGCCTTGCCGGTGGTGGAAGAAAACATGCGGCGCTTCCTGGCCGGCGATTTTGCCCATATGGTCAACCGAGTCGAACACTGAGAGGACGCCATGGCCGATCCGTCCGAACGCACCAACGCGCCGATCTCGACCGGCGAGCTGGAACGGCGCTGGTCGGCGGTGCGCAAGGCGATGTCCGAGCAGCGCATCGACGTTCTGCTGATGCAAAACAACAACGATTTCATGGGCGGCTACGTCAAATATTTCACCGACGTGCCGGCGACCAACGGCTATCCCGTCACGGTGGTATTCCCGCGCGACGACCTCATGACCGTCATCGGCATGGGCGGTTTCGGCATGGACAAGGCGTTGCCGCCGGAGGGCGACGGGCTGCGCCGCGGCGTCAAGCGCATGCTGGGCAGCCCAAGCTTCGCCAGCGCGGCCTATACCAAGCATTACGATGCCGAGTTGGCGGAGAAGGCGCTCGAAGGCCGCTCCGGCGCGACCATCGGCCTGGTTGGGACCTCGTCGATCTCCTACGCCACGGTTGATTTCCTGAAGCGCGGCAAGCTCTCCAACGCCAAGTTTGTCGACGCCTCGGACCTGGTCGATCGCATCAAGGCGGTGAAGAGCGCCGAAGAAATCGCCTGCATGCGCCGAACCGCGGCGATGCAGGACCAGGCGATGGCGGCTGCTTTCAAGGCGGTGAAACCGGGGATGAAGGATATCGAAATTGCCGCCGTGGCCGAACAGGCGGGTCACGGCATGGGCAGCGAGCA
>Ga0209006_10005599_pt1 | contig 11399 bp, 8 predicted proteins | sample JacPin_JW_Ref_O2_FD_188567 | JGI IMG/M metagenome (GOLD analysis project Ga0209006, IMG submission 188567) | Forest soil microbial communities from Algoma, Ontario, Canada - Jack Pine, Ontario site 1_JW_Ref_O2 (SPAdes) (version 2) | ecosystem: Environmental > Terrestrial > Soil > Boreal... | reverse complement strand
ATGGGAATCACGGGAAAAGTGGGCGGCGCAACGGCAGAACATCTATTGGCCCAAGGCAAGGAAGTCCGCGCGCTAGTCCGAAATCGCGAGAAGGCGTCAAGCTGGGCGAATCAGGGCGTGGAACTGGTTGACGGTGATTGGAATGATTCGGCAGCCATTGAGCGGGCGCTCAAAGGCGTCGAAGGCGCGTTTGTCATGTTGCCGGCTGTCTGGGCCCCTCGCCCGATTACAAAAAAGCCAAGGGCGTGATTGCGAACTATGTCGAGGCGCTCACCAAGGCAGCGCTGCCGCGGGGGGTGGCGCTTTCGTCGATGGGTGCGAACAGGACCAGCGGGCTTGGGATGATCACGGCCCTGTCGCTTCTGGAGCAAGGTTTTCGCGACCTGACATCCCCAATCGCATTGACCTGGCCCAGGCTAAAGACCGATCACGAGCGAATGCGATGTGCGGAGTCTCGCCTCAACGAGTTGCAGAGAATGCAGCTTTGGGGTCGATACCGGCGGTTTAATCTCATGACTGCGCGAAAGTCCGCTATCGGCGCAATCCGGTCAGCCAGCCGAGTTGGCTTGAACTGGCGCTCATGCCCCAAATGCGACCTTTAAGACCGCGCCGCCGGGCGAACCGCTCTTCCGGAAACCGGACATCTGCACGCGACTTCTGCACACGCTAAATCGCTGTTCTTCCAGCCAGCACGCTGCTGTGCAAAATCTTAAGTTTTGCACCGCCCTGCCGGATGGATTGAGGCCGGATCTTGGGCTTATCCATTAGGTTCGCCAAAGAAGATCATGGGTTGGGGATCGTCCCGAAAACAGGCGCCGTTGCATTCGAGGCCCACCAGCCATTGGGGCAGCCCCGGCTTGGTGTCGGGAACGATCAGATAGATGCGCTTCTCCTCAGCGTTCGAGGTCGTTGCTTTCAGTTCAAGGATGCTCGTTCCTATGAGATGACGGGGAGACATTGCTTGCTTGAAATCCGCCCGCAACGCCTGCTGCTCTATGGGCGACAGCACGACCGGAACAAGTTGGGCATACCAACTGAATGGAAATCGCCTTTGGCCGCTTGCGTCCGGACTGCCGGCCGCGGAGGAGCTTGAGAGCCCGATGCCATGCCCGAGTCGATCTGCCCAGTGGAAGTTCTCGATCGGACCTAATCCTTGCCCCAAAGCCTCAAAGCATTTGAGCCGCATATAACGGTCAAAGGGAGCCGGCACAACCGTCACCGCCCCTGCCGGAAACGGGAGCCGGTCGCAAGGGATAGGGCTGTTCTCGCCGGAGGGGCGATAGGTCTGCTGGCCGGACGGAGGCGTTTGCGCATGCGAGGGCGTGGCAAGCAAAACCGCGACAGTAAATGCAATTGCGATGCTGATCTGCTTCATGGCTCCTCTCCAATTTGATGGCGTTTCCGCCATCGTACCGTTGATCCACGGGGCCAGGTCGAATGCGGCCACTGGGCCAGTGCGTAATTTGTGATTTTTGCGCAGTCCGCATTCTCCGCTTTGAAATCGGGCCGCTCGACGACCTGATAATCGATGCATGGCCGCTGTCGGCGTGTCGTTCTCGTCGCCGCATGTCCCGGTGAAGGTCGCCTCACCGAACTCATAGCGGGTGTTCGGCCTCGGCGGTCGGAACCAGCCCTCATGCCCGTGAGCCAACAAAATGAACGACGGACCCTACTGGCGCCTTTATCACGGGTCGCTGCACTGAGCGCCCCACGTGTCGCAACCTGGCCGCGGCCGATGCAGAGCGCATCGCGACAGGTGCAAAGTGCGGTCGTCCATATAGTCGATCAATCCCGAAACTTTCACGGGGAAGCCGGCGATTAACTGCTTTGCCAGCGCAACGGTGGTGACATCGCGGGTCCTGCAGGTGACAAAATACGCATAGACCAGCAACGAGATCTCGTATCGAAAGTAATCCTGCTCCGCGTAATTGAACGTTCCGCTGGCGGCAAAGGGCTTGCCCCGGTAGGTCTCGTTGAATTGCCGCGGCGACACCTTTGCGTCGGCGTACATGTCGACCATCTGACCCGTGCCGAAGGCATCTTCCCCCACCTCGATCGGTGGCTCGTCATGCTTCAGAAAATTGTCGTAAAACCACCAGGCGCGCGACGCTATGGCGATCAACACCACAATTGAGGTGAGAAGCCACCACAACTGCGGTTGGCGCCCCGGTGCCTGTTGGCGCGGTTCCGCCATCATGCGGTCGCCATGGCTGGCGTCCTCCCTGCCATGGGCTCACCCATCAACGTCAGCACGCAGTCCGTGGAATGATCGGGCGCTCTATCGCGAGGCTGGGTGCGCGCTCCTAGGATGAGCTTGCCGTCGCGTGTCATCCCATCTCCTCGACTTCTGACCGTGTCAATATCTAAAGTTCCGTGCCGTCCCTCATCGGCGCATTCGCCGACCGACCGATGACCGCTCCGGCACGATTGGGCCATCCACCCGCTGTGACCCGAGCGCGTACTGATGCCCCGTAAGCGACCTTCGTCGCGAATCGCACCAGTCTGTGAAGCGTGCTGGAAGATGGTTGCCTTCGGTTAGCGCCATTTCGGGGCGGGTCAGAACGAGCATCTTGGCAACGCCGGTGAAATCCGGCGTTCTCGCCTGCGCGATGAGTGCAACCGTTTCAAAGAAAGTACGGCTTTTGTCGAATGCGATTACGGAGGTCGTGCTTTACCCGCCAGTTAAATCATTCCTGGAACGGCAAGGCTATGTCGTTCGCGGTGAGGTGCGCGGCTGCGACCTTGTCGCTCGCCGCGGCAACGAAGAACCGGTGATCGTGGAGTTGAAACTGCGGTTCACCTTGTCGTTGCTCCTCCAGGGTATCGATCGTTTGGCACTGAGCCCTCGGGTCTATCTCGCCGTCCGGCGACCACCAGCGCGGACGCGTGGCGTGCGGCCGGATGCGAAGCAAGTGCGTAAATTGTGCCGCCGCGTCGGGCTGGGGCTGATGGTGATCGGTAGCCGTGGTTCCGTGGCGGTCATTGAGGACCCTGTTCCCTATCAGCCGCGCCAATCGAAGCGCCAGTCGGCGCTGCTGCTCGGTGAGTTTGAACGTCGCCGAGGTGATTTCAATATTGGTGGAAGCAACCGAACGCCGATCGTTACCGCTTATCGCCAGGACGCGCTGCGCTGCATACGCGTGCTCGCATCGGGACCCATGCAGCTTGCAAAATTACGCGTTATATCGGGCGTTGCTGCGGCAGGACCGATCCTGCGACGCAACGTCTATGGTTGGTTTGATCGTATTGAGCGCGGCACCTATGGACTTACCGTCGCCGGCGAGCAGGCACTGAGCCGCTTCGCCCAGGCCATAGCTGCGCTCGACGAGCCGGCGGGTAGTCAGCTTGAACAGATCGTCCACTCTTAGCGCAATGATCTTGAGTGTCGACATCCTGAAGGGTCATCAAGGTGAGCCCCAGGCACTCGCAAATTTGAAGGGCGCTCGGTTCTCGACGGCCCGCGCGAAGTGGCCTGGCGGTGCCAGGGAAGGACCGCTCACCGCGCACTCGAGCCGTTGCCCTTTTAATCAGCCGGAGCTTACTGCCGCCCCTTTCCGGTCATTACCAAGAGCAGCCGCGAGGTTTCAGAGATCGATCCGACCGCGCGAATACTCGGAAATCGACGCCGCTGAAAAATCAATTCCCCGTAGCGGCACGCCGGACCAGCTCCGCGCTATTCGGGGCTCACAACTTCGTTCACGACAGCGACTCAAGCAGCTGTCTCGCCGAAACCATATCCGTTGTTCCAAAGCCTTCGGTGAACCGATCGTAGACCGGTGCGAGGACTTGTCTTGCCTCGCTGTTGCGCCCCTGGGTCACCCGCAAACGGGCTAGGCTGAGGGCGATCCGCAGTTCCCAAAACAAAGCGCCCTGCTCGCGCGCCAACTCGCCGGCTTGGTCAAAACAATCTTCGGCCAACGAGACAGAGCGGTCCGCGGCTTGCTGGAGGAGCACTTCGCCCTTGATGCGGAGCAGCTCGGGGACGTACCACCGCTGGCCCTCCTCCTCGGCCTGACCGGACCCCTCCAGCCCTTCCTTGACGGCGTCCAACGCCTCGTCGAGCTGTTCCAGTCCGGCCAGCGCCACCGCGAGCCAACATTTGTACTCCGGATATGACATGAGCCATCCGGTTTGCCGGCAGGTGTCGAACGCTTCGCGCAGCGCCGCCAAGCCCTTCGTGAAATCGCGACGCTCGACCATCAGCTTGCCTTCCAGGAAGCGCCCTGTGGTCAGCCAACGCTGCGCATTCAGGCTTGTCGCGACCTCGATCAAGCGTGCATTCGCTTGCTCGGCAGTCGCGAAGTCGCCTGTCATCGGGGCGAGGCGACAAATGCCGACATAAAGAACCCGACAGATCAAGAGTTGCGGATCCGTGGGCCTCACCTCATCGAGGCTGGCCTGGGCTTCGTGGTGAGCTTGTTCCACGAAACCCCGCAGCCACAGCGCCCGGGACAGCATGGCCCGGTCCGACGCGCGGTGACCCGTGGTATACCAGGGCGCGCGCCCTCGATTTTGCGGTGGGTCGTGGGATTGCAGCACGCGCTCGAGCGCATCCTGGGCCTCGCGGAACCTGCCGATGGTCAGCAGCATGGTGGCCATGAGGCGATAGGCGGCAAGGGTTACGGCCGGGTCGCCGAGCCGCTCGGCGATTTCGCCGAACCGCTTCACCGCGGTCCGTGCCCTGCCGTGCAAGCCGTGATAGAGGGACGCGGTCATCAGACCCGTCAGAGCTCGCGCCTGCGCATCAAGATCATCGAGCGCATCGGCGGTTTCGAGGGCTTTGCTTAGGAGAGCTCGTGCCTGCTCCACGTGCCCCATGGTGTCGATCAGCGAGGTCCCGAGGGCAATCTGCAGCCACATCTGTGTTTGCGGGTTTGGCGCTGCGTCGCGCTCGACATCAAGCAGCGCGCGCTCGGAGCGCTCGCGGCATTCGGCCATGAGAGACAGGTTGAGCCAGACCGGCGCATAAGCGACCGTGAGATCGATGCCAAGGGCGCTATCCCCAGCAGGAGAGAAGGACCAGTCGAGAGCCGCGCGAACGTTGTCGATCTCTCGAACACGGCGCGCTAGGTCCTCATCCGATAACCGCGATCCGATATCGGACGCGGGGACGAAGAGGTCGCGAAAATACGCGGCGTGGTGCCGCGCGGCTGCGTTGACCTCATCGTGTTCCGCAAGTTTGTCGAGGGCGTAAGCTCGAATCGTTTCAAGGAAGGACCAGCGTGTGGCCGCGTCCGGTTTGTCCAGTAAAACCAGTGATTTTGCGACGAGGTTCGAGGTGCCGTCCGTCACCGCCGATGCGTCGAGACCGGTATCCTTCATGACGGCGACAGCCGCATCGAGAGTAAACCCGCTGGGGAAGGCCGCCAGGCGACGCAGCAACAGCCGCTCGACTTCCGGCAGTAGCTCATAGCTCCAATCAAGTGTCGCACGCAGTGTCTGATGCCGTGGAAGCGCCGTCCGGCGCCCACCAGTCAACAGCGCGAAACGATCGCGCAGGCCGATGGCCACCTGCGGAACTCCCAGCACGGCGGCGCGAGCCGCAGCAAACTCGATCGCAAGCGGTATTCCGTCGAGGCGCCGACAGATCGCGGCGACCGACGGGAGGTTTTCGGCGTGCGACGAGAAGTCTGAGTCCAGCGCCTTTGTTCTGGCGATGAAAAGCTCCACCGCGCTGTGACCCAGGATGCGATCCGAGTCCTCCTGGTTGGGAGCCGGCACGTCGAGCGGTGGAACGCGATAGACACACTCGCCCGCGATCCGCAGAACTTCGCGGCTAGTTGCCAGAACCGTGGTGCGCGGGCATAAGCGCACGAGCGTCTCCGTCAAGTTCGCCACTGCGTCGATGACGTGCTCGCAATTATCGAGGATCAGCAGCAGATTCCGTCCACCAATGGCCCGGGCGACGGGTTCTGGGGAAATCTCTTCGCCGCCAAGCTTAAGCCCAAGCACGCCGGCCACCGCCGACGGCACCAGATTAGGCTCGGCTAACGACGCCAGCTCGACAAGCCAACCGCCGCCATCAAACTCAGTAATGACCTCGCGCGCCACCCGAAGGGCAAGCGCGGTCTTCCCGATGCCTCCGGGACCCGTCAGGGTCACCACCCGATAGGCAGAGGCAAGATCGCGTAATCGATGGACAGCCGCCGCCCGCCCAATAAGGCCCGAGGCTACGAGGGGAATATTGGTCGTGGGAGCTAGTTCCAACGCCTGGGGCCGCTGGGGAGCGGCAAGCGGCGGAGCCGGCTCCCGATGCCGAACGGTCCAAGTCCCGAGCAGCCGATAACCGCGACCCGACTCCGTCTTCAATAGTGAGCGATGCGAGCCGAGCGCCTTGCGCACCGCGGAGATGTGCACCTGTAGCGCGTTGTCGTTCACTATCGCGCCGGGCCAGACGCGGTCCATCAGTTCGTCCTTCGTGACAAGCTCGCCGGCGGATTGGACCAGAATCTCGACAATCTCGAACGCGCGCCCACCAACCGGCACGGTAGAGCCAATGACCCGAAGTTCGCGCCGGGCGAGATCGACCTCGCACTCGCCCGACGCGTAAACCGGCCGAAGGCTCTCTGCTGCGAGCATGCCGCGAATTATGTAACAGGTTTTTTTAGATTTATTCAGAAATCGCGCGGCGGGCCGCCGCATCGCTGCGTAGTTGGTAGTGACGGCTTGCGGGGAGCCCAGATTAGAGCGGGCGTAGGTACCGTCGGCTTCATTGACTAGGCCCTCCGGGACCGACCGAACCGTGAGAGCCGTCGAATGAGCTGTTTGAGGGCGAAGCACGGCCGGTGGATCGCTCGTCTTCGAATGACCGCAATCGGCGCGTGTTGGCCATTCCGCTGCGTCCAGGCGAGGGGTTGTTGACCTAACCGATAGCGGGCGTTCAATCTTGGTAGCCGGAACTAGTCTTGATGCCCCATTGCAGTCATTTATGCGTCGCGTGCCGTTTCTTTGGGACGCGTAGGCGCGCTGATCAGGTTGAGACGTGCTAGGGATCAATGCGATGGCGGAGCTGACGGCCAGCGGGCGCGTCCCGAGCCGCTACTCTCGCCAACGAAGACATTCCCAGACCTCGGTGCCGGTTGCCTGCAGGTCCGGTAGCCGGCAAGCTGCCTGCCGTGGGCGCTTGAGAACAGGCTTTCGAGCCCGTTAATGGATGGGGACCGCAGGGGAGACCTGACGAGTATGCACGACCTTGTATTCAGGAATGCCCGGATCGCCGACGGTCTCGGGAACGCACTGATCGAGGGTGACCTTGCGGTCAGGGGTGGTCGCATCGTCAGCATCGGCCGCATTAGGGAAGCTGCCGCGGAAACGATCGATGCCGAAGGGTTGGTGCTCGCACCAGGGGTCATCGATCTGCATACGCATTACGACGCGCAGTTGACCTGGGATAAGACCGCTTCGCCATCGCCGGCATTGGGGGTAACTACAGTCGTTATCGGCAATTGCGGCTTCGGGATCGCGCCGACCCCGGCCAGTCGCCGCGACATCGTGCTTGCCAACCTGTCCGAGGTCGAGGCGATGTCTCTCGATGCGCTGCGCGCTGGCGTTGACTGGGGTTTTGAAACGTTCGGCGAGTATCTGGACTTGCTGCGGCGGAAATCGACCTATCCGAACGTCGCGGTGCTCGCCTCGCATACGGTGATGCGCACCGCGGTGATGGGCGAGGAGGCTTCGGAGCGGCCGTCAACCCCGGCTGAGCTGAGCCAGATGCTGGCCTTGTTTCGCGAGGCGATGGATGCTGGCGCCATCGGCCTCGGCTCGTCGACCAACGAGAACCACCGCGGGTTCGGGGGCATTCCGATCGCCTCGCGCATGGCGAGTGAGGACGAATTCCGCGCCTTCATGCGCGTGCTCGCCGATTATCCGCATGGCGCCTTTATGGCCACTTGCGGCTACCACACCACCGTGGATTTTCTCGAGGAACTGGCGACGATCAGTGGGCGTCCCTCGGTCTACGCCCCGGTCGTGCACTACTCCAACGACCCCGGCCGAGCCTTCGAGATTCTCGCGGCGTGCGATGCGGCGCGCGCTCGTGGCGTGCCGGTTTATGCACAGGCATCATGCCAGCCGCTGAGCCTTTCTTTCTCACTCACAGGCGCTTACATCCTGAAGACAATCCATCCATGGCCAGCGGATGGGAGCGCCGATCAGCTGAAGCTGATTTTTGCCGATCCGAGCTTCCGCCAGTCCATCCGCAATACTCTCGCTCAGCCGGATCCTCGCCGCATCTTCAACGGCGACTGGCGACTGATGGACGTGACTGGCGTCGCCTCGCCAAAGAACTCCGCGTTCGAGGGACGGACGATCGCGGACATCGCCGTCGCACAGGGCCACGATCCGCTCGACACGTTTCTCGATCTCGGTCTCGACGAGAATCTGCAGACCATTTTTACGGGCCGCATTCTGAACGTCGAGGAGGACAAGGTCGGCGATATCCTGCGCAACGATGGCGCGCTCGTCAGCTTGTCAGACGCCGGCGCGCACAACACGTTCCTGTGTGATGCCGGCTATGCGATGTACCTGTTTGGTCGCTGGGTCCGGGATTTGGGCGCCCTTGACCTGGCGACCGCCATCCGCAAAGTGACCAGCGATCCCGCCGATGTCTATGGTATCAAGGACCGTGGGCGACTCGTTCCAGAGGCACACGCCGACCTCATTCTCTTCGATCCGGAAACGATCGGCATCACGAAGATGGAGCGGCATCGCGACATGCCGGCCGGCGGCGAGCGGCTCCTGCGCCGCGCGCCGGGCCTGCGCGGCACCTGGGTGAATGGCGTGAAGGTTTTTGACGGCACCAATTACGTTAATCACGCGCGCGGACCCGGCGAGGTGCTGACCCGGTTCAAGCCGGGCGCACCGACCCTGGCGATGCCCACGCGAGCGACTGAGGTCTCCCCTCGCCGCCGAAACGTGATCGCCTATCCCTAAATGGCGATGTCACGGCAGCGTCGTCTCCGATCCGGCGAAGCGGCGCCATGCGCTCATCTGCACCGCCGATGTCAGGCAATGCACGACAACCGGTTTGGTCTTTACAGCAAAGGCTTCGGCGATGCCGTCGGCGATCTCGTTCTCGTTGCGGATTGTGATACCCACGGCGCCAAATGAGCGACCCCAGGCCGCGAAATCCGGGTTGGTCAGTCGCGTCCCTTCGAGGAACGGACGATCGGGATATCGCACATAAGAGTGCATGCCGATCGTGCCGTACATCGAGTTGTCGGACACGATCATGATTGGCGCGGCGCCGTACTGGACCGCGGTGGCGATCTCGTTACCCATCATCAGCGTGCCGCCATCACCGATAAAGCAAACGACCTGCCGGCCCGGCTGACGCATTGCGGCCCCCACCGCCATCGGCATGCCCGATCCCATCGCGCCGACAACCGACGACAGAAAGATCTGGCTCTGCTTAAAGCCGATATAGCGGTGGACAAAACTGCCGAAATTGCCGGCGTCCGTGGTGACGACCGCGTCGGGTGCGAGATGCTTGTCGACCTCGCAGACGATGGCGGCGAAGTTGATGCCGTCGCTGGTCGGGTTCCATTCCTTCGCCAGCAGCTGGCGATGGATCGCGTTCAACCCGTCGACCCAGCCACGCCGCTTCGCGGCATCCGGCGGCGCGCCGCGCGCCAGCAGCGCCTTGATGACTTCGTGCGGACTGCATGGCAGCCCCAGGGTCGGCCGCCAGACGCGGCCCACCTCGTTAGCGTCCGGCCAGATATGGACAAACGGCAGCTGCGGCGTCGGGGCTGCGGGGAAGGTATAGGATTGGCTGACTGAGTCGGTCATCCGCTCGCCGAGCGCGACCATCAGGTCGGCCTTCTTCATCTCGCTGATCAGCGCCGGCGGCACGCGAATGCCCATATAGCCGCCGTAATTCGGGTGCCGCGCATCGAACAGATGCGGCCGGCGATGTGTTGGGTTGATTGGCAGCACCCATTCCTCGGCGAGCCGGTTGAGGTCGGAAAGCGCTTGCGGATCGCGCAGATGATCCGCCCATAGCGCACCACCGACTGGCACCAGAGGGCGCGCGGACGCCGCCAGCATTTCGGCTAGGCGGTTGAGGTCATCGACGCGCGGCCCGCCGATCGGTCGGTCGCGCGCCATATCGACCTCCGCGTCGGTCTCCTCGTCGAAGATGTCTTCCGGCAGGATCACCGCGACCGGACCCTGGGTGCCGCTCTCGGCAATGTGAAAGGCGCGGGCGATCGCCTCCGACGCCTGCTCGGGCTCGTTGACCTCGATCACCAACTTGGTGGTGTCGGACAGCAGCCGCGAATAGTTCTGCTCCTGCAAAGCGAGGCGGCCGAAATCCTTGCGCTCGACCTGTCCGACCAACACGACCATCGGCGTCGCATCGTGAAAAGCGCTGTGCAGCGGCCCCATGGCGTTGGCCATGCCCGGTCCGCGCGACACCATCGCCACGCCGGCGCGGCTGCGCAGGCGCCCGTCAGCCACCGCCATATAGCCCGCTCCGGTTTCGTGCCGGCACACGACGACGCGCATCGAGTTGCGCTGCAGCAGTTCGCTTGTAAGCCCGACATAGCTCTCACCGGGAACGCAGTAGATCTGGTCGACATCGTGCGCTTCCAGGCTCTCCGCCAGCAAACGTGCGACAGTGCGGCTCATCTGTTGTCCTCTCGGTTGGCCGGCGAAGAGCGCCGTCGCGACCGACGTCGCGCGCGGTACAGATAGCGCAGCACCGGCCACTCCCGAAAGCCGCCGCTTTACCGAGCCGAAAAAGACCCCAGAGCGGGTGGCGGAAGCGCCCGTTCGGCCGGTCACTCCGGCAGCCCTGCGCCTCGGGTTGATGAATAGCGCGGCGGCCTGGATACACTCTAGGTATAGGAGAAATGCGGCAAGAGTGCTGGCGTTGTCCGGCTCATGCAAATACCTCTCTCCGTCCTATGGCAGTACGTCGCTGGACCATCTCTCCAAACCCGTTGCGGTCGAGCGCCGACGCGCAGCGGGACGGACTGCCCGTTCCCCAGCGCTACTGGGCGATGCTGACATTGATGACGGGGCTGGCGCTGTCCTGCCTCGACACGGCCATCGTTAATGTAGCTCTGCCAACGATCGCCAGGGACCTGCGGGCTAGCCCCGCCAATTCGATCTGGGTCGTCAACGCGTATCAGCTGGCAGTGATGATCTCGCTGCTGCCTTTTGCCTCGTTCGGCGACATTTTCGGCTATCGCCGCGTCTATCGCTTTGGTCTTCTGCTCTACACGAGCGCGGCCGTGATCAGCGCCACCGCGCATTCGCTCGAAATCCTCACGCTGGGGCGGGCCTTGCAGGGACTCGGCGCGGCCGGCTTGATGACATCGCCCGCCCCCATGATCAGCGACAAGCCGAGGGGGCCGATGAACTTGCCGAGATTGCCGGTACCATAGCTCAAACCC
>Ga0209006_10005598_pt1 | contig 11401 bp, 13 predicted proteins | sample JacPin_JW_Ref_O2_FD_188567 | JGI IMG/M metagenome (GOLD analysis project Ga0209006, IMG submission 188567) | Forest soil microbial communities from Algoma, Ontario, Canada - Jack Pine, Ontario site 1_JW_Ref_O2 (SPAdes) (version 2) | ecosystem: Environmental > Terrestrial > Soil > Boreal... | reverse complement strand
CGTACTCCGAGCGCTCCTGTTCAAGGTTCTTTAGACGTTCTTGCACCCCTCGCAAGGTCTCTTCGTTCGCGGAAACTTGCTGGAGCAAACGATCACGCTCCTCAGCGACGCTATTTTTGTCGGCGAGGTTCGTTCGCATGGCGAGTTGTTGCGACGAGACCTGGGCTTTCAACTTTTCGAGTTCGCTTGATTTCAAAGCGATCTCCCGCCGCAGGTTAGAGAGCGCACTATCACGGGCGGCAAGTTGCGCATCCCGTGGATCCGTATTCGGCGGGGCCGGCACAGTCGCCAAAACCGCTCCTGTAACCGGGGTGTTGGTCTGTTCGAGCCGCGCCCATTCGATGCCGTGATTTCTTCCCGTTCGGTAGCTGAGGATTCCGAACGTTACGCACAAGACGGCGCTGGCCACCAAGGGAAGCCAGATCTCATATCGGTAAAAATGCTCGCGTAAAGGGCGGCGCGCGACGGGCATTGGGGAGGATGAGCCTCCCGCCACCGCGCGTTGCTCTGTGTCTACTTCCTCCGCAAGCCGGGTTTGGAAGGAAGCTTCCGCTTTTCCCTGCAAGAAGGCTGAATCGAGGGATGGTCTTCCCTCAAGTTCCGGCGCCAATTCTGGAATCATTCCATCCACAACGGAGCTGAACTCTCGGATCGCTTCCCGGCACTCGGAGCAGGTCACCAGATGTTCTCGTAGTTGTTTCGCTTCGCCCTCGTTCAGGCTGCCTGAAGTTGCCAGAGCGCAGAGTTCCAGGAACTCCTCGTGCTGTGAGCCACGGGGCACCGGATCGTCCCGGGTTCCTTTTCCTTCGAACATTATGGGGTTTGCGCTAGCATAGGATCTGTCTCGCTTGAAGAATACCGAGAGACGCGCACGATGCGGGGGCGCCCTCGGTTCGGGCGACTCGCGAATGGTTACCAACCCTACCACCCTTCTGCATCGGTCTCTACCCTGTTCTCAGTCTGTCCTCAATTGAGGACATATACTACGGATATAATAAGGATATAGGCTCTTTCCGTCTCTCTTGCGGGATATCACTGTCGCAACCCATTATTTTTCAAGTGCTTCCGAAGTTTATCAAGCCCTCGGTAATAATGGTGTCGGACGTTTCCGTAGGACTCGCGCATCCGCACCGCAATCTCCTCGAGGGTGTGCCCCTCGAAAAAACACAGGCGCAGCGTCTCCCGCTGTTCCACCGTCAGATCTTCGAGAGCCCTCTGAAGGGCCGCTTTCCCAAATCTCGCTTCGAGACTTTCATCATAGATCGGCACGGACCAAGTGGGCTTTGCAACGGTCGTGTTCTCCGTGACTTCTCCTGCAGTGTAGAAATGCCGTCGAGCCAGGTCGCGTCGCCTCGAAAACGCACGCTGGTAACACATCTGGATAAGTAGCGAACGCACGCTTCCTTTCGATGGGTCGAACACCGAAGCTTTTCGGCGGACCAGGAGAAAGAGGTCTTGTAAAAAATCGTCCGCCTCTTCACTATTCCGCAGAATCCTGTTGGCAATGGTCCAGACGAGACGAGCGTAGCGGCTGAAAAGCAGTCCCAGCGCTTCGGAATCGTCGCCGCAGATGCGCGCAATCAACGTCTCGTCGGAGGGGTCCTCGGTCGGCCTGATCCTCCTCGTATCCTTGGATACAGGCGCAGCTGTATCTCTTCCTTCTACTTCGCGGAGGGGCAGAGCCGGAAAACGGGCTGCTGGGAAGGAGCTGGACACTATTCGCGTCGCCCTTTCCCCGAGGGACGCACTCGATACTTCAACAAACGCTCGGTGGAACCTGCAATCTTCAGCTGCTCGAAAGCCCATTCGAGTAGCACCTCTCCAATGTTGCCGAGCTTCCGCCTCTCGCGCTCCGCGAACGCCTCTAACTCGCTTCGCAGGTCTTGTCGGATTCGAATGCTGATTTGTGCTTTCCACTCGCCCATTGAATTGAACGTCTTATTCATTACCTCGCGCGGCAACCTTTCTCCACAAAAGGAATGTCCGCAGACAATGGTTTCGGTGATTTGTTCGCGCGCTTACTGCACTCGGTCCTTGCGACTTGCACTGTCCAAGGCTTCTCGCTGGACGCTGAGCAGCCAACAGCCCATTTGCTCACGCGTAAGCATTCTTTCGAGGATTGTCACATTCAGAACCGATCTCAATTCTTCGAGCCGGATTTCGTATTCCTTCAGACTCTGCCTAGAAACAATATCGAGAGGTTCCAGCCGTTGCAGAATACGGATCAAGGAATCGAGATGCCTATTCGAGAGGTAAAGTTCGCTGTAGATGTCGGTTCGCACGATTCCTTTCCGCTTTACGCAGGCGCGCTTGTCCGCCGAGGCACAATTAGTGTTGCTATAGCCCATGGCCAGTCACTTGTTGCCTGTATTTAAGGAGATTCCGCAACCGGCTCAGGCAGGAAGAGAGCCGGGAAGTGTGGTCGCGCGGAAAGTTGCGCCCCGAATGGGAAATGGATAACTTCTTTTGCAGCCATTGTTGCACCTCAGACGTGCACTTTGGTCAGGGGCGCGTTGGTGTTACTAGCACCGACGCGTCCCGCTATTCACTTGATCTTCGCTTTCCCCTTCTTAATATCGTTCCTTCTTCCCTGCCCTTCGCCAAAATGTTGCTTCTTGTACTCTTTCACTTTGGCGAATCCATCCTTGTCCCAGTATCGAAGTCGTGCACCCGCGATGTTCTCAGCAATCGGTCGAGGAATAAGACCAGCCTTAATCCACCTGCGAATCGTTCCTCGATGAACTCCAAGCAATCTCGCCGTCTCGGAGATCGAGAATCTCTCATCTATCAACTTATGCACCATGATGGTCTATATGTCAAGGAAAAAGCGAACCCGGACGGCTCTTTCAAATGCGCCGTTCCGAGTCAACGAAAGAATATCGCAGAATGTACACGAGCCGAGCCGGTCTCTCTGAGTGAATTTCTGGCCTTCGGCGGCCTACAAACCAAGCCTGCTCCATGGTACCTCTCCCAATTGTGACGGCGCGAACGATACACGCTGCCTTCCTCGCAAGGCTAGCTCAGCTTTCGATCTTCCAGGATCGACAGCAGCTCCTGCTTGGTTTTGTATTTGTCCACATCAGCTACGAGATGCCGCAAGGTCCACACAAGTTGACGAAGAACCGGCCGATCACTTTCATGTCCTTGGAACCAGCTTCCCGGCCGTGATGAATCAATCGCGATCGAATTCGATAGAAGTCCTCTACATTCGCGACGATTCGTTTTCGCTGTTCGAGCGAATTCCCGAGGAGTCCTCTGGATCCCCAATATCGCCCCGTCTCCTCACCGAGTCCGTTAATGTCGGATCGATAATGTCGGACTCGGGATGGAGCTGCTCGGGCACTGCCGCGGACGTTGGACTGGTCCAAAATGAACCCACACAGTCCAAGAGTTCCTGGGCTTTGGAGTGCATTTGCACGGTGCATGAGGGCACGATAGCATGACAGCATGAATTCCAAAGTGGATTCCCACGAGACCGAAATCAAGCGCATAGGCAGAAGCGGCCAGATCTCCCTGGGTAAGCGTTATGCGGGCAAGACGCTGCGCCTGGAACGATTCAGGGATGGTCGTATTCTGCTCACAGCTGTGGCGATGGTGCCAGAAAGCCAGCTCTGGACTCTGGCGGAACCAGATCGATCGAGGATTGAACGCGGTCTCAATTGGGCGGCGAACACCAGCGCCGCCGAAACGGATATAGATGCGCTGTTGAAGCAAAAGGCAAGAAAGGTGCCGCGCCAGCGTGCCCGCCGCCCGTAACCGGATTCGTTTGGACCTGAACAATTCAGAGTTCCAGGAAGTGCTGTTTCGACTTGAGACCGCTGAACTAAAGCAAGCGGTCGCATCGTTGCGACGGCTGCGAGAGTTGGAGTGGACCGAGTTCTACCGTAATAAGGCGTTCCATTGGGAGGCGATCCAACACCTGAAAGCACCGAATATCCGCCAGCCACGTCCGTCGAATGTCCTATAAAGACCAATCTGTCCAACATGGCGGCGAAGCGAACCGTATCAGGAAAATCCACATTTGGAATCGTTGAAGGCATTAGACGCTCCCCGCGATCTCACTATTGATTCTGCTCTCGTCCGCGGGTAGCATCGATTACCGAGAGGTAAACGGTCGGTACTAACTTGTGACCGCTGTTATTCGATGGGTGCGGACCCCACGTTCGATGCTCCTTCCCGACGTTCCTACCCCAACGCCTGCACACCACTTTGGTTCAAGATCGCTTCCCACCTTCTGCTTCTCCTCGCCGGCGCCCTATTGCTCCTCTCGCTCGGGACTCGCGTGTACAGGTCCAATCTTGTGGTGGCCGCGTTCGCAGTCGTGCTCCTGGCGCAAGGATGCGCAGCGTTTCTCTACGTCAGCGCTTGGTTCGCAGAGCGCAAGCGCGTCGAGGACACTCGCCAAGAGCTGACTTCCATCTATCAGCACGTGCTCGACGGCATCCTGATTCTCGATGATCGCGGAGTCTGCGTCGACGCCAATCCTGCTGCGTTCGCTATTTTGGGAGCTCCGCCTGCGGTTCTCATCGGCCATTCCTTCGGCCAATTTCTGACGGATCGGCAACAGTTCGAAGCGCAGTGGCGGGCGTTTCTCGAGAAGTCCTTGCAGCGCGGACGCACCGAACTGGTGCGTCACAACGGCTCGAGGGTCGTCGTGAACTTTACCCTCACGGCCAACTACCTTCCGGGCCGTCATGCCATGATCGTGTGTGACATCACAGAGCGCGTCGAGGCCCAACACTCCGCTCGTGAAATGCGGAGTCTGTATCAGCACATGGCCGATAGCATCGATGAGGTGTTCTGGCTCCTCGATGCCGCTACCAAAAAGGTGGTCGCCGTCAATCGCGCCTACGAAACCGTCACGGGCCGGTCGCTTGAAAGTATCGCGAGCGACCCTTCGTCGTATAAAGACTTGATTCACGGGGCGGATCGCGCTCAGGTGCTCACCAAACTAGAGAACGCCGTTCATTCTGGACATTTCGACGAGGAGTTTCGCATCATTCGACCGGACGGGGAAGTTCGCTGGGTGTGGGTAAAAGCTTCGCCGGTGCGCACCCGCGACAATGTTATTCGGCAGCTTTACGGGACCGCGCAAGACATTACCGCGAAAAAACTTGCCGACGCCCAGGTGGCCGAGCATCTTGTCGCGGCCGAAGCGGCCCGCGCCGAAGCCGAGAGCGCCACTGCCGAAGCCGAGGTCCTCCGCAGAGCCACGCTCGCCCTCACGCAAAACTTACGGATGGATGCCGTGCTCGACACACTGCTGCAGACGCTCTTTCAAATCCTGACCTACGATACCGCGAGCGTGATCCTTACGGAAGAGAATGAACGACTGTTTGTGGCGCGGGAAGCTCCGCCCCCGGCGGCGCAGCGGCCGGTAGTCACGCTCGGAACAACTGAGAATGCCGTCCTCGAACGGGTGCTCATTTTGAAAAGGCCGATCTACGTTCCCGATACGCGACAGGAAAACGACTGGCGCGACCACCAGGCGTTTTCGGGCCTGCGCTCATGGATCGCTATTCCGCTCGTGGTGTCGGACTCGGTTGTGGGTGTGCTTTCGATCGGCAGCAAACAGCCACGCGCTTTCACCACCCAGCACTTTCACCTCGCGAAACTGCTGGGCATTCCCGCCGCGGTCGCCATCCACAACGCGCGGCTCTATGAATGGGCGCAAATCTACGCCGCGGAACGGCAAACTTTGCTAAAGAAACTCCACGAGACAACCGGAAAAAACGCCGCCCCACCCCGCGGTCGTCTTGCCAATTGAAGTACAACTCTGTGGGTCGCTCAGAAACCATCGCTTGAGAGTGACTCACCGCTTGACCCCGGGAGACGACTCGCAAAATGATAAGCCTGCGGAAGCGCGATGCGTTGGCTGTTCTCGTCAAAGAGCTACCAGACCACCGGCCTTGTTCGCGGTAGTTCTTATTGGAAATTCTCTCCTCGGATTGCAGTGCTCAATCGAGGCGGATTGGTTCTCACTTTGCCGCTATCGCGTTTTCTGGTTGACGGGAAATGTTGGCTAGCGAGTAGCTCGTACTCCGGCCACCTTCGGCGACGATCGTCCATTGACTTTAAGGACCATACTTTTGTACCATAACTGCGTTAAAGACCATAAGTATGGACTTTACAATGAAACAAAGAGCGAAGGCCCGGCCCGGAGGGGACCTGCCCCTGCCCGTGATCCGGGCCTTGCGCAAGCTGGGCCAGGACATCTGCGATGCACGCCGACGGCGGCGTATTCCCGTTGCTATCGCGGCGGAACGGGCTTCGATCAGCAAAACCACCTGGCTGAAAGTGGAGAAAGGCGATCCTGGCGTCCTGTCTGGCACTTACGCCAAGGTGCTCTTCGTCTTGGGGCTCGTCGACAAAATAGCCCAGCTGGCCGATCCGACGACGGACAGTGTCGGCCTGCGGCTCGAGGAAGAGCACCTGCCTCAACGGATTCGCCGGAAGCAGCGCAAGCCCTCGAGCGAAACGTAATGGAAAAGGTAGCTCTCACCTACGTCGATCTCGACGGTGCGCCGCACCTCGTGGGACGGCTGTGGGCGCGCGCGCGAAAGAACAAGGAAAGCCCATCATTCGAGTACGATCCCGCGTGGCTGCAAAATCCGATCCGCTTTTCATTGGAGCCCGCGCTTCAGCTCGGTCCCGGCCCGTTTCACACGGCCGATGACATTCCGATGTTTGGCGCTATCGGCGATTCAACGCCGGACCGTTGGGGCCGAGCGCTCATGCGACGCATGGAGCGGCGGCGCGGCGATCGTGAGAAGCACGCGCCGCGAACGTTGTTTGAAATCGATTATCTGCTCCTGGTCGACGACCAGACGCGGGCGGGCGCATTGCGTTTCAAGGTGCACGAGGGCGGCCCGTTTTTGCAGCAATCAGAAGCCGGGCGGGTGCCGCCGCTGGTTGACCTTCCGAAATTGTTGTCCGCAGCGGAACGGGTTATCGACGAACACGAGACGGACGAAGATCTCCGGCTGCTGTTCGCGCCCGGCTCTTCCCTCGGAGGTGCTCGTCCCAAAGCGTCGGTGCGGGAAAAAGACGGCCGTCTTGCCATCGCGAAATTTCCGCGAAAAGACGACGAGGTCAGCACCGTGCTGTGGGAAGCGCTGGCTCTCGAGCTGGCGGAAAAATCGGGAATAGATGTAGCATCCAGGCGCGTTGAGAAAATGGGGAAGAAACCGGTGCTCATTCTCCAACGCTTCGACCGGCAAGGAGCGCGCCGCATTCCGTTCCTGTCCGCCATGAGCATGCTGGGCGCGAAAGACAACCAGCCGCGCAGCTATCTTGAAATTGTTGACATCCTTCGCCGCTACGGCGCAGCGCCCAAGCGCGATATGGAAGCGCTGTGGCGACGCATTGTCTTCAATATCTTGATCTCGAATACCGACGACCATCTGCGCAATCACGGATTTCTATACGAAGGGCGTGATGGCTGGCGGCTCTCGCCGGCATACGATCTCAATCCCATACCGCTGGACATCAAGCCGCGCGTGCTGACCACGGCTATCAATGAGGACGACGGCACGGCGTCGCTCGATCTTGCTTTGGAAGTCGCCGAATATTTTGAACTCGACTCGGCAGCTGCCCGGAAAATCGTCAAAGAGGCGGGCCGGGCGGTCGCTCAATGGCGTTTGGTCGCCAAACGAATGGGAATCAAGTACACGGAAATCGATAGGATGGCGTCGGCGTTCGAACACCTGGACCTTGAGAGAGCGGCAAAGGGTTCATGACTGGACCAGCCGGAAGGAGGGACCCAGCGTAGCTGGCTTCGGTTGCTGCGAGTTGGCTCGTTTTCCATCGCAACTCTGCCGTCGGGCCAGGAATTAGAAATCAACCATGAATGTCATCACCGTGAACGTAGGGGCAAGACGCCTTCTTGATTACCCGGCCTAACCAGCTAGCGATCACTGTGGATTGCCTACGTCCGCAATTGCGGTCGAAAAAAGAAATTCCATTTCCTCCCTTTCATTTTCCGGTATAGCTCAGCCGGGTCTCGCGCTCCAGATTTTTCTGCGCAAACCCTTGGAGATCGCCGGTTTCGTCCCCACCACTGGCGATGCGGTTTGTTCCTCGCGAAAAAAAGTGAGCGCCACGGATAGCGCGCCAACGCCTCTATAAAGGAGCGAACCGTGATGAGTCGCGAATTTCATTGTCGCTGTCTTCTCTGCGGTATGGAGCGTCAGCTGGTAGAACAGTTCGCCGGACCCATAGGGCAGGAATGCTATCGACAATTCGCAAGTTCAACACCCGCCATTTCAAAATGGAGGATCTAATTCGTACCGGAACTCTCGATCAGCGTCTGGCTAACTGCCTCGAAGATTACGTGCTTTCTCGAAAAAATATCTTGATCAGCGGTGGCACGGGGACCGGGAAATCCACGACCCTGGGAATTCTTGCAAAATTTATTCCCGAGGAAGAGCGCATCTTGCTCATCGAAGATACCGCCGAGCTTCACCTTGATCACCCCAATCTGGTGCGCTTCGAAGCTCGGCCAGAACAAACCGGTGTGCCTCCGGTGCCCATTCGGGAGCTCCTAAGGGCCGCGCTTCGCCATCGTCCCGATCGCGTCATCCTCGGCGAGGTACGAGGCCGGGAAGCCTTTGAGTTATTGCAACTTTTGAATACCGGGCACTCCGGCACGCTCTCGACCATTCATGCTAACTCGGCAACGCAAGGGCTGGCCCGCTTCACCAGCTGCGTCCTTGAGAGCGGTGTGGAACTGCCGTACCGCGCCATCAAGACCTCCATTGCTGACTCGCTCAGTCTCGTTATTCATATCGAACGCCGTCCGGGATCTCGCTTCATTTCCGAAGTGGTCGAACTACATGGTTATAATCCGGACGCTGACCTCTTCAACTATCGAACACTTTTTTGCAAAGAAGAAGCCAGGCCGTGAGTGATGCTAAACCCGCAACGGCTGACCTCAGCACCTCTGCCGAGTATATTCGCGCAAATTTCGAGCCCTCCGAGCGCGTCGCAGTGCTGCTGCGAAACGCCCAACGCCGCGAGACGCTGCAGCGCATAAGCACCGCCGAAAAAATCGCGGCGAATCCATTCCAAGAATGGTTGCGTTATAAGAACTGCAAAGAGGGCTTCGACATATACCTGGGCATGAATGCACTAAAGCCCGCAGCCTTTACCCGCACGAAAGATGACATCCTGGCGATCCGTCACCTGTACGTGGATCTAGATCAACACGGATCCATCTCCCTCGCCATGATTGAGAAATCCACCCTGGTGCCAGCGCCAAATTATATTTTGAATACTTCACCGGATAAGTTTCAGGCCATCTGGCGAATTAACGATATTGAACTCGGCGAGGCCGAGGCTTTGCTGCACGCCATGGCTCGCGAATTCGATGCCGATAGAGCAGCAACGGATGCCGCCAGAGTTCTTCGCATCCCCGGATTTCTAAACAAGAAGTACCAACAGGACTTTCTCGTGAGCGCCCGATATCAGACCGACCAGCTGTATCATTCACGGGATTTCCATCTTCGGGCGGAGTCCGTCGAATCGGAGCGTCGGAACATTCCTAACCCGCCGCGAAAAGCGGGGCCGTCTGGGACGCGCCCCCCAAGCCAGTCAGAGCGCGACTGGGCTTATGTCAAGAATGCTCTGGCGAATGGTGTTGACTCGGAAGAATTGATTCGTCAGCTCGCACACTCACGGGCCGCGGACAAATCAGACCCGCAATATTATGCTCGGCTCACGGTAACAAAAGCCCTCGCTGACATCCGAGCGCACTCTGCCGCAATCCCCAACACCACCGAAGCGGGAAATCACCGTGATAGCCACTAAACTTTCCGACCTGCAGCACTTAATTTCGCAAACCGCGGGCTAGCAAGACAAGCGCTGAAAAAATGCCTGGACCCCTGCTTGGCAGGCAGCTAAACCCTTCTTAGTGAGGAGCACAACGTTCAAACAATACTCTGAGGCCAAGTTAGGTTGCGACCGTTCAGCAATCAAAGAAAACCGTCTCCTCCACTCCCTGCAACACCACATTCCATTCCAGCTGATTGGCGCTCGATTTTTTCGCAATGAGCGTGTGCCGCCGCCCCGCCTCAACTAATTTAAGAGCGAAGTCTTCGGCGTTGCTTGGTTCGTCCGGAAAATAAATACGCGTCACCAGGCGCCGCAACAATCCACGCGTAAATAGAGAAACCGCAATGTGGGGGGCCTGAAGCGCTCCATCGGGCGCGGCCACGCGGCCAGGCTTGATGGTCTTGAAGCGGAACGATCCATCCAACTGCGTGGGAACACGCCCGAAACCCCGGAACGCGCCTTGCCCGCGCTGCGCCTGTATGTGTTCGGTCACATACGGGTCACTGTTTCCAATACTTTCAAGAGCCCGCGAAAATTCCGGTTGCGGGTATTGGCCTTCAGCGTTGGCTTGCCAGATTTCGATCACGCCGTCCGGCACAGCTTGACCATCTCCGTCGAAAACCCGCCCGGTAATCTCGATCACTTCTCCAGAGGAGGCACCTGGCCCAGTTAAATCATCGACATAAAATCTCGCCAGCCCAATCTGAAAATACGGTCCCACCGTTTGTGAAGTTGTAGCTTGCAGACTCATTGTTTTTCCCAAGGCGTCGAATCGCGCCCGCTGAGTACAATGTCGAACCTGTACCCTAGCGCTTGCTCACCCACGGTAGTCTCCCAATCGAAGCGCGAAATCAGCCGATTGCGGGCCTTTTGGTCCGCGACGCAATTAAAGATGGGATCAAACGGCAGCAGCGCGTCTCCAGGAAAATACATCTGGGTAATCAATCGGGTGGCAAATGCCGGGCCAAATACCGAAAAATGAATGTGCGCCGGCCGCCACGCATTGTAGTGATTTCTCCACGGGTAAGCGCCCGGCCGAATAGTAATAAACGTAAAGTTGCCATTCTCATCGGTCAGCGCGTGGCCGCTGCCTTCGAAATTGGGATCTAGCGGAGCATTATGCTGGTCCACATTGTGACGGTAGCGTCCCGCCGCATTAGCCTGCCAGACCTCAATAAGCGTTTGCGCAACTGGCCGTCCCTCTTCATCCATAACCCGCCCGCTGACGATGATGCGCTCACCAAGCGGTTCGCCATGGTGCTGTCTCGTGAGATCGCTGGCCTGCACATCGATCGCCAAAGAATCGAAACTCGGCCCTGTTACTTCAGAAAGTGTGTGTGGCAAGTACACCAGCGGTTTCGACGGTGCGCGCTTGATAGAGGAAACGTAAGCGGGATGAAGGTGCTTCGGTTGTGTACCAGGATCAGCCCGGCGATACCCGCGAAATTTCGCCATACCTTGCATCATAGCGCGGGTCGGGAAATCACCCCTCATTGCTCACGGCGTTACCGCTGCCGCGCCGGCGATCACCGGAAGCAAAAGCGCCGAGGGATGCTCCGCGTCGTGCAGA